>SAMEA3663047__coassemble_1198_pt1 | contig 8905 bp, 8 predicted proteins | sample SAMEA3663047__metabat2_low_PE_014 | metagenome-assembled genome bin SAMEA3663047 (sample SAMEA3663047) | pig gut metagenome | biome: pig gut; feature: pig-associated habitat; material: faeces | place: France | collected 2012 | reverse complement strand
GATGGGTGTACCAGCAGGCAGGATGCAAATGTCCCGTCAAACGTCTATGGGTGAACTCCCTGACGGAAGAAGCTATCCGCGATGGTTTTCAGCAACTCAAAGATCAGACGGAGTACCAGCACCTGTACGAAGCCGGCCTGATGCGTGCTATCGGCGATTGGTTGCTTGGCATGAACGCTACGCGCGCCTATACCATTCGTTATGCGCAGGGTACTGGTCGAAACCGTCAAGTGCTTTCCGTGGGACGCGTGCAGACACCAACCTTGGCACTCGTCGTCAAGCGGCAAGCCGAGATAGAGAACTTCAAACCCCGCACCTATTGGGAACTGAAGACCACCTATCGCGATACGCTTTTCAATGCGCAGATTCCTGTAGAAGAAGACGAATATGCCATCACCTCCGCAGAGCAGGGGGAGGCACTCGTGGATTCCATCAAGGACCTGCCGTTCGTCATCAACTCGGTGGAGAAGAAGAAAGGCCTTGAGTTCGCACCGAAACTGTACGACCTCACCTCCCTGCAGGTGGACTGCAATAAGAAATTCGCTTTCTCTGCCGAGCAGACGCTGCAACTCATTCAGTCGCTGTACGAGAAGCGCGTGACCACCTATCCGCGTGTGGACACCACCTACCTGAGCGATGATATCTACCCGAAAGTACCCGGTATCTTAGCGGGCATCAAAGATTTCTATCCGCAGGTCACACCCCTCTTGGGCGCCAAACTGCCGAAGTCGAAAAAGGTTTTCGATAACAAGAAAGTAACAGACCACCATGCGATCATTCCTACCGGTCAACGGCCCGATAACTTGACGGCCGATGAGAAGAAAGTATATGAACTGGTGGCGCTCCATTTCATAGCCGTCTTCTATCCCGAGTGCGAAGTGAGCAATACCACCGTACTCGCGAAAGCCGGAGACATCGATTTCAAAGTAACCGGTCGCGAAGTCATCAAACCCGGCTGGAGAGCGGTGTTTGCGAACCTCACCCCGACCCTCTCCCAAGGAGAGGGAGAGGATAGCCAGGATTCTCCGGATAGTCTGGATTCTTCAGGCACCCAAAAATCTCTTCCAGCGTTTGTGAAAGGCGAGAGTGGGGCCCATATCCCGCAGTTGAAAGAGAAGACTACCACACCGCCGAAGTACTACACCGAGGCTACTTTGCTGCGGGCGATGGAAACAGCAGGAAAGACCGTTGAGAACGACGAACTGCGAGAGGCGATGAAGGAGAACGGTATTGGACGTCCTTCTACGCGTGCTGCCATCATTGAGAAGCTCTATCAAAGAAAATACATCGTCAAACAAGGTAAATCCCTGCGCGCTACCGAGACAGGTATCAACCTCATTCACCTCATCATCTCGCCGCTACTCAAGTCCGCAGAGTTAACCGGTCTATGGGAGAAGAAACTGCGTGAGATAGAACGGGGAGAATATACTGCTCAGCAGTTCCTGGACGAATTAAAAAATATGACATCCGATGTGATACGAGATGTCAAAACCAATAAAGCCGGTATGCTATGTCCTGTTTGCCGGCAAGGCCTGATCATTCGCGGTAATACCCGCTATGGCTGTTCCCGTTGGCGCGAGGGATGTACCTACGCTGAACCCTTCTAAGGGGTTTACTCTTCTGCGAATTTCTTACAAATCGCTAAAGCCGCATTGATGCCGTCTAAGGCAGAACTGGTAATGCCTCCAGCGTATCCGGCTCCTTCACCGCAGGGGTACAGACCCGGTGTGCTGATGCTCTCCAAACTCTCCGGATCACGCGGAATACGTACGGCACTGCTGCTGCGGCTCTCCACACCGAGTATAACGGCTTCGTTGGTCAGGAACCCCGGGTATTTCCTTTCAAAATCACGAAAACCCTGTTGTAAGCGTTTACCGATATGAACAGGGAGCCATAGGTCAAGGCGGGAAGGAACGATACCGGGCAGATAACTGCATGCCGGCAGGTCTTTCGAGGCGCGACCCTCGACGAAGTCTTTGAGTCGTTGTGCAGGGGCTGTGGATAATTGATAATTGACAATTGATAATTGAGAATTATGGGCTTCGCTGTAAGCGAGGCGTTCGAGGGATTCCTGGAATTCGAGTCCGCGAAGAGGATCATCGCCGGGGATATCCTCGGGGTTTATCTGCACGACCATGCCGCTGTTGGCATAGGGGCTGTTCCGATGACTGGCACTCATGCCGTTCACTACACAACTGCCTGCTTCGCTGCCGGCCGGTACGATATGACCACCGGGGCACATACAGAACGAATAGACACCGCGTCCATCGACCTGCGTCACGAGCGAGTAGGAGGCATTACCGATGTAGGAGAGAAGCTTATCCTCCGTCCCCTTGCCCTGACGGGAAGGGGAGAGATGGTACATCAATTGATTAATGAGGGCTTGCGGGTGTTCGGCGCGAACACCCATAGCGAAGCCTTTGGTCTCCAGGGCGACTCCTTCGGCCGCTAACATCCGATAGGTGTCATGGGCGGAGTGACCTATTGCCAATATAATTTGTGATTTGTGATTTGTGATTTGAGAGAGGCTCTCGATCTTGGTCTCAAAATGAATCTCTCCGCCGTGGGCGAGGATGCACTCACGCATGTTTTTGATGATCGTCGGCAGTTTGTCGCTACCGATATGTGCGTGAGCTTCGTATAGCACGGTGTCGGGTGCTCCGAAGTAATGGAAGAGCTCCATCACGCGTTGCATGTTACCGCGTTTCTTGGAGCGGGAGAACAGTTTACCGTCGCTGAACGTACCGGCACCTCCTTCGCCGAAACAGTAGTTCGACTCGGGATTGAGTCCCTCATTGCGGTTGAGCAACGCGATATCCCGTTTGCGTGCACTGACTTCCTTACCGCGCTCGTAGATAATCGGTTTGATACCATGCTCGATGAGCGTCAAAGCCGCAAAGAGTCCTGCAGGTCCTGCACCGATGATAACGACCGAATGTTCGGCTTGATGCACGTCCTGAAACACCGGCGCTTCGTAGAGTGGGATAGGGGCGTCCTTCGCAATAGGCTTCCCCTGTTCGTCCACCAAAACAGTAAGATGCACGCGCAACTCGCGTTGCCGTGCATCTACACTTCGTTTCACAACCCGCCATTGCTGCTCAGCGATATACGCTTCGCGTGGGGATAATATATATTGGGCGGTTTCCAAATATGCGGGTGTCGATCCTATCGACTCAATCCTATCGATTATTTGCCAATCTTATTGAGTACGGTTTCGAGACCGAGTTCTTTGATCTTCTCACCAATCTTGATCTCCAACTCTTCGCATAAGTCAGGATTCTCCGCCAGTACGTCTTTCACTTTATCGCGACCTTGCCCTAACTTCGTATCACCGTACGAGAAGAACGAACCGCTCTTCTTGATAACCTCGGTAGCTACGGCGAAATCGAGAATCTCACCGATACGCGAGATACCTTCGTTAAACATCAGGTCGAACTCTGCTTTCTTGAACGGAGGTGCCACTTTGTTCTTGATCACCTTCACGCGCACTTGGTTACCCTTGACGGTATCGCCGTCTTTGATCTGGCTGGTGCGACGGATATCGAGACGAACAGAAGCATAGAACTTCAGGGCATTACCACCGGTGGTGGTCTCCGGATTACCGAACATCACACCGATCTTCTCACGAAGCTGGTTGATGAAGATAACGGTGGTGTTGGTCTTATTCACCGAAGCGGTCATCTTACGCAGCGCCTGACTCATCAGCCGTGCCTGCAGACCCACTTTGTTATCACCCATCTCACCGTCGATCTCTGCTTTCGGCGTCAGAGCCGCAACGGAGTCAATGACGACCAGGTCTACGGCAGCAGAACGAATTAACTCGTCAGCTATCTCCAAAGCCTGCTCACCGCTATCCGGCTGGGCAATTAACAGGTTCTCTACGTCCACTCCTAATTTCTCGGCGTAGAAACGATCGAAAGCGTGCTCTGCATCAATGATCGCTGCGATGCCGCCTTGTTTCTGCGCCTCCGCCATGGCGTGGATAGCCAAGGTTGTCTTACCGGACGACTCCGGACCATAGATCTCGATGATACGTCCTTTCGGGTAGCCGCCAACGCCCAGCGCGTAGTTCAGTCCCAGACTGCCGGTCGGAATCACCGCCACGTCGTCGATCTTCTCATCACCCAGACGCATGATAGCGCCCTTGCCGAAGTCCTTATCAATCTTTGCCATTGCATTCTGCAGCGCTTTCAGCTTCTCTGCAGACGGTTTGTTCTCTGCCATAAAACTATTTACAATTTAATCATTTACCATTTGTTCATTTAGCGGGTGCAAAGGTAGTAAAAAAAAAGCACATACACAAGAATTTAATAATTTTTTATTAAATTAATCGTATGAGCTGTGCGAATTAAGGCGTGTGTGTGCTTACTTTTTATTGAAAAATCTGCAAAATTCTTGTAATCCGCATTGTTCGCATTGCGGCTTACGGGCTTGGCATACATAACGGCCGTGAAGGAGAAGCCAGTGGTGCGCCTTGGGAATGATGTCTTTGGGAATATATTTCACCAGTGCTTTCTCTGTCTGCAGCGGGTTCTTGCTATTGGTCGTGAGCCCGAGTCGTTCGGAGACGCGGAAGATATGTGTGTCCACCGCCATGGTAGGTTGGTTCCAGATCACCGCACACACCACATTCGCGGTCTTGCGACCCACTCCTTGCAGCGTCTGCAGGTCCTCGATGTTATCCGGCACGACACCGTCATACACTTCCACCAGGCGCTTCGCCATTGCTACCAAGTGTTCCGCTTTCGAACGAGGATAACTGACCGACTTTACGTATTCGAACACTTCATCACTCGTGGCCTTCGCCAAGTCTTCCGGCGTGGGGTAGGCTTCAAAGAGGGCAGGGGTGACGATGTTCACCCGTTTGTCCGTACATTGCGCCGAGAGCATGACGGCCACCAGACACTGGAACGGGGAAGCAAAAACGAGTTCGCTCTCAGCTACCGGCATATTCGCCTCAAACCAAACTAAGATATGTTCAAACCGCTGTTTGGTCGTCATGATAGGTCTTGCTTAAAAATGTGAGTACGCGGGTGGCCTGTTGCTGCACCGAGGTGGTCTCTAAGCTGATCTCTTTCTTCTGCAGACGCAGCAGCATGACCTGATAGAGCAGAATTAGACAGGCTTCGATATCAGACATGGTCGGACGATCCGTCTTAGCTTTGAGTAAGTTCAGTTGCGGCGTGAGGCGAATGATGGCGGCGCGGTACATAGCGTCTTCGTTGAGAAGGGTAGCGTGTAACTCTTCCAACTCCTCCAAAGCATTGTTCGCGATCGCTAAATGCCCCCCGTCCATGATGCCTTCGCGGTGCATCATCTCATTCAGTTCATGCAGCTCCTCTGTAGCCTCTGCATGCTGCGGAAACGCCCGCAAATAGTCCTCCATCTGCCATAAATAGAGGATGTATTCCGCTATATTATCCTTTTTACTCCTCATCTTCCCAATCATCAATTTCGTCCAAATAACTGTCGCTCATGAAGACCTCGATGTCCCGGCGGTCTTTCTTGGTAGGTCTACCCATCCCGCGGTCACGACTACCGTTTCCGGCCATACGGGCCAGTTCAAGCTGTTCCAGTTGTTCCGGAGCGGTGCAGTCACGCAGGTATTCCGGTACTAACTTTGCACCCAAACGGTTCTCGGTTAGTTGCAGCACGCGATAGGTATAGGTGATGGGACCCTTTCGTACCGTAAAAGTGTCGCCTACCTTGAATGTTCGACTGGGTTTTAACTGTACGCCATTCATGGCAATGCGACCGTTCTTGCAGGCATCCGCAGCGATAGAGCGGGTCTTATAGATCCGCATCGCCCAGAGATATTTATCTACTCGTACTTCCGCCATAAATCACCAATTATTTATTATTATATTGGTTCATTGTGCGATCAATGCCGGCGAGACAGAACGAAGGAATGATCTCGCTCGTTACCTTCAGACGCTCGTCGATCTGTTTCTTCTCCTCATCGGTCCATTCGCCCAACACGAAGTTGATCTGTGCACCGCGTGTGTACTCGTTGCCTATACCGAAACGAACACGTGCATAGTTCTCGGTGCCCAATACCGATTGAATGTTTCCGAGTCCGTTATGGCCGCCGTTGGAACCCTGTTTGCGAATACGAATCGTACCGAAAGGTAAGTTTAGATCATCCACCAGCACGAGCATGTTCTCTACGGGGATCTTCTCCTGTTGGAGCCAATACCGTACGGCATTACCGCTGAGGTTCATATACGTGGACGGCTTGAGCAGCACCAGTTCCGCATTCTTGACGCGACAACGACCGACAAAACCATAGCGCTTGTCTTCCCATTTCACGTCCTTCGACGCCGCAAACGCATCAATCATCATAAAACCGATGTTATGACGCGTACCTGCGTACTCGTCACCGATATTGCCGAGTCCGACAATAAGGAATTTCATTCCGTTAAACTGTTAAATCGTTAAACTGTTGAAAGAAAAGGGCGGGCGTTAAACGCCTCGCCCTTTGTTTTCAATTGTCAATTATCAATTTTCAATTGATTAGCCTTGTTTGCTTTGGCGTGTTGCCTTAACCTCAGCGACGCAAGCGTCAGCAGGGTTAACGAAGCACAAGCCTTCGATCTTAACATCAGCAACGGCGATCTTCTTAGCCAAGCCAAGGTTGGTAACGTCGATATTGATGCGATCCGGGAATGCGGTGTAGATACCTTTTACTTTGAGTTTGCGCATGTTCTGAACCAACTTACCACCGGCTTTAACACCTTCAGCAAGACCGTTCAACTGAACCGGGATCTCAACTACTACCGGCTTCTTCTCATCAACTGCGAGGAAGTCAATGTGCAGCGTTTTACCGTCGATCGGGTGGAACTGCAACTCTTTAACGATAGCTTTGGTCTTGGTGTCACCTACGGTGAGGTCAACGATCTGGGTGTCCGGGCTGTAGATCAGTTTGCGAACGTCAGCAGCTGCTACGGTGAAAGTAGCGTTGATGCCACAACCATAGATGTTGCAAGGAATGAGTTCCTCTGCGCGGAAATCCTTAGCAGCTTTCTTTCCGTACTCGCTACGCGGAGTACCTACTAATGCGAATTCTTTCATAAAAATTTTAAAAAATTTTTCTGGACTATTGGCTGCACCTCAGCATTAAACAAGTTTACTGCATTCGGTTTGCACAATAGTTCATGTTAGTGTTACTTAATACCGTGTATCCCATCACACGTGCCTTTTTCACAATACACCCCTCCTTTTAGGGAGGGGCTTGGGGTAGGCTTCCCCTTGTTGTCCACCGAGGAGTCGAACCTCGCTTCTCGGAACCAAAATCCGGTGTAATACCGATATACGAGTGGACAGCACTTTCGAAAAAGCGTGCAAAATTACAACAAATTTTTGATATGACCAAATTTTTTGCAATAATTTTGCACTTTTAGGTGCTTTTTCTTATTTGGCGACTACCAAATAGTAGTTCTTTTTGCCTTTTTGGAAAAGCAAGTACTTGCCGTTAAGCAGGGCTGCGTCGGTGAGCGGAGTGGCAGGATCGGTCAGTTTCTCTTTGTTGAGAGAGAAACCGTTTGCCTGAATCATCTTGCGTGCCTCGCCTTTGGAGGGGAAGATATTTGTCTTCTCGGCTAGGAGGTCGAGCGGGCCGATGCCGGCTTTCAGTTCTTCCATTGGGATCTCATACCGCTCTACGCCGTCAAAGACTTGGAGGAAGGTCTCTTCATCGAGCGCGCGTAGCGCGTCCGCGGTCGCGTTTCCAAAGAGAATGTTGGATGCTTCCACTGCAGCGTTGTAGTCCGCTTCGGAGTGAACCATACAGGTCACTTCCTTCGCCAAGCGTTTCTGCAGCACGCGCAGATGCGGAGCTTGATCGTGCTCGGCGATAAGGGCTTCGATCTCTTCGCGGCTGAGTGAGGTGAAGATCTTAATATAGCGTTTCGCATCGTCGTCACTCACGTTCATCCAGAACTGGAAGAACTTATACGGGCTGGTGTATTTCTTCGAGAGCCAAACGTTGCCGGACTCGGTCTTGCCGAACTTACCGCCGTCGGCTTTGGTGATCAACGGACAGGTGAGGGCGAAAGCCGTCTTGCCGTTCATCTTACGCATGAGCTCGATACCGGTGGTGATATTACCCCATTGATCCGAACCTCCCATCTGCATGAGGCAGTTCTTGTGTTCGTTCAGATAGACGAAGTCGTATCCCTGCAGGAGTTGGTAGGTGAACTCGGTGAAGGACATACCTTGCGAGAACTCGCCGTTGAAACGTTTCTTGACGGAGTCCTTCGCCATCATATAATTGACGGTGATGAGTTTGCCGATATCGCGCGTGAAATTAATAAAGGTGTAGTCCTTCATCCAGTCGTAGTTGTTGACCAACTCGGCTGCGTTGGGCGCGTCGCTGTTGAAATCGAGGAAATGCTCCAACTGCTCGCGGATACATGCCACGTTGTGGCGAAGTATCTCTTCGGTGAGGAGGTTGCGTTCAGCAGACTTGCCAGAAGGGTCACCGATCATACCTGTTGCACCTCCGATGAGGGCGATGGGTTTGTGACCGCATGACTGTAAGTGGCGCAGCATCATAATACCGCATAAGTGGCCGATATGCAGACTATCCGCCGTCGGGTCAATACCCACATACGCGGTGGTCACTTCTTTCATCAACTGTTCCTCCGTGCCGGGCATGATGTCTTGAAGCATGCCTCTCCAACGGAGCTCTTCTACAAAATTCTTTGTCATATAATTGTTATAAATTTTCTATTCAAAACCTTTGCGGGTGCAAAGGTACGAAAAAAAAATGACATGTGCAAATAAAAATAATGATAAAAGAAAGAGTATATATACATTGTATATATACTGTATAAAAGGGGTTAAAAAAAGGTGTCTTATACTGAAATAGGTTTACTCATAAAACGAATAAAAAGTGTCAAATTTT
>SAMEA3663047__coassemble_1146_pt1 | contig 9122 bp, 4 predicted proteins | sample SAMEA3663047__metabat2_low_PE_014 | metagenome-assembled genome bin SAMEA3663047 (sample SAMEA3663047) | pig gut metagenome | biome: pig gut; feature: pig-associated habitat; material: faeces | place: France | collected 2012 | reverse complement strand
ATTACCTGATGCATTCCTTTGCCGACTGGTTGGGAGTGAGCGAGAACCTCATCACGATGCCGCTGATGTTCCTGTTCAACCTGCTGGTGTCGTGGATATTGATTTACGGCGTTTATTACCGTTACAGCCGCCGGCGCGATTACTACGTGCAGTTTATGCTCTTCTCGTCCGGCATGTTCCTGCTGCTCTGGCTGATGCAGATTCTGGATATCCAGACGGGTTTCGTGCTCGGTCTGTTCGCCATATTCGGCATGATTCGTTACCGCACGGAGACCGTGCCTATCCGCGAGATGAACTATATGTTCCTCGTCATCGCAGTCTCTGTCATCAACTCGCTGAGTCTCAAAGCGGACGGTTTGGCATGGTATCTGCTGCTTATCGCCAACATCATACTGATATGCATGGCATGGGGCTTCGAGCGCTGGAACGGACGTAAGCATGAATCTACCAAGATCATCCTCTACGAGAAGATAGAGAACATCAAGCCTCAAAACCGCGCGGCGCTCATTGCCGACCTGGAGGAGCGAACGGGACTGAAGGTGCTGGATGTGGAGATCGGCCATATTGATTTCCTGCGCGACGTAGCGTATATCAAAGTGACCTACCCGCTGGAGAAAGGGAAAATGAGCAACAGTATTGACCAAATAACGAAGTTTAAATGATGAAGAATTACAAGTTACAGGTTATAGGTTACAGGTTACGGGTTACGGGTGCGCTGCTGCTACTATGCAGTATCAGCACGTTTGCGCAATATGATGCGACGGGAGAGACGACGGAGCAGGTGGTGCAGTTACGCGTAGGTGCAGAGTTTGGTAAGAACTGGGATAGACAGGGCGTTAAACTCAGCATCGGTGAGGAGCTGCGTTTTAGCCTCTACGATGCACAAGCCGGTACCACGGCGAAAGGGGATGTAGTCGATGGGAATGTAGGTGCGTCGTTCAACAGGTCCTACACCACCCTCGCCTTGCAGTACATGCACCCGAATTTCGGATATATCAAAGCCGATGCAGGGTATACGCTGCGTCTGTTAGGTGATAAAGGTTGGTCGGACCCGAATGAGTTTCTGCGTCATCGTATCTTCTTCGGTGCAACGGCGCAATATAAGATGCGTTACGCCAAGGTCTATCTGCGTGAGCGTGCGGTTTGCGATATCCGTACCGATAGCGTGAATGTACTGGAAAAGAACAAGGTCAATTGGTTGCTGCGCAGCCGCGTTGGCGCGGACTTCTATATCCTGCAAAAACAGAATGTGAAACCCTATGTATGGTGCGAATTGGAGAATACGCTCAATGTACCGACCTATCAGCAGCGTAACGGCCATCAGTATATCAGTCATATCCGCACGCAAGCCGGCGTCAACTGGCGCGTATCGAAACGCAGTTCGCTGGATTTCTACTATCGTTTCCAATATGGGTACAACCGCGATATCAATATCACGAAGAATAAAGGCGATGTGCAGTTGACAGAGGAGACCTCCTACCAGCATGCTATCGGTATCGCCTACCACTTCGGATGGTAACAAAAAAAGAGCCACACGGCTCTTTTTTTATAACTTCAATGCCAAACCGGCGAAGTAGGTTCGCGGTATCGAGGGCCCGTATATATAGCCTGCATCGCGGTACGGACCTTTGTCCAGATCTTTTTGGAACTGGTTCAACACATTCTTCACGCCGCAACTGATCTCAAGGCAATAGTGCTTATAGAGATGTACGTCATAAGCCAGACGGATACCCAGATCCCAAAAAGAGGGCGTCAAGGTCTCTTCATCCTGAGCGATATATCCCGCGAGGTGCGGCACGAGCATCGAGCCTGTCGCTTTGCCGTTGATCGAAATCGTAAAGTCCTTCACCGGATGCACATCCAGCAGCATATAGCCGTAGTTATCCGGTGTATGGAGCATCCGTTTCTGCGCCGGAACATCCTCACTCCACTGTTGCGCTATGGTGTAGCGGCTCTGTTGGAACGTGTATCCTATCTGGAAGGTGAACCACTGGCCGTACACGAGTTTTCCCTCTACGTTCAATCCGCCGACCCATGCACCCTGCGCATTCGTGCGGGTAAAGAGGATATTCCCGGCCGGGTCTATACCGTCTTTGCGGAGGAAGAACACATCCTGCAGATAGGTGTAGAATCCTTCGGCCGTCAGGTTCAGTTCCCATTTTCCCCACTGGTGATACCAATCCGCACTGAGCGTCGCGCTATGCGAGTACTCGGGTTTCAGATTAGGGTCCAAAGTGATCAATGACACGTTGCCTCCTACAGCCGCTACATGCAGGTCTTCATCATAGGCCTGCGGGGCACGATATCCGCTGCTGTATCCGGCGCGCAACACGAGGCCTTCTACGGGCGTATAGCGGAACGTAGCACGCGGGGTGCAGACCGGTTTGGTCAAGAGGTTATGCTTCTCCAGACGCGCCCCTACCAGCACGCTCCACAACTTGCCTTTCCATTCATTCTGCGCGTACGCACCAACCACATGCACCTTCTGGGTAATATCGCGGTTATAGCCGACCATACGGTCATGCAGGCCGTTGTAGTTATACTCGGCACCCACCGTCAGATCGCCTTTAGCAAGGCCGCAAGGATACGAGAAACGGTACTGCAGACCTATGTTGGACGTCAGATCCGTACTGCGGCCATACGCCGCCGTGTCACGCCCTGCACCGAAATAACTCTCACGACCGATATGTTGCAAGGCTGAATAAGCCGAAATAAAATGACGGTTATCCGCCGAATACCAATCGAAAGCTAAAGAACCCGCATCGATATTATGACGCAGCTGCTCGGCTATATCAGCCGTATGCGGTTCATCGTCGATGCGGTTACCGCCGCGGCGGAAGTCCGTCGTATGATGATACTCCGCAGTGATCTTACTATAGGCGCTGGTCTTAAAAAAGACCCGTGCCCCTGCGGTGGTGCTGCGCAACTTAGGCACTTCGCTAAAACCATCATTATCGCGGTCGTAAGGGCTGCGGGTTCGATGAGAAGCAAAAAGATACGCACCTATCTTACGGTTCTCGCTCATGACCGAAGCATTGAGATCGGTATGGATATCATAGCCCGCATGCTCGTTGATATTGCTTACATTCGAGATATTAACGAAGTTACGCACCGGTTCTTTGGTGATGATATTCACCACGCCGGCAATAGCATTCGCGCCGTACATCGCCGATCCGCCACCGCGAATAACCTCTATGCGGTCAATCATCGCTGCCGGCACCTGCTCCAAACCATAGACCGAAGCCATGGATGAGAAGACCGGACGCGAGTCCATGAGGATCTGGGTATATTGGCCCTGCAGACCATTGATGCGCAGATCCGTCTTGCCGCAGTTGGAACAGGTGTTCTCTACCCTTAGACCCGGCTGAAAATTCAACGCATCCGCCACACACGCTACCGCCGTCGTCTCAAAGAGTTTGGGAGAGAGGACATTGACGATTGTCGCCGCTTCCTGACGCTTCGTCGCATAGCGGTTCGCCGTTACGACCACGCTATTCAGTTGCTGCGACACCTCGCGAATCGTGGCCTTCAACTCGATGGTCTTGTCTTCGACCATCGTAACCGGCAGTTCCAAGGTCTCGTAACCGACGTAACTAAACACGATTGTTTGCTTGCCGATCGGCATATCGCGCAGGAAATAGTGACCCGATTCATCCGTTACGGTACCGATGTTCGTTCCCTTCACCTGCACATTCACAAAGGGCAAGTGCTCACCGGTACGCTCATCCAGAACGTGCCCGGTCAAGTGCGCATCATACTGCGCAAAGACAGGAACGCATAGCATTCCCATCCATAAACAGACTAATATACGTTTAAACTTTTTCATTCTTTCTCTAAATCATATCGGAAACCCAGATACACTTTCCATCCGGTAGTAGGTCCGCAGACCATGGAGGCATCAAAATCCGATCCGTAGGGAGCATCGGCGCCGATGATGGGCGACGACTGACGGAAATTCGTCATATTCTCTGCACCGAGATATAAACTGCAGGTACGGAAATACTTGGTGATCTGCGCCATCAGTTGCGGATACCAAGTCAACTCCTTCGGGGTACCATAGCCGCCTGCCAAATCGCCAAAAGCTACGAATCCATCGGGCATTCTGGACACGCCGTTAAACTGCGCCGTGACATCAAACTGCCATTTCTTCAGCGGCGTCTGATAACTTGTGGTGATGACGCCTTTGTAACGGTTGGTCAAGGCTTTAGGACGCAGTTCATACCGATTGGTTGCGGCATTGAAAGTAGTCTGCTCAATATCCGTCCAACGGAACGCCGCCGTCCATGTCCATCCCCGAAGGACCTCTATAGAAGCCTCTATCTGCGCGCTATGAGCAAAGGATTTGGCGCCCGGTATATCCGATTGATTATAGATATAAACGGAGTGCTTGTCCCGATCCATATCCACGATAAGGGAGTTGATAAAATGCGTGTAATAATATTCCGCGGAGAGTTGTAACTGCTTGCTGCCCATCGGAATATAGAAGGTGGTAGAGAGACCCGTATTGACCGCGCGTTCCTGCTGAATATCAGCCGTTACGTGCAATACCCGGCTTGACGGCAGAATGAACGCATTATCCGAGATTGTATTCGGGCTACGATAGCCCATACCGGCACTCGCCCGCAGCGTCCACCACTCGAACGGCGTATAACGGATATTCATTCGCGGAGTCACGAAGAAACCGTACCGCGTAGAATAATCCGCACGAATACCTGCCACCAACGAAAGAATCTCCGCGTACTTATAGCTATATTCAGCAAATATTCCGGGGGTAAGTTCCTGACGTCCCAAATCCATCAAACCGGTTACGGGCATATTGACCGCCTCGTTGTATTTGTCGTAATTGAGGGATAAACCGGTACTCAAGCGATGGTCATTATCCACCAGTCCACCACCCTCAAAATTCAATTGGCAAATAGCATTGAGGTAAGCGTTCAGTTGATTTGCTTTCCATGTACGGATACCATATTGGTTATTGAGATCGTGATAGGAAACGGCCGCAATCACTGCGACTGACGACCCGCTCTCCGGATTGAAGACATAACCGTTTTTCATGAATCCCTCCACACGCCAAGTATTGAGGTTGATATGGTACGGATTAGCGATGGAATCGGCCATTTGTCCACCTCTGCGGCGGTCATAAAGCCCGCGCACAAAGGCCTGAAACGTATATTCGCCATGCTTGAAGAACCATCGGTTAGCGAGGTTCGCATTTTGGGTAAGAGGCATATCCACGAAAGAATCGTGGTTCTCATCCATCGGCATGAAATTCTGGCCATAATGCGCCATCAGACCGGTGTACAGCGACTGATGATGGCAATGCTCTCCCTCCTCGTGATGGTGCTCATGTTCCTCTTCCTCATCGTCCTTGAGCGGAATCTTCCATCCTCCCATGATATTAGCTTCCGCCATCAGTTCGGAATTGAACATCAGATTGAACGAAAGCGGGTTCTGGGTTTGCGGTTTAAGTAACTCCACATTGATCTGTCCGGATGTCGCTTCATAGCCGTTGATGACAGAGGAGGTTCCTTTACTGACCTGAATAGAACTCATCCACGGACCGGGAATATACTCTAAGCCGAAATTCTGCGCGAGTCCTCGTACGGCGGGCGTATTCTCTTGGATCAACTGAACATACGTGCCGCTCAATCCAAGCAGACGGATTTGCTTAGCGCCGGTCGCCGCATCCGAATAGGCTACATCCACCGAAGCATTTGTTTCAAACGCCTCGGAGAGATTACAACAAGCGGCACGACATAACTCCTCCGTACCGATGGTCTGTGTATCGAAAGCAGAAGTACGACTTTTGATCACGCCCATTTTTCGCTCGGTGATCGTCACTTCGTCCAAGACGGTCTCATCAACGAGCACGATCGTCAGAGGCTGACGATTCAAGACCGTGATCGTATCATTATGGCAACCCACAAAAGAAGCCACCAGACGATTGGTTCCTTTGACCGGCATGATCGTAAACTCACCATTGAAGTTCGTCGCTACACCTACCGTTGTTTCTTCCCAATATATATTGGCTCCTATCAACGGTTCACCATGATCATCCAATACCACGCCGCTAATTTGCGCGCGTAACCCACATATCCCGATTAGAAGGGATATATATAACAAACAGTACCTTTGCATCTTCATTTTTCAAAATCGGGTGCAAAGGTACTGCTTTTTTTTGAATTACGCAATACCTAATAGTAGGTATTTTGCTTATTCAGTGCTATATCACTCTTCCTCAGCCTGCGTAGCAGCGTAAGCAGCAAGGAGTTTCTCCTGTACATCTGCCGGAACGAGCTGATAACTGTTGAACGCCATCGTGAAGGTAGCACGTCCGCCGGTGAGAGAACTGAGGGTCGTGGAGTAGCTGCTAAGTTCTTTCAAAGGCACTTGCGCTTTGAGGCGGGTGAAACTCTTCTCGGTCTCCATACCCATTACCATACCGCGGCGACCATTGATATCACTCATCACATCACCCATGATCTCCGACGGAACGAATACCTCAAGGTCATAAACCGGCTCGAGGACTTTCGGATTCGCCTCTTTGAAGGCTTGTGCAAAAGCGTTACGACCTGCCAGACGGAAAGAGATTTCGTTCGAGTCAACCGGGTGCATCTTACCATCATAAATAATGACGCGCACGTCGCGTGCATACGAACCGGTCAACGGGCCTTGCTCCATACGATCCATGATACCCTTTACAATAGCAGGGATGAAGCGTGCATCGATCGCACCACCTACGATAGAGTTGATGATGATCAACTTACCACCCCACTCGAGGTTGATCTCCTGCTGATCCTTAACCGAGATCTTGTATTCCTGGTTGCCGAACTTATAGGTCTCCTTAACCGGTTGACCATCCTCGTACGGCTCTACAATGAGGTGAACCTCACCGAACTGGCCGGCTCCACCGGATTGTTTCTTATGACGATAGTCGGCGCGAGCAGCCTTGGTGATCGTCTCACGATACGGAATCTTCGGCTCGAGGAACTCAATCGGCATCTTATCGTTATTCTCCAAACGCCATTTCAAGGTACGGAGGTGGAACTCACCCTGACCGGAAACGATCATTTGGCGAAGCTCTTTACTCTGCTCTACGATCCATGTCGGGTCCTCCTCGTGCATACGAGTGAGCAGCGCAGCTAACTTCTCAGCATCGCTCTCCGTTACCGGCTTGATAGCACGGCGGTAACGCGGTTGCGGATACTGGATCGGCACATACTGCAGGTCGCAACCCTTGGTATTCAGGGTGTTCCCCGTACGGGTATCTTTCAACTTCACAGTAGCACCGATATCGCCGGCAGCAAGTTCATCAACAGCCGTACGGATCGAACCGGCTACCTGATAGAGCTGCGAGATACGCTCTTTGCTACCGCGCTCAATATTTTCCAGGTCATCGCCGTTGTGGATCGTACCCTGCATTACGCGGAAGTAGTTCACCTCACCGATATGCGGCTCAACGGACGTCTTGAATACATAAATGCTGGTCGGCGCTTTCGCATCCGGACTCACTTTCTTACCATCTACAGTCGGATAGCTGAAGTTAGCAGGACTCGGAGCCATACCGTTGAGGAAGTCCATCAGACGACGAACACCCATATCTTTCAGACCCGAGCAGCAGAGAACCGGATACATCGAGCCGTCTGCATACACGGACTTCAGACCCTGCATGATCTCTTCGTCCGTCAGGCCTTCGCCTAAGAATTTATCAAGCAGCGTCTCGTCTGCCTCCGCAGCTGCTTCAGAGAGTTGCGAACGCATCTCTTCTACTTTGTCGGCATACTCAGCAGGGATATCCTTGAGCTCCGGAGCACCACCTTCGGCTTTCCAAACGAGCATCTTACCCTTGAGAACGTCAATCACGGCGTTGAAACCTGCACCGGCATTCACCGGGAACTGGATCATGGTACATTTATTACCGAAGTTCTCCTTGAGTTGGTTGAACGTGCGCTCGAAGTCAGCCGCCTCATGATCGCATTTATTGATCACGAATGCCAGCGGTTTGTGCGCTTTCTCTACGAGACGGAAGTTATTCTGGGTTCCTACCTCTACTCCTCCGTTCGCGCTGAGCACTATAAGTGCAGAACCGCACATTTGGAGAGCAGCTACGGTACCGCCGCAGAAGTCATCACTACCTGCGCAGTCGATGATATTCAACTTCTTGTTCTCGAACTCGATATTACATACCGTGGAGAAAACAGAGTAACCGTACTCCTTCTCAACCGGGAAATAATCGCACACAGTGGATTGAGCCTCAATCGAACCGCGGCGCTTGATCACCCCGCACTCGAACAACATCGACTCCATGAGAGTCGTCTTACCGGATCCCGAGCCGCCCAACATAGCGACATTCTTGATCTCATTTGCTTGATAAACTTTAGCCATAAGTAATAGATTTAATATGTTATGATTTATGATTTCAAATTAGTGATTTTGTAAAGTCCACTTTGCAAACCGGCTGCAAAGGTACGAAATTATTTGCATATATGCAAGTTTTTTTGTAATTTTGTCGCCGATTTATGAAGATTTCGTTTACCACATTAGGTTGCAAGCTCAATTTTGCGGAGAGCAGTGCATTGGCCAAAGCCCTTTTGGAGCGGGGGCATACCCGTGCTGGGAAGGGTGAAACGGCCGATATATGCATCATCAACACCTGCTCTGTCACCGATGCGGCTGATCATAAGGACCGGCAGATGATTCATCGTATTCGTCGTCAAAACCCGAATGCTATTCTTATTGTCACGGGATGTTATGCCCAACTTAAACCGCAGGAGATCAGCCATATCGACGGTGTGGATTATGTGCTGGGGCAAGACCAGAAATTCCATCTCACAGAGTTTATTGAGCAACTCGAAAATCACCAATCACCAATCACCAATCACCAATCACCAATCACCAATCACCAATCAAATATCTTCCTCTCTCCAATCCGTGAGGTGGATGATTTTCATCACGCATATAGTAAGGACGATCGCACGCGCTGTTTTTTGAAGGTGCAGGACGGATGTAACTATTTCTGCTCGTATTGCACCATTCCGTTGGCACGCGGCAAGAGTCGTAACCCTTCTATTGCTTCGCTGGTGACTAAAGCGCAGGAAGCCATTGACGGAGGGGCGAAAGAG
>SAMEA3663047__coassemble_1118_pt1 | contig 9248 bp, 5 predicted proteins | sample SAMEA3663047__metabat2_low_PE_014 | metagenome-assembled genome bin SAMEA3663047 (sample SAMEA3663047) | pig gut metagenome | biome: pig gut; feature: pig-associated habitat; material: faeces | place: France | collected 2012 | reverse complement strand
TGAGACTTTACACGATAACCGACGGAGATGATTACATCGAGGTTGTAGTACAGAACTTTACGACAGATTTGCCGATTTCCTTCAGTTTGAACTGTCAAGTATTCCTTGACGGTTGCTTCTTTTTGTAATTCTCCCTCGCGAAATATATTGCCAATATGCAAACTAATATTTTGCTTTGTGGAGTTGAAAAGCTGAACCATCTGTTGCTGACTTAGCCACACGGTTTCGTTCTCCATGCGCACATCGAGTTGAACCGTGTTGTCTTCTGCACGATAGATGATTATCTCTCCTCTATTTTCAATGGGTTTCTCGTTCATTATATGCTATGCTTCTTGGTAGTTGCAATATTTGCACATTACAATTACTCTTCTCGTTTGATGCAAGCACCGAGGGCGTTGAGGCGGGACTCGATGTCTTCATAGCCACGGTCGATCTGATCGATGTGATCGATGCGACTCGTGCCATCGGCACTCATGGCCGCAATAAGCATCGCAATACCTGCACGGATGTCGGGCGATGTCATGTTATTGCGTGTATGGTCGTGGCCGACGACTACTGCGCGGTGCGGGTCACAGAGGATGATCTGCGCGCCCATATCGATTAGTTTATCCACGAAGAAAAGACGGGACTCGAACATCTTCTGGTGGATAAGAACAGAGCCTTTTGCCTGTGTGGCTACGACCAAAAGGACAGAGAGCAAGTCCGGCGTGAGTCCCGGCCACGGGGCATCAGCCACCGTTAAAATCGAACCATCCATGAAAGACTCTATTTGGTAATGATCCTGCGCCGGAATGACGAGATCATCCCCTTCTTCCTCAATGCGGATTCCCAAACGGCGGAACGCATCGGGAATAATTCCAAGAACGGAACCAAACCCCACCCCGGAAGGTTCTACGGACGACCACTGGGCGTCCGATCGAGCAGAGCTCTTCACCCGCTCAAGGGAGGGGGTAAGGTTTCCTGCGGAAGGAACACTGTAGTTACAATCCTTAATTCTTAATTCAGAACCGGTAATAGCCGCCATGCCGATAAATGAACCCACTTCTATCATATCCGGCAGGAGTTTATGCTGTGCGCCGTGAAGGGTTTTGACACCTTCGATAGTTAACAAGTTAGAGCCTACGCCGCTTATACGCGCGCCCATATTATTAAGGAGTTTACACAGTTGCTGCACGTACGGTTCACAGGCTGCATTATAAATCGTGGTGGTACCTTCAGCCAACACAGACGCCATAATGATGTTCGCTGTTCCGGTGACAGACGCTTCGTCAAGAAGCATATATGCGCCTTTTAGGTGCTTGCCTTCAAAACGATAAGCAAGCAAGTCTTGGTCGTACGTAAACGTAGCCCCTAAGTTCACCATTCCCTGGAAATGCGTGTCCAAACGCCGACGACCAATCTTGTCACCACCCGGTTTTGCGTAAGTCACTGCACCCAGACGCGCCAAAAGCGGACCGATGAGCATGACCGAACCGCGTAACTTATTGCATTTCTTGAGAAAATCCGAACTGTTCAGATACGCTGTGTCGAGATTAGCCGCGGTGAATGCAAACTTACCCTTTGCGAGTTTCTCCACGGTCACGCCAATAGACGCGAGCAGATCAATCAAGTTATTCACATCCAGGATATTCGGTAAGTTATCAATCACCACCGTTTCCTTTGTCAGCAATACGGCACACAGCACTTGCAACGCTTCGTTCTTAGCGCCTTGCGGCGTGATCGAACCATGCAGTTTATGTCCTCCTTCTACGATAAATGCAGCCATTTGAAAAATGAATAATTATTAATGAATAATGAATATTTCGTAGTTATATATAATTCACTTCGGGGTGAATGTCGATGCCGAATTTCTCTTTGACGCTTGCGCTGACTTGTGCAGCAAGGGCGATGATGTCTTCGGGCGTAGCGTTATTCGCATTGACGATGACCAGCGGTTGTTTGGGCCACACTTGCGCACCGCCAAGCGTCTTACCTTTCCATCCGCATTGCTCAATAAGCCATGCAGCAGGGATTTTAACAAGCCTACCCCTGTCCCCTCCCTGAAGGGATGGGAAGTTTGGCATGTCGGGGTATTGCGCCAACAGCTCGTTGGCTTTTTCTTCGGGCACAAACGGATTCATAAAGAACGAACCCGCCGAACCTACTTCGCCTACTGTTGGCAGTTTTGCCATACGCGTAGCGATGATCTCTTCGCGCGTCTTCGTTGCATCGCCCGGTTTGACCTTATATACCACCGATGTCACGATATATTTGCCTTTCAGTTCGTGCTTGAAAATACTATCGCGATAGCCGAAACGGCACTCCTCGTTGGTGAAGACACGTTCTTCGAGCGTCTCGACATTGATGGTATAGACGCGTTCAATCACATCTTTTGCTTCTACTCCGTAGGCTCCGACATTCTGCACCGCACTTGCACCCACTTCACCCGGGATAAGACTCAGTTTCTCCAGTCCGCTATACCCCATATCCGTCAATTGAGCTATCATATCGTCCAAACGTAAACCGTTCTGCGCTTCTACCGTTTCATCGTCCAAAAACTTCGCACGCGCCATGCCTGAATGCAGAATTACTCCGTTGAAATCGGATGTAAACAGCAGATTTGAGCCTTGCCCGATATGTAAGATCTGTTCCCCTTTATGTTCCTTCAGCACCTGCCGCAACTCATCCAGCGAGTAGTACTCGATGAACAATTTCGCCTTGGCATCTATGCCGAAGGTATTGTAAGGTAATAGCGAAATATTCTTTAATTCTTTCATTCGTTCACTCTTTCATTTTTTAAATGCAGCATACATCGCTTGGCATTCTCCAGTCGCCGCGGGGACTCAGACTCACGCTCACCACTTTCGGTCCGTCCGGCATGGCAGAACGCTTGAACTGTTGCGTGCAGAAACGACGCATGAACACGTTCAGCCATTTATCAATAGTCGCTTCGTCGTATTGGTCCTCGAACGCCTGACAAGCCATATATTTGATTTTCTCACGTGTGAAACCGAATCGCATAAAATAGTATAAGAAGAAATCATGCAGCTCGTACGGCCCCACTTTATCTTCGGTCTTTTGGGCGATCTCCCCGTGTTCATCTGTCGGCAAAAGTTCCGGTGAAACCGGCGTTTCTACCACATCGAGCAGGATACTCCGCAACGGTTCGCCATATAAGTTCTCTGCCGCGAACTTCACAAGATACTTCACCAGCGTCTTAGGAATACCCGCATTGACGGAGTACATCGACATCTGGTCGCCATTATAGGTACACCACCCGAGCGCTAACTCACTCAAGTCACCGGTACCTACTACCAAACCATTTAGTTCATTCGCCAGGTCCATGAGAATCAGCGTACGCACACGCGCCTGAGCGTTCTCGTACGTCGCATCGTGAACATCCATATTATGCGCGATATCATTGAGGTGCTGGGTGGCTACGTTGCATATGGATATTTCGCGGTGGGTGATACCCAGTTCTTTCATGAGTTGTAGTGCATTCTGATAGGTGCGGTCAGACGTTCCGAACCCCGGCATGGTCACCCCCACCACTCTACTGCGGTCGAAACCCAACAAATCAGCTGTCTGCACACAAACCATCAGAGCTAAGGTGCTATCCAAACCTCCGGAAATACCAATAACAACGGTCTCGGAATGCGTGTGCTCCCATCGACGTGCCAAAGCGTTCGTCTGAATAGAGAATACATCCAAACAATACTGCTCTTCCTTCCCTTTCTTCGGCAGGAACGGTGTCGGCGAGAACGTACGATGGATCGGCTCAGTAATTTCCTCTTCCCGCTCAATAGGCGCTACATTGATGTGACGATAGTGACCGTTTTTGTCCTTCGTAAAATTGGTATTTCGCTGACGATCCGTACGAAGACGTTCGATATCTATCTCCTGAATGATCATCGAATTGTTCCGTTGGAATCGTTCGCCCATGGTCAGTATATCACCGTTCTCCGCGATATACGTACTACCCGAGAATACCACATCAGTCGTGGACTCACCTACTCCTGACGAGGTATAAATATAACCGCAGTGAACACGTGCACTCTGCTGCTTGATCATCTGACGACGGAAGATATGCTTACCTATGATGCAGTTTGAACTCGAGAGGTTGAAGATCAGTTCCGCACCCTGAATAGCCAACTGTGTCGAAGGAGGTAGCGGACTCCAAAGGTCCTCACAGATCTCTATACCAAAAGTATAGTTGTGCGTGCAGAACAGCAGATCCGTACCAAAAGGCACTTCACCACTCCAAATCTCAATCTTCGGAATACGCGGAGCCACACCACCCGGCATGTACTCACGAGCAGCACGACCGGAGGTAAACCAGCGTTTTTCGTAGAATTCACCGGTGTTCGGTAGATTAACCTTTGGTACAACACCCATCACTTCTCCGTCGGTCATCACGAACGCACAGTTGAACAGGTCATTGTCCACCTGCAGCGGCGCACCTACCAGCACGATGATCGCTTTGCCGCGCGTGTAGTTACAAATCGCTTCCAACTCACGCATACTACTCTGCTGCAGCTGCTGCGTAAAGAATAAGTCTGCACAGGTATAACCCGTCACACTCAACTCCGGGAAACAAATCACCTCTACGCCTTCTGCGATCGCCTCATCAATCTGAGCACGTATCTGCTCCGCGTTGTAACGGCAGTCTGCCACACGCATCGTCGGCACTGCGGCCGCCACACGAACAAATCCAAAATTAGTATTCATAGCACAATTTACAATTTAGCGCACAAAGATACAAAGAAAATTTGAAATATGCAAATATAAGCGGTAAAATTTCTAAAAAACGCACGCGTACTTGCGTATATGATTTTTTTTTCGTAATTTTGCACGCAATTTGGATTAGTATTTCAGATAATAGAAACTATATGAATATTTCGTACAAATGGTTAAAACGCTACATTGATCTGCAGGATGATGCTCAGACCGTAGCAAAGATTCTTACATCAATTGGTTTGGAGGTAGGTACGGTTGAAACCGTAGAGACCATCCGCGGCGGGTTGAAAGGATTAGTAGTGGGAGAAGTGCTGACTTGCGAGCCCCACCCTAATTCCGACCACTTGCATATTACCAAAGTGAATATCGGTGAAGGCGAACCGTTGCCAATTGTCTGCGGCGCACCCAACGTAGCTGCGGGACAGAAAGTCATCGTCGCTACCGTGGGTACAGTGCTCTATGACGGCGACGAGTCGTTTACCATCAAGAAAGGTAAACTGCGCGGTGAGGATAGTTGGGGAATGATCTGTGCTGAAGATGAGATTGGTGTGGGAACCGACCATGCCGGTATCATCGTGCTGCCTGCTGACACACCGGTCGGCATGCCGGCTGCGGAGTTCTACCATGTGGAAAATGACGCAGTGATCGAGGTGGATATCACGCCAAACCGTTCAGACGCCTGCAGCCATTTTGGCGTAGCTCGCGATCTCTATGCATATTACAAAGCACATAACAACCCCACCTCTGCCCTCCCCTCAAGGGAGGGAGTTCAGCTCACCAAGCCGTCTGTAGAAGAATTCAAGGAGGAAGATCAGACATCTCCAATAAGCGTCTTCGTGGACGCTCCCGATGCAGCCCCGCGTTATTCAGGGCTCTACATCAAAGGTGTGGAAGTGAAAGAATCGCCGGAATGGCTCAAAAACAGCCTGTTGGCTATCGGTCTTCGTCCTATTAACAACGTCGTCGATGTCACGAACTTCGTGCTGCACGAAATGGGTCAAGCGCTCCATGCCTTCGATGCTGACAAGATCAAAGGCAACGAGATCCATGTGCGCTACGCAAAACAAGGTGAGAAATTCGTTACCCTCGATGGTGTAGAGCGCGAGATGGATGCTCGAGACCTCATGATCGCTAATAAGGAAGAGGCAATGTGTATTGCCGGCGTCTTCGGCGGACTCGAAAGCGGTGTAACAGAAAACACCAAAAACATCTTCCTCGAATCCGCATACTTCGACCCCGTAACTATCCGCAAAACGAGCCGCCGTCATCAGCTTCAGACCGACGCATCCTTCCGTTACGAACGCGGTTGTGACCCTTGCAACACACTCTACGTCCTCAAACGTGCTGCCCTACTGATCAAAGAGGTGGCAAATGCAGAGCAAGTAGGACTAATCCTAGACAATAGTGCTTCTCAAGAACTCCTCAAACCGTGGTCGGTCACTATCGACATCAACCGTGTCAACTCCCTCATCGGTAAAGCAATCGGAGAAGATACCATCGAGACCATTCTTAAAGCCCTCGAAATCAACATAGTCGCCAAGCTTGGCGATTCCTGGCAGTTGGAAGTTCCACGCTATCGTGTGGACGTACAGCGCGAGTGCGACGTCGTAGAAGATATTCTCCGTATTTACGGCTACGACAATGTCGAGTTCCCGGAAAAACTGAATACTAGCCTGGCGTATGGTGTCAAACCCGATCCCGAGAAACTGCGCCGCCGCATCGCGGAGCAACTGACTGCACAGGGCTTCAACGAGATACTCAATAACTCGCTTACCAAAGTCTCGTACTACGAGCCGTTGACCCAACTGACGCTTGACACTTGTGTCAAGATCATGAACCCCTTGAGCCAAGACCTCGGTGTGATGCGTCAGACCTTGCTCTTCGGTGGACTGGAGTCTATCGCTCGCAACGCGAACCGCAAAAACAGCGACCTCAAGTTCTATGAGTTCGGTAATTGTTACCATTACAAAGCGAACCCTGCTGCCCGTGAGCACAACCCTGAGAACTCACTCGTAGAGTATTCGGAAGAGCCACATATGGCGCTCTGGATCACCGGTAACAAAGCCGCACAGACTTGGGTGCGCAAAGAAGAGAAAACTACGTTTTACCAGCTTCGCGCATATGTGAACAACATCCTCGTGCGTCTGGGTGTCGATCTGTCCAAAACAACCGTAGAGCGCCTGGAGAACGAACTCTTCTCCGATGGTCTCGTCCTCAAAGCCACTAATGGAAAAGCACTTGGCTTCATCGGCATTGTGGCTCGCAAGCAGCTCAAAGCCTTCGATATCGAGCAAGAGGTGTTCTACGCGGACCTCGATTGGAATCAACTGCTTAAGCAGAACAAACAATACAAAGCAGTCATCAACGATCTGCCGAAGTATCCGGAGGTAAAACGCGACTTTGCACTCCTTGTGGATAAATCCGTTGAATTCGCCGACCTCGCACGCGCTGCTTTTGCGACCGAGAAGAAACTGCTCAAGAACGTCTATCTGTTCGACGTATATGAGGGCAAGAACCTCGAAGCGGGCAAGAAATCCTATGCCCTTTCCTTCATCCTCCAAGACGCAGAGAACACGCTGAAGGATACCCAGATAGAGAATATCATGAACCGAATGAAGGCTACCTTCGAAGAAAAATTCCATGCTCCCCTCCGCTGATCAAAACGAGATATTAAGACGCCGAACTTTTGCGATCATATCGCACCCTGATGCCGGTAAGACGACCCTCACGGAGAAACTGCTGTTATACGGCGGTGCTATTCACGTAGCCGGAGCGGTGAAAAGTAATAAGATTCGCAAGACCGCTACCTCCGACTGGATGGAGATCGAGAAACAACGTGGAATATCTGTGGCGACCTCTGTCATGGGATTCGACTACAGCGGCTATCATATCAACATCCTCGATACCCCGGGTCACCAGGATTTCGCGGAAGATACTTTCCGCACCCTGACGGCCGTAGACAGCGCTATCGTAGTGATCGACTCCGCCAAAGGTGTCGAGACGCAGACGAGACGACTCATGGAGGTATGCCGAATGCGTAAAACGCCCGTGATGGTCTTCATGAATAAGATGGACCGCGAGGGTAAAGATCCTTTCGACCTGATGGACGAAGTGGAGCGTGAACTGCAGATTAAAGTAACTCCTATGTCATGGGCGAACGGACAAGGTCTGAAATTTGAGTCCGTCTTCGCATTAAACCAACGTCCAAAGGACATTAGCGGGAAGTTAGCGGAAGACCTTGAAATGGTGGATGGTGTCTATCCGGAGTTTGATAAAGAAGCGTACCTGCGCGGAGAGTTAGCGCCGGTATTCTTCGGTTCGGCATACAAGACGATCGGTGTACAGGAGTTGTTGGACTTCTTGGTGGCAAACGCCCCCTCCCCTCTTGCGGTAGGTGCCGAAGAGCGCGTAGTGGAACCGATGGAAGATAAGTTTACGGCGTTCTGCTTTAAGATCCATGCGAACATGGATCCGAACCATCGATCCTGTATTGCGTTCTTTAAGATCTGTAGCGGTAAGTTCCTGCGCAACACCTATTATTATCACGTGCGTAAGGACCAACAAATGCGTTTTGCTGGTCCGACCTGCTTCATGGCACAAAAGAAAGAGACGGTGGATGAGGCGTTTGCGGGTGATGTCGTAGGTCTGCCCGACACCGGTAACTTCAAGATCGGAGATACACTCACTTCAGGTGAAAAACTGCATTTCAAAGGTCTACCCTCTTTCTCGCCCGAGATGTTCAAATACATCGACAATGCCGACCCGATGAAGCAGAAACAGTTGGATAAAGGCGTAAATCAATTAATGGATGAAGGTGTGGCGCAGCTGTTTATCAGTCAGTTGAACGGACGAAAGATCATCGGAACGGTGGGACAACTGCAGTTTGAAGTCATCCAATACCGTTTGGAGCATGAGTACCAAGCCAAATGCAAATGGCAGCCACTCCAGATGTACAAAGCCTGCTGGATCGAGTCCGACGACGATGCCGAGTTAGACATGTTCAAGAAACGAAAAGCCCAATACATGGCGTACGATAAAGAAGGTCGTGATGTATTCATGGCCGACAGTGCCTACGTGCTGAACATGGCGCAGCAGGACTATAAACACATCCAATTCCATTTTACCTCAGAGTTCTAATAACAAAAATATACTATTATGAAAAACAAATCTCTTCAGATTCGCCTCATTGTGATGAACTTCTTAGAGTTCGCCGTTTGGGGTGCGTATTTAACCTGTATGAGCCGTTATTTGGCTTCCCATGGTATGGGTGCCAATATTGGATGGTTCTATTCTATTCAGGGAGTGGTTAGCTTATTTATGCCGGCCTTAATGGGTATCGTAGCTGACCGCTGGATGCAGGCTCAAAAAGCGTTGAGCCTCTGTCATCTTTTAGCTGGATTGTTTATGGGAGCTGCTGGTATATACGCATTAACTGCTCCCTCTGTTCAATTTGCGCCATTGTTTACATTGCATACTGGTTCTGTTGCGTTCTTTATGCCGACCATTGCGTTGACGAACTCCGTAGCCTTCAA
>SAMEA3663047__coassemble_1103_pt1 | contig 9316 bp, 4 predicted proteins | sample SAMEA3663047__metabat2_low_PE_014 | metagenome-assembled genome bin SAMEA3663047 (sample SAMEA3663047) | pig gut metagenome | biome: pig gut; feature: pig-associated habitat; material: faeces | place: France | collected 2012 | reverse complement strand
TTGACGTAGCAGACCAAGGCGACCGCACCAGCGGCACCGTGACCGTGACCTATAAAGGAACAAGCAGCGAAACAGGTGCTTTGGATGCCCGTCTGTCTTATCTGACGCGGGACATCGCGCTGGATCCGATGGAGGGTTCGAAAACCATCAGCATCACCCTGATTCCTGCTACCGTTAAGTTGACGGGTCTGGCCTTCGAAGGTGCTCCGGAAACGATTGACCAAGGTCAGACGATTGATCTCTCGCAATATGTTGTTTATACGCCGAATAACGCCGCCGACAAGTCGCTGACTTGGAGTGTTGACCACACGTATCAAGGCGAAGTGGATCAAGACGGCAAGTTAACCGCGAAACATGTGACGGGAACGGTAACGGTAACCGCCACCTCGGTGCGCGTACCGAGCGTCAGCGCGAGTGTAACGCTGACGATCACCAAGCCGACGATTACCGATTTCACGTTGTCGAAAACAGAAACGACGCTGAACATCGGCGGACAGGAGACCTTGACGATTACGGCCTTCGTTCCGGCTTATGCAAGCGAGAGTGCCACTTGGGCAAGCGCTAATGCGGATATCGCCAAAGTGAATAAGAACGGCGTTATCACCGCTATGGGTCTGGGCGACACGGAGATCACCGCTACTATCGGTGAGGTAGAAAAGACATGTACGGTTCATGTAGTAGCTGTGGCTGTTAACAGCATCACCCTGCCGGCTGAGGCCAACGTGACGCTTGGTTCGTCGCTGCAGTTGAATCCGACAGTTGATCCGTCGGAGGCTGCCGAGCAATACACGATTACTTATGAATCGAGTGCTCCGGAGATTGCAACTGTAGATGCAAACGGTAAGGTTGCCGGTGTAGCAGTAGGCGATGCGATCATCACCGCTACTATCGCGGACAAGAGTGCGCAGATCACGATTCACGTAGTAGCCGCACAGATGTTCAGCAAAGTAACCGACGCTTCGACGCTGGCCGCTAAAGATACCATCATTTTGGCGACTATTTATGAGAGTAACGGAGTTATCGCCGGTGCACGCGACAATAAGAAACTGACGGCTCTGCTGAACGACGTAACCGTAACGGAGACCGAGGCGTACGCCGACAAGGCCTGCCGCTTCGTTTTGGGCACGGAAAAGAACCAAGCGGGCTTCACGCTGACGATTGTTGGTGGAAAGACGATTGCGGTAACCAGCAGCGCTAACGATATCGTGGATGCCAATACGAAAAACTGCAAGTTCTGGGAGTTCGTAGCTGACGGCAATAAGGGCTACTTCGTTCGCAACTTAGGCAACACCAATGCGATGTTCAAATACCACGCCGGCAATGCGGCTATCAAGCCGTATAAGACTAGCACGACAGGTGCAGTATATGTTTACGCATACGTTCGCAAATATGTGGAGCCAGGTCCTGCTACCGATGTGGAATACACAGAGGTAGAGACCAAGGCGCAGAAAGTGCTGCAGAATGGACAGATTCTGATTCTGCGAGGCGATGCGGTTTATACTACCACCGGCGTGAGAGTGAAATAAGCGCTGGCATGAGAGGAAATTAAAAACACGCGAGGATTAGAAAGTGGCGCGTAATAACAGATGCAAATCTGTGCGAGTGAGTGGGCGGCTGTGAGCAGCTGCCCATTTTCGTGCATAGACGGTTTCAGAGGCACGGAAATAGAGGGCCAATTGCGGAATGATCTGCCAACGAAGACAGAGGTACGCGCGGCCACCGAGACCATAGACGGCAGGAATGGAGTAGGCATAGAGCACATCGTGCTCGTAGGTATAGATGCGGTTCGCCCATTCGCGGGCATCGAAGCCCTGGAGGCGAAGGCGCAAGCCTAACCCCCGCCCTTCCCTTAAAGGAAGGGAGTAAGAGATGTCTTGGAATATGGTGTAGCCATAGGTTAGCTGAGAGTTTAGAGTTGAGAGTTTAGAGGGAATGATATTAGCTTCCGCGGTGGTACGCAGCGACCAGCTGCCCTGAGCCCAATCGAACTGTGCACGGGTGGAGTAGGTGGCATCACCTTTTTGCCGCGCGCGGAGACGCAAGGACAGCCTACCCCCATCCCCTCCCTGAAAGGAGGGGTGCTTGGACCAAGAATACTGAATTTCTGCCATGACATCGTAGCCGAGCGTGCGGGTGGCATCGCCGAGACCGTATTTATAGCCGGAGAAATAGAAGATATCGCCATATCCGATGAAACGCCAGTTGCGGAGACGGGTGATGTCGAAGCCCAAGTATCCTCCGTTCTCGTCGCCGAGGCGCGAAGTCTCGGAGAAAGCATAACCGAGGGCATTGTCGAAATAAGGGGAATAATAGCGATAGAGGGCGAGTAACGAAATCCCATTTGTGGGGTAAAATCTGGAACCTATAATAGTTCCAAAACCCCAATGGGATTTTGTTATTGGTGATTGGTCATTTGTGATTTGATGATTTTGCGCGGTAGCTATCTCTCCAAAGGCATCAAACCAGCCGTGGTTGTAACGGAAAGAGGCACCGATGACGGCTTGGTTACGCCCGCGGAAATAATGCCGGTTATACTTGGCGTTGGTATAAGGATGGATAGAGTCCGACCAGAGGTTTTCGATGGCCGTCAGTTCCACTTGCAGTTTCTTATGGCGCAGTGTGAGGTTGGCGTCCAACAAATGATGCCAAGTGGAGTCATTGGCGTGGCGCATGGAGTAGAGGGCAGAGACGTCAAGACGGGTGGTTTTTTTCCATTCCCAGCGCAGAGTCGCTCCGGCGCCATGCAGTCCTTCTCCATCCACCGAAGAGTAATACCGGAGTCCTTCGCGTTGCTGACCGACGGAAGTGACATACATTGATTTGCCGGCATGAAAAACGGGTGCGAGGACGAGTCCCTGTCCGAAAGAGGCTTGGAAATTTCCGGCCACAAGGGTATGCAGATGCGGAGTAATGTTGTTTAGTTGGAGGTATGCTCCGTACTGGAGATCACGGGCAAAACCTCCTGCGGGACGGCGGAGTTGAACCCCAAAGGTCACACGGCGCCGGAAATCAAAACGATAACGAAACTGGGTGTAAATAGGGTCGGTTCCTTCGTACGCTTCGATATTCCGCGCATCGATGCGGGTGAGAAGTTCGTGGTGCGCTTTCGCGAAAATTTCTTTCGCGTAAAGCGCATCGGTGTTTATGGCTTCGCTGTTTAGCGCAGCGCGGTTTATATAAACGAAAGGCAGGAGATCGCGGATTTCGTAATCGGCTAATTCGGGGATGAGACGGAGTTCGTAGAGAGATTCGAAAGGATGACGGTAAGCGTAGGCGAGGATGGCATCAATCTGTTGCGGGGAGAGGAAATAGAGCTGGGTGAGTTCTTCATCAGAGGTGTTGTTCAGGTCAATGGGCGATTCATGGAGGGCATATAGGTCGGTTTGCAGTTGTTCGTAATCGACTTCGCCGAATTCCGTAACGGCGTTATAAATGTCCAGTATGATATCGTCGAGCGAGAAAGAAGGCCTAACCCCAGCCCTTCCCTGAAAGGAAGAGAGGATGAATAAAATGATTATTATGACTCGTATTTGTCGTATCACGGCACAAAAGTACAAAAAATAATTGAAAATTGAAAATTGAAAATTGAAAATTTGTATAATTCGTATATTTTTTGTAAATTTGCAGCGTAATTATGGATAAAAAGACGCTTTATCATATTGTCGAATGGGCTGTGGCACTCGCTGCGTGCGCTTTTCTGGGTTATAAACTGGTTACTTTTGAGGATTATCCGGCCTTGTGGGAGAGTCTTCGTAGCATGGCATGGCAGCAGTATCTGGCGCTCGGCCTGTGTGTTGCGCTGATGCCGGTGAATATGGCAATTGAAGCATGGAGGTGGAGGACCTTATGGAATGGTGACGCTACGCTTAATGGTGCAAATGGTGACGCTACGCTTAATGGTGCAAATGGTGAAGCGAACGAGTTAACGGATGAACGATTAACGTTTAAGGAGGCGCATCGGCAGGTATATTATAGCAAGTTAGCGGGAGTGATAACACCGTGGCGGCTGGGGGAATATCCGGCGCGAGGGGTGTTGATAACGAATGAACGAATGAACGAGTTAGGGAGTGAACGGATATGGCCGCGGGTGTTGGCGATGGGGGCGGTAGGTAGTGCGACCATGACATTTGCCATTGCCTTAGCGGGAGTTCCCGCGATAATGGCTAATGGTGAATGGTTAATGGCTAATGGTGAATGGTGGATAGCTGTTGGCGTTATACTGTTGCTGTTGGTGGTTGGATTGGCATTGGCGCCGAGGTTGTTGAGACAGTATGCGGAGGTGTCGTATGGGTTGATTATCAAGAGCGTGGGACAGAGTTTGGTGCGGTTGATTTGCTGGTGTGTGCAATTGGCGCTGGTGCTATGGGCGTTAGAAGCCTTCAATTTTCAGCCATCAGCTATCAGTTCTTTATTCATCTACTATCTCCTCGTAACGATCACGCCGAATGTGCCGATAGCGGAAGTGGGTGTACGAGGAGCATGGGCGATCGTGGTCTTCGGATCGATGAACGCTGCCTTTGCCGGCGTTCTGCTGTGGGTGATAAACACCCTCCTTCCATGCCTCGGATGGTTCTTTTTTAGAAAAAAATAACAAAAACCCTTGCGTATGTCGCAAAAAAGCAGTAATTTTGTAGCCGAAAGTGAAACATAAAAAACACCATTATACCATGAACATTAATTTTCAGATTCATTATCGTGCCGAGTATGGGCAGAGTCTTTGCGTTATCGAGATTCAAGAGTCGATTTTGGGTTGGACCGAGAAATCGCCATTGGTGCTGAATTGCCAAGGAACCGATTTCTGGCAGGTCAATGTGCCTATCAGTGATTTTGCCGGCAGTATCCGGTACAAATATGCGATTCGTGTAGGCGAAGGTCAGTATATCTACGAGGCCGGCGAGCCGAGGATACTTAATTTAGTAGAAAGTCAAAAGTCGAAAGTCGAAAGACAGATTGTGGTTCGCGATGCATGGCAGGCCAGTACGTATGAGGACAGTTTCTATACCACAGCTTTCGTTAAGGCGCTTTTCCATCGTCTGAATCCCGCTAAGCCCAAGGCAGCGAAGGGTAATATCCGTTTCTCAATTGACTTGCCACAAATTAAACCGACGCAGGGCGTAGCTATCATCGGTAACTGCGCTGAGTTGGGTAACTGGGATCCGGATAACAAGCTCGTGATGAACGATGCGGAGTTCCCGCTTTGGCGCGCAGATATCATGGTAAAGGGGCAGGATATTGTAGAATACAAATACGTGATCTACGACCTGAAGACCGGAGCTGTTGTGGACCTCGAATGGGGCGAGAACCGTCAGATATGGGGTGTAGAGAAAGGCAGCGTGATCTATGAGAACGACCGTGCTTTCCGTCGTACGCAACCGCGTTGGAAAGGTGCCGGTGTAGCAGTTCCGGTATTCTCGCTGCGTAGCGAAGAAGGATTCGGTATCGGAGAGTTCCAAGACCTGAAGAAAATGGCGGATTGGGCTGCGGCTACGGGGCAACAGATGATTCAGACCTTGCCGATCAACGATACGACGCTGCGTCACAATAACCTCGACAGCTATCCGTATAATGCGGTGAGCGTGTTTGCATTGCACCCGATATATATCAATATCGAAAAGATGGGTCGTCTGACTCCGGCACAGAAGAAGAAATACGACGCGCAGAAGGCGGCATTCAATGCGCTGACGTTTGCGGACTACCAGAACGTATATGACGCTAAGATGGTGTTCTTCAAGGCGTTGTATAAGCAAGACAAGGATGCGCTGTTTAGCAGCGAGGAATATAAGGATTTCGAGGCGAAGAACAGCGAATGGATCGAGCCCTATGCGGAGTTCCTGCACAAACGCGACAAACAGCCGAAAGATTTCTATAAATACCTGCAGTTCCATGCCGATAAGCAGTTGGCAGACGCAGTGGCTTATGCCCACTCGATTGGCGTAGCGATGAAGGGCGACATACCTATTGGTATCAGTCCGGACAGCGTAGATGCTGCTGTTTATCCGGAGTTGTTTAATCTGGACGCCAGTGCCGGTGCTCCGCCCGATGACTTCTCGATCAGTGGTCAGAACTGGGGCTTCCCGACATATAACTGGGATAAGATGGCGGAGGATAACTTCGGCTGGTGGCAGAAGCGTTTCCGCAAGATGCAGGATTATTTCGATGCCTACCGCGTAGATCATATCCTTGGTTTCTTCCGTATATGGCAGATGCGCAAGACGGATGTATGGGGGCTCTGCGGACATTTCGTTCCGGCATTGCCGTACAGCTACGACGACCTCTGCGCGCAGGGCGTATGCCTCGATTGGGATCGTATGACGAAACCGTATATCCGTTCGAATTTCTTGGGTGACGTGTTGGGTTATGATACCGAGTGGGCGAAGGCGAATGCGCTGAATACGCGCGACGGTTATATCTACTGGTTCAAACCGGAGTTTGATACGCAGGTGAAAGTGCAGGAATGGGCAGATCGTCTGTTGGGCGATGAGAAACAGCTGAAAGCCAGCGGTCTGAGCGCCGAGGCGGTAAAGAATGTCTGCAATGGCTTGATCTATCTGCATTGCGAAGTGCTGTTTGTAGAAGATCAGCGTCGTCCGGGATGGTTGCATCCGCGTATCTCGATCTATCAGAGCCACTCGTTCAACGAACTCTATAGCGATCAGAAAGAGGTACTGATGCGCATCTATAACGATTATTTCTTCCGTCGTCATACGCAGTTCTGGCGCGACTCGGCAATGCGTAAGTTACCGACGCTGATCGGTGCAACGCATATGTTATGCTGCGGCGAGGATTTAGGTATGGTGCCGGCTTGTGTACCGGATGTAATGCATGAGTTGCAGATTCTGAGTCTGGAGATCCAACGTATGCCGAAAGACCCGACGGTTAAGTTCGCTCATCCGGCAGACGCACCGTATCAGAGTGTTTGTACGACCGGAACGCATGATATGAACCCGTTGCGCGCATGGTGGGAAGAGGATCGCGCTGTCACCCAACGCTTCTACAACGAGCAGATGGGTTGGTGGGGCGATGCTCCGAAGGAGATGACTCCGGAAATAGCTGAGTTTATCATCAATCAACATATGTACAGTCCGGCGATGTGGACGATTCTGCCGCTGCAAGACTGGTTAGCTATTGATGGCGACGTTCGGCTGAAAGATCAGTTTGCCGATCGTATTAACGTGCCGGCTAACCCGCGTCATTTCTGGAACTATCGTATGCACTTGGGCTTGGAAGATTTGATGAAATGCGATAAACTGAACGCGAAGATCAAGCAGTTGACGAGCGTTCGATAATATGCTATATGCGCAAGAATGTAGTCATCATCGGATTAGGCAAGATAGCCCGTTATCATATTGCGGCGTTGGGAGCAACGCCGCAATATGTTGTTTGCGGCGTATGTGATATCGACCCGCATGCCGTTGCGCGTGCCGAATGTCCGGATGTACCGTTCTATACGAATTACGAGCAACTTCTGGATACGCTTCATCCGGAAATCGCGGTGATAGCTACTCCTCCTGCGATACATTATGCGATTGCCTTGGCTTGCGTGGAACGCGGTGTGCACCCGTTTGTGGAGAAGCCGCTTGCGACCACCTGTGAGGAGGTGCAGCGTTTCTTTGATGCGCCGCTTAGAGGGCATTATACGCCGATGTATCATACGATTTATGGCGAGGAGTTGATTTGGTTAGAGTCACATTGTCCGCTTGGAAGAATAGATAAGGTGCGCATGGAGTTATCGGACCCGTATGCCGATGCGTCGGGTAGGATAGACGCGGCGTATATCGGATTAGGCGGCTGTTGGCTGGACAGTGCACCGAATGCGCTGGCGCCGTTGCTTCGTTTACTTCCGGAATATAGTCTGACTGAGATCGCGGTGAGTCATTGGCGCGACCCGCAAAGCGGCCAGCCCTATGCCAGTTTGTTGAGCGGAAGGGCAGGTAAGACGGAAGTGGAAATCGAAGTGAGATGGGACAAGGGCATGAACCGCAAGGTGACTTTTCTTGAGGCGGACGGGCATCACTATGTATTAGATCACTCGGGTCAGGCGGTTTGGCGAGACGGCGCAGAGTTGTTCGCTTATAAGGACGAGAACCGGCTGACGAGACAATACTCCAATTTATACCGATTGTACCCCGAGCGTGTTCCGACCGAGGCGATGGAAAAACAGATGAGCGACATAATCTATAAATATATTTAACTATGGAAGAGACCATTCTTCGATTTCGATATAACATCTATCGTGAGAGCAAGTTGAAAGCGCGGTTGTGTCAGATAGGCATATGTATCGGTGTGATCGCTGTGATTTTCGCGACGGCTTGGTGGATCAATCAAACCAAAGGCGTAGACGTGATTAATAATGTCATCGCTTCTTTCGTCGGCGTAGCTGCATTGTTTGTTGTGGCGCAGTTGGTGGTTTGGATCCTTCATCATAATGAGGACAAGAACAAAGTGAGTTATCGCAATCAGGATATGTGGGCTCAGTACGGCAAGCGGTATCGTGAGATTTTTGCGATGAACAACTCCCAATTTGTTGTTTACTGCGAGCCGTTGTTCTATGCGAAAGATGCGCAGAAGATCGTGGTGAAGGACGACCCGAAGAACTTTTTCCAGTTGGATCCGTATATCAAGATGCATTGCACCACGTTGTTAGAGGCGCATGCCATGAGTAACAAGTTGGACAGTGTGACGGTACGACTGACGGATTTCGAGGCGCCTACGGAGGCGAATGGGCAAGTAGCGACGATCTATTCAGGACGCAGTTCCTATTTGGCACATCTGTTAACCAACCGCGCTTTGGACTATTTCATCGAAGGCGATCTATCCGTGCGCAAGCTCTACGAGAACGACAAGACGCTCCGTCCCTTGCACCGCGCGATGCTCTCCAACCACTTCGGCGTCAATGCGTTGGTTTTTCTCAAGAAAGGAGAAGATAAAGACGGTTATCTCCTATTACCGCACCGAAAAGACAATGCGACGGTCGCGAAGAACAGCCTGACGGCGAGTATCGCCACGCGTCTGGAGATGCCCGGAGACACGTTCCCGAAAGAATATGAGGATCATATGACACGTGCATATATCGAAGAAGGGTGTATCCGGGATAATATCGCCAAGTCCATTTGGGTGAGTCAAGCATGGCTGGATAAGAAAGAGAAAGAATTTGCTGCGAAGAACGAGCGGTTCATGGATATCCATTTTCTTGGTCTGAGCCGTGACATCTACGAAGGCGGCAAGCCGACTTTGTTCTACGTAGTGCATCTGGATGCGACTCATAAAGAGTATGAAACGGAAAGAGCGGAGTTTATTCGAATAAAAAAAGAGAAGA
>SAMEA3663047__coassemble_1022_pt1 | contig 9764 bp, 14 predicted proteins | sample SAMEA3663047__metabat2_low_PE_014 | metagenome-assembled genome bin SAMEA3663047 (sample SAMEA3663047) | pig gut metagenome | biome: pig gut; feature: pig-associated habitat; material: faeces | place: France | collected 2012 | reverse complement strand
GCGGGTGAAGAGCTCTGCTCGATCGGACTGCCGGTGGCCGTCCGTAGAACTTCCAAGGGTGGGGCTTCCCCTTTGGTGATGCTCAACCCTCCTTATGGCGAGCGACTGAAGAGTAACAAAGAGATGGAGGACCTCTATAGTGCTATCGGCTCGACACTCAAGCATCAATTTGCCGGGGCTACGGCTTGGATCATCTCTTCCAATGACGCCGCGATGAAATGTATCGGACTCAAACCTTCCCGTAAGGTACGTCTCCTCAACGGCGAACTGGACTGCCAATTTAATCGATACGACCTTTTCCGGGGAAAAAGAAAAGACAATAACCAATGACCAATAACCAATCACCAATCACCAATCACCAATCACCAATGACCACTCACCATTCACCCATCTATATAGCTGATTACAACTACCTCCTGCCGGACGAACGCATCGCCAAATACCCGCTGGATGAACGGGACCATAGCAAACTGCTGATCTATCGCAATGGAAAAGTGAGCGAGGACCGTTTCTTCAATGTTGGTGATTATATCGCTCCCGATTCACTCCTTATATATAATAACACGCGCGTCATCCAAGCACGCTTGGCGTTTCATAAACCTACCGGCGCACGGGTCGAAGTGTTCTGTCTCGAACCACTTGCACCACATGACTACCAGTTGTCATTGGGTTCAACTACCGGTTGTACCTGGAAATGTATGGTGGGAAATGCAAAGAAATGGCACGATGAACCGATCGAACTGAAAGCCGGAAACTTCCTGCTGCGTGCGTATAAAGAGCAAACCTTAGGAAATACCTTCGCCGTGCGCTTCGAATGGGATGAACCCAACGTGTCGTTTGCGGAGATCTTAGATGCGGCAGGAGAACTGCCTATTCCGCCCTACCTCAACCGCAAAACGGAAGAGTCGGATCTGCGCACTTATCAGACCGTCTATTCGCGTATCAAAGGCTCTGTAGCGGCCCCTACGGCCGGACTTCATTTTACAGATAAGGTGCTCGACAACCTGCGGCAAAGAGGTATTGAGATGGATGAAGTGACCTTGCACGTCGGTGCGGGTACTTTCTTGCCGGTTAAGACGGCCGATGCCAACGAGCACACGATGCATACTGAAATCATCGCCGTGCCTCGAGAGACCATCGCACATATTCTTTCCAAACTGGGGCATGTCGTGGCCGTCGGAACAACGTCCATGCGTACGCTTGAGAGCCTCTATTTTATGGGATGCAACCGGACCGCCTCGGTCTCGCAGTTTGAACCCTACGACCATCCGCATACCCTTACCACGGCAGAGGCCCTGCAGTCACTGCTCGATTGGATGGATGAGACCCACCAACCCGTGCTGCATGCCGAGACCCAAATCATGATCAAACCCGGCTATCAGTTCCATGTGGTGGACCAACTCATCACGAATTTCCACCAACCCCAATCAACCCTCTTACTCCTCGTGAGTGCCTTCGTCGATGGAGATTGGAAGACCATTTACAACTACGCCCTCTCGCATGACTTCCGCTTCCTCTCCTATGGAGACTCCAGCATCCTCACCCGTAAATAACTAAATAAATGTCCAAATGGTAAATGACCAAATGGTAAATGGCATGATCGACACCCATTGTCATATTGATGAAGAAGCTTTTGAACCCGATCGCGAAGAAGTCATAGCCCGCCAACAGCAGAGTGGGGTACAAGCGATGATTGTACCCGGCGTCAATGTGGCTTCTATCAACTCGGTGATGGAGCTGTGCCATGCGCATCCCGGATATTGTTATCCGGCCTTGGGACTTCATCCGGAGGATGTTAAAGCTGACTGGAGAGAACAACTCGCTACTGTCGAGGCAGCAATCCGTGCACATCGTGACGAATTGGTGGCTATCGGTGAGATAGGACTCGACTACTATTGGGATAAGACCTTTAAGGAGGAGCAGAAAGAGGTCCTGCGTCGCCAACTGCTTCTCGCTCGCGAACTGAACCTACCTGTTATTCTCCATAACCGCGAAGCCACCGAAGATATTTTGTCTATAGTCAATACAATCGCCAATGACCAATCACCAATAACCAATGACCAATCACCAATGACCAATAACCAATTAAGAGGTGTCTTTCATTGTTATTCCGGCAGTAAAGAGACGGCAGAAATCATTCTCAAAATGGGTTTCTATCTCGGTATAGGTGGTGTGCTGACCTTCAAGAATAGCAAATTAAGCGAGACACTAAGAGAACTGAATCAATCTGAAATCAAAAATCAACAATCAGAAATCCTAAATCGTCTCCTCTTGGAGACAGACGCCCCTTATATGGCACCCACTCCTCATCGAGGAGAACGAAATGAGAGTCGCTTCATGGCGCTGGTAGCAGAACGACTCGCGCAGGTCTTAAATGTGTCCGTGGATGAGATAATTGAGGCTACAAGTGCTAATGCACGACAACTTTTCGGCATAAAATAACAAAAAATTTGTAAAAATTTGCACAAACTCTTGCGTATGTGCGAAAAAAGTAGTAATTTTGTACCCGATATTGAGTTTTGCGCCTAAAAGCGCGAAGGAGAGATGCTCGAGTGGTTGAAGAGGCACGCCTGGAAAGCGTGTAAACTCCAAAAGGGTTTCCGGGGTTCGAATCCCCGTCTCTCCGCAAAGCTTTTGCTGCAAGCCGCGGAGGTAAGCTTGCTTACAAACGCGGATTGCAGCAAAAGATTTGCACAGGATGCCTCTGGCAGACTGTGGGGATTCGGGGGAATGCGAAGCAGGCGGCGTCCGAATCCCCGTGGAGAGTAGCAAGCCGCGGAGGTAAGCTTGCTTACATCCCCTTCTCTCCGCAAAGGATGAAAAAACACATTAACAATTAAATAACATAATTTTTATTCTCATGAAAAAAGTATTTGCAACCCTTACGGTGCTGGCTATGCTGACCTTTGGTAGCGCAGCTATTATGGCACAAGATGCAGCCGCTCCTGCTGAGGAGGCTGCTATTGAAAACGTAGATGAAAACGCTGCTCCTGCTGCAGAGGCTGAAGCTGCAGAGGCTGAAGCAGAAGAGGCTCCTGAAGAGGAGGCTACAGGTATTGTCGCTCTCCACAAGACTCTGAAGACCAAATTCATCGAGGGTGGTGCTGGCTTTATGGCATTGACTTTGATCACTTTGGTATTCGGTTTGGCTCTCTGTATCGAGCGTATTATATATCTCTCGCTGAGCAAAACCAACACCAAGAAATTGCTTGCTGACATCGAGGCTGCTCTCAACAAAGGTGGTATCGAGGCTGCTCTGGAGGTTTGCCGCAATACGCGCGGACCGGTAGCTTCTATCTTCTATCAGGGTCTCAGCCGTTACGACGAGGGTATCGACGTAGTTGAGAAGACGGTTTCCAGCTACGGTGGTGTGCAGCTCGGCTTGCTCGAGAAGAACCTCTCTTGGATCACCCTGTTCATCGCAATCGCTCCGTCTCTCGGATTCTTGGGTACCATCATCGGTATGATCGAGGCGTTCGATAAGATCCAGCAGGTAGGTGATATCTCCGCTACTGTTGTTGCCGGCGGTATCAAGGTCGCTCTGTTAACTACCCTTCTCGGTTTGATCATCGCTGTGGTTCTCCAGTTGTTCTACAACTATATCCTCAGCCTCATTGAGGGTCTTGTGAACGAAATGGAAGACAGCTCGATTAGCTTGCTTGACTTAGTGGTTGCATACGACGCTGCTCAAAAAAAATAATGAATAAGCCCGGCGCTCAGCGCTGTTAGCTGTTTACTAATTTTTTAATTTTTTGAGCATTATGAAAAACTATAAATTATTACCTAAAATTACCTTGTTAAGCCTCATGCTGCTGGGTATCGTGTTCATCGCGATGTTCTACTTCGGCGGTAATGCAGGTGTACACGAGGTTGCGGGAGACGTGCTGGACGTTCCTCGTTTCACCGACGCCTTCCTCGTATGGAACTATATCCTCTTCGGTATCGTTGTTCTGATTACCCTTGGTGTAGTCGTTGTAGAGTTCGTCAACAACTGGAAGAATGATCGCAGCAAAGCTATCAAGACCCTCTGCGTCGTGCTCGGCTTCGTCCTGCTCGCTTGTATCTGCTGGTTCTTGGGTAGCCCGGATAAAGTGGATATCATCGGTTATGAAGGTACAGATAACGTAGGTTTCTGGGCGCAACTCAGCGATGCCGTTATCTATGCTTGCTACTTCCTCTTCGCCGCTACAATCGCAGCGCTGATCTGGGGTGTAATCCATACTAAAAGACTTAAGTAAATCACAACTATCATGGCAAAGAAAGTCCCTCAGATTAATGCCAGCTCCATGGCCGACATATCGTTCCTGTTGCTGATTTTCTTCTTGGTGACCACCTCTATGGATGTGAACCAAGGACTGGCTCGCCGTCTGCCTGCGCCGATTCCACCCGACCAGAAAGTGGAGGATAAGGATATCAACAAGCGCAACCTATTGGTAGTGAAGATTAACTCTGCTAACCAACTGATGGTGCAAGGCCAGTTGATGGATGTGAAGCAACTGAGAGAGAAAGCAAAAGAGTTCATTTTGAACGCAAATAATGCGGACAATTTCCCCAAAGTATACGAAGAAGATTTCGGTGCTCCCTTTGGTGTCGTTAAGTATACCAAGGACCACGTCATCTCCGTTCAAAACGATGTGGATACCCAGTATCAGGCATACCTCGATGTCCAGAACGAACTCGTAGCTGCTTATAATGAATTGCGTGAAGAATGCGCGCAGAAGTATTTCCACAAGGCTTATAACGAACTCGAAGAGGAGCAACAGAAACAGATCCAGAAGATCTATCCTCAGAAGATTTCCGAGGCTGAACCTAAAAATTACGGTAATTGATATGGCAAAGATTCGTAGAAATGAGAAACGCGAGATGCCGGCGCTCAATACGTCGTCTCTCCCTGATATTATCTTCATGCTGCTCTTCTTCTTCATGTCCGTTACGTCTATGAAAGAGGTCAGCTATAAAGTGCAGTTCAAGAACCCGCAGGCTACCGAGCTCACCAAGCTGGAGAATAAATCCCTTGTGCGATATATCTACGTTGGTACTCCTACTGCTGAGTTTCGTAAGCAATATGGAGCAGAGACTCGTATCCAGCTGAACGACCAGTTCGCTGAGGTAAAGGAGATTGGCGAATATATCATTAATGAGCGTTCGTCTATGAAAGAGTCCGACCAAGGTATGATGACTGTCTCTATCAAGGCCGACAAGGAGACCAAGATGGGTGTCATAGCTGACATCAAACAGGAACTCCGCCGCGCGTACGCATTGAAGATCAGTTACGCTGCAACGCAGCGAACAAGCTACTAACCGGATAGCATCCGGAGGCGCTTAGCCTTGCGGATCCGGTTTACAAAAATTAAAGCCATCCTTTCGGGTGGCTTTTTTATTATACTAATACGCGATTGAATTCTTTTGGAACGGGACTTTCGAACCGTATCGTCTTCTCGGTCACCGGGTGAATGAACGCCAGCACTTTGGCATGCAGACAGAGACGATCTATCGGACTGCTCTCATTGCCATGTCCGTATTTACGATCACCTACTACGGGACACCCTTTGGAGGCGAGGTGAACACGGATCTGGTTGGTGCGTCCGGTTTCGAGATGGAGCTCGACGAGGGAATAAGTAACCCCTCCCGACCTCCCCTCAAGGGAGGAGAAGTGTCTGCTGCCGGATTCCCTCCCTTGAGGGGAGGGATGGGGTGGGGTTGTTGTGGTCTTCAGCGTCTTGTAGTTCGTAATTGCGATATCACCTCCGTCGTCCACAGGAGACGAATAAACCACCGCATTCCGTTTGTCTTCCGTTAACCAGGTCGTTATCTTTCCTTCGCGCGGAGACAGCACACCCTCCGTTAACGCAATATATGTGCGCTCCGTCACTAACTCACGCCAGTACTGCCGCATATAATGCTGCAACTCCTCCGAACGCGCGAAGACCAATAAACCACTTGTCTCTCTGTCCAGCCGATGTACTACATAAATCCCCGCGCGAGCGTTCTGTTTTTTTACGTACGCGCGTAGGATGGAGTAGGCTGTCGTTTCACTGCTACCTGGCGTTGCCGCTACTGTCAGCAGACCGGGTTGCTTATTGACAACAATCAAGTCATCGTCTTCGTATACGATGCGTAACTTCGGATGAGTCAACTGACTGTTGCCCCGACCGGAACTAACCGTCACGATATCACCCGCCTTCAGCATGAAGTCATGCCGCGTCTGAATAGCATTACCTACCTTGACGCGACGCTGACCTAATAGCTGCTTAACCGACGAACGGGCCATCCCGCCCATCTTGGCCATTAGGAAGTCCATCAACTGGCCTCCATCGGCCACTTTTAAAACGGTATCTTGTTTACGTTTAATCATTTCTTTTTACCTAATAACGGAGCTACCCAGAAGTAATACTCCGGCTTCGTATTCTTGATCCATGCAATGCCGGCCATCGAGTTGATCACCAGGAAGAAGCAGAAGAGTACCAACGAGAAGATATTACCCAGGAAGATGAAGAGAACTATTCCTGCTACGCTATAGATAAACCAGTACAGCCACGAATCGTTCTTACGATAAATCAGCCAATAGTTCGCCAGGAACGAAGACGAGATCATCAATCCGTTGCATAACTTAACTACCATATTATCAGTAAAACCATTGTGCTGGAATATCATCGTTTGAATCAGATAGTCTCCTGCCGTTACAGCCAGACCAATGAAGATCGACAGCCAGAAACGCGGGATATCCAGGAACTTCGGCTCAAAACTTGCACCTCCGTCGTCTTTCTTCCGACTCCATTTATAGATACTCATCATCTGGAACGGAATGAACACAAAGAAATACAGGAAGGTACTGTCGTAACTCTTCTGCAGCGTAAACTGTACACCTAACAACGCCGACATCACGATACCTGCATAAAAACCCGTATAGTTCTGCGGGTCGCGAATCGTCAGGATGTAACTCACGCCGATGATAGAAGCCGGAATGCCTACGCACCATGCGGCGTCTGACCACTTAAGCAGTGTGCCGGGTTCAAAAATAAACTGCTCAGCCAACCACAGCAATCCGAAGATAGCGGCAAACATGCCGATCGAAAGAAGTAAATTACGACCTAAGGCCTTCCAAAGATTTGCGTTTTCCATAATATCCTAAATCTAAAATCAAAAATAACAATAAGGGCGGACACACTCGTCCGCCCTTGTTGTTGCCCGCATTACTTGCGAGTGCGATTGCCGTAGCGAGACATAAACTTGTCCACACGACCTGCGGTGTCCACCAGTTTGGACTTTCCGGTGTAGAACGGGTGACTCGTGTTCGAGATCTCCAACTTAATCAGCGGATACTGAACGCCGTCAATCTCGATCGTGTCCTTGGTAGCTGCGGTGGAGCGACTGAAGAACTGAGTACCGTCAGACATATCTTTGAAAACTACTACGCGGTAGTTATCAGGATGAATTCCTTGTTTCATAAGTCTTTCTTTAAACTTTAAACGTTAAACTTTAAACTTTAATTACTCAGCTACAACATTCAACTTGATGTCAGCTTTTACCTCACGATGCAGACGAGCCTGTGCGGTATACTCACCTAACTCCTTAATCGGCTCAGCGAGCGTAATCACTTTCTTGTCGATGGTAATCTCGTTGGCAGCCAGTGCCTGCGAGATAGCAGCGGTGGTTACTGTACCGAAGATCTTTCCGTCCTCGTTGGCTTTTACTTTAACCTCGATTACGGTCTCTGCGAGTTTAGCCTCCAATGCCTGTGCGTCTGCCAGCAATTTTGCAGCCTTGTGAGCCTGTTGTTTCAGGTTCTCTGCCAACTGCTTCTTGTTACTCTCATTAGCAATGACAGCAATCTTCTGCGGCAACAGGTAGTTGCGTCCGTAGCCGTCACGTACTTTTACGATGTCGTTCTTGAAACCCAGATTAGCCAGGTCTTGAATCAAAATTACTTCCATAATCTCTCAACTTTAAACTTTAAACTTTAAACTGGGTTTACTTCATCATGTCCGTTACGTAAGGCAGCAATGCCAAGTGGCGTGCTTTCTTAACGGCCTGAGCAACTTTGCGTTGGAACTTCAACGAAGTACCCGTGATACGACGCGGAAGAATCTTACCTTGCTCGTTTAGGAACTTCTTCAAAAACTCAGGATCTTTGTAATCGATGTACTTGATTCCGCTCTTCTTGAAACGGCAGTACTTTTTCTTCTTCTGATCCGAACCTTGCGGAGTCAGATAGCGAATTTCGTCATTCTGTGCCATAATTAAGCCTCCTCTTCTACTTTTTTACCTTTGTTACGACGCTTCTCGGCGTACTCAAATGCGTACTTGTCAAGACGGGTCGTCAGGAAGCGGATTACACGCTCATCACGACGGAACTCGGTCTCGAGGGTAGCGATTACTGCGGGCTCTGCATCAAACTGAAGAATGAAATAGAAACCCGAATTTTTACCTTGGATAGGGTAAGCAAGTTGCTTCAAACCCCACTCCTCACGGTTCAGGATGGTACCGCCATTCTGCGTGAGAAGATTCTCGAATTTTTCTACTGCCTCCTTTGTCTGCGGCTCAGACAAAACGGGAGTCAATACGAAGGCAGTTTCATAATGATTTACCATTGTTTAGTAAACTTTTTTAATTTGTTAATACTATTTCCTAGTCTTACCTAGGTCACCCTAGGTTTTCCTAGTTTCCTTATACATTCTCTCGCATTCCGCGAAAAAAAGTTTGCAAAAGTACAACATTTTTTTGACATACACAAATATTTTCTAAAGAAAATACTTTTTTTCGTGTTTTTTCTTCATTTCGCTATCTTTATTTTGTGTTTCAGGCTCGGACATAGGCGGTTTAGTCCTTCGCTGTCCGCCCTCTGCGTGCGGACGATTCGACCCTCGCGTCCGTCATACCCGCGTCATACGTCGCCCCGTATCCCTCTCTCCGTAAGGCCGCGGAAGATGCCATCCCGCCCGCTCGGTCTCAATGCGGGTGTAGCCCATGCGGCGTGCAGTTTCTCTATGTGTAGATAATAAGCGTCACACTCAATAGAGCATGACGCTTGAGGGTAGTATTAGTTGAAATCATGGTAGTTTCTGCTTATCATACAAGGAAACTATTGCATAAGCGACCATTTCTACTTCTGAATGTTCTTTCGATTCAAGAAGACTTATAACGTATTCTTCCGTATCCCACCAATAAAGAGTTTCTGTTCCTTCTAATTCTCGATTGTTTGGCAAAGCAAAGACGTGAGGCACTGATGTGTATTTGAGTAATGGCTCTGGATCTGTTACTTGCTGGGCAATTGGCTCTCCAAGTTCATCTATTACCTTTCCTAATATTACAGGCAAGTCTGCATCGGTTCCATCTATATACATATATTTGGAACAATATTGCTGTGATACATTCATTATCGGAATAACAAGCCAACGATAGCCACCCCATTTTGAAAACTCAAACTCACCATCTGAATATACATTTTCAGGCAGCGCCTTATAAATCATTGTTTCAGAATTGTTTGTGCAGTTGGATAACAATAGAATAATTACCAATAATGACAAAAACTTATATTTCATAATCAGAACAATTAAAAATCTATATTACAACCTGTTGGCGGAATTAATTTAGTGCATACTTAATTCTGCCAATGGGCTTGTCGTTAATGAAGTTTACGTATTGCAGAATGGTAAGTGCACTAATTTTGCCAATGATTCTGGCAAACAAACCATTCGTTATTTTCGCATAGTTCCTGATGACCAAGAACTGGTCTGTAAGTTGTGAGAATATTGTCTCAATCC
>SAMEA3663047__coassemble_971_pt1 | contig 10035 bp, 3 predicted proteins | sample SAMEA3663047__metabat2_low_PE_014 | metagenome-assembled genome bin SAMEA3663047 (sample SAMEA3663047) | pig gut metagenome | biome: pig gut; feature: pig-associated habitat; material: faeces | place: France | collected 2012 | reverse complement strand
TGCCCGAAGGAATGGCAGTCGGCGTCGTTCTCGCCGGAGCCACGCAAGGCACAGCCGAACTATCCATGTCTGCCGCCATCGCCGTCTCGCTCGGTATAGCCATCCAGAACATCCCTGAAGGCGCTATCATCTCCATGCCCATGCGCGCAGCCGGCAACAGCCGTTGGCGTTCCTTCCTCATCGGTTCGCTCTCCGGCATCGTTGAACCCATCGGCGGCCTGCTCGTCATCCTTTTGGCGGCATGGCTGACCCCCATACTCCCGTACCTCCTTGCCTTCGCCGCAGGAGCGATGCTCTACGTGGTAGTCGAAGAACTCATCCCCGAAGCCTCGCAGGGCACCCACTCTAACCTCTCCACCATCGGTTTCGCTATCGGATTCGTGCTGATGATGGTTCTCGATGTAGTATTAGGATAAACAATATACGAACAACTGAAATGAAGTACTAAGTGACAAAGTACAATATACAAAGTTACAAAGGGACTAAGTACTAAGTACAAAGAAACAAATCGGGCGGCTCAATGAATGAGTCGCCCGTGTGTTGCGTATTCAGATCTTCATCCTCCGCGGGGAGAAGGTCAAGAGGGTGTGTCAAAAATCGATAATTGCTTTCTTTTAGTCAAAAATTATCCAAAATTATCCCAAAATTCTTTATAATAGATTGGTGATTTAATCGCACGGGCGGCACAAATGTTGGCGTCGGCGGGCAATAATCTGTTCTATTACACGTTCCCGAAAGACCCGAAGCATAACTTCGAGATCGATTTCCTTTTGTCGCGTGGCAGCAAGATTTGTCCGATAGAAGTTAAGTCTTCTTCGCACTCTTCGCACGCTTCGTTGGATGCTTTTTGTCATAAGTTCTCGTCTCGAACAGGAGAACGTATCCTACTTTACACAAAGGATCTGTCGCACGACGGGCAAACACGCCTGATTCCTATTCTGATGGCTGCATTCATCAACACTTAAATCAACCGAACTTGCGCTGAAGATAAGGAGAAGGTATATACCATAACGGGTCAAGAAGTCAAATAAGGAACCATGGGATTCAGCGGCGTTGTCGGATAAATCAAGGCGCTTCGATCCCTCTCCCGGACTTAGATCCTCATCGGAGTCTTTACCTGGTCTTTACCTGGTTTTTACCTGGTTATTACCTGGTCTTTACCTGGTTAAATCGGATCACCAATTTTCAAATCCCCCAAAAAACGACGATTTTTGACGAAAATTTAAGTTTTATTTGCAGGTTTCATATTTTTTTTGTACATTTGCACACTCTTTTGCACAACGTGCCCGCACGTACCCGCGTTCGCGCCGCATGTGTATAATAAATATGGATATATAATACCAAGAAATATGAAAAACATTTACCTTTTATCTAATCAAACCAAGACATCGGTATCTCGACGTATCGATTCCGTCTCGTTGCCGTCTCGTTGCCGTGTTATGCCCATTATTCTACTTTTCCTGACTGCATTTAGTTTGCATGCGTGGGGAGCGGATTATAGCCAAACTTTTACAAAAAGTGACTTAAGCAGTATGCTAAGTGGGAGTTATTTGGATGCCTCTTCTTATTGGAAAGTTCCAGAGACCTCGGGAAATACAGCCACCGTTGCTATTCCCTCTTCCTGTTTTTCCAATCAGCCGACTTCTAACGTTACGATAACATTAGAACTCGCAACCTATGGGTCAGGAACTAACCCCTCCTCTTCAAATACTACTATTTCTGCAGTCGGAGCAGAAACTGGCAGTAATTGGACAGGTGCTAATGTTTCTAAATATGCTAGCAGTAGTACTTTTGTAAATGCTGTTCTTACTATTTCGAAACCTGTTTCTCCGACCACTCTATCGGGCTTAAACATTACGATTAGTGTAAACACCGGTGTAAAGATTCTTAGGTTAAAATCAATAACAATTGCATATACCTATTCCGGAGGAGGTGGAGGTGCTGTTGATCCGACTATTACATTTAATAATGGTTCCTACACTATTGGTGGTGCCGATTTAGACTTAACTACATTGTTTACATCTAATAGTTCTGGTGCAGTTACTTATTCTGTATCCAATGCGAACGGAACGGGTGCCACAGTTAGTACGTCGGGTACAGATTTCTCTGCTACCACAGCAGGTACATGTACCGTACAAGCATCACAAGCCGCTTCTGGTTCATACAACGCAAAAACAGTTACCGCTACTATAACCATCAACGCAGGCGGCGGAGGTGGAAGTGGCGACTATGAACTTATAGAGAGCGCAGGGGACATAGAAGAAGGCGAATACCTTATTGTTTATGACAATACCTATGCATTAAATACCCATAACGGCAATATAAACACTAATACCTACGGTACTTATGCTGACATCTCTAGTTATTACGAAAATAAAACTATAGCCTCAAACTCTACAACTGACCAATTAGCATATACTGTTGCTGCGACGACAAATGGTTACTCATTCTACAAAGCAAGCGAAGGTACATACTTAGGAACAACAAGTACAAGTAGTACGGGTTCTCAATTACGTTGGGATGACAGTTTTACTCTAAAACAAAATGAGTGGACATTAGGTGTTAACTCGATTGTTTCAGTAAAAACAAATACTTTAGCAATCCGTTGGAACAACGGCAGCCCTCGATTTGCCATTTATGGAAAAACAGGACAACAAGCGGTTCAATTATTCAAAAAAGCCAGCGGACCCATCAAAGTAACGTCTTCATTTACTGAGTTCACCTATGTTTTAGGAAGTGGACCGAGTGCTTCGCAAACATTCAAAGTAGAAGGTACTGATTTGGCAGGAAACTTAACTATCACCACTCCTACTAACTATCAGGTCAGCCAGAATGGCTCATCTTGGAGCAACTCGGTTACTTTAAACAAAAATGCCGGTGATGACGTACCAGAGACCACCCTATACATCCGGTTGAATAGTGATCTTGCGAAGGGCGACTATAATGGAAATATCACTTTCTCTGACGGAACGAATAATAAGACGGTATCCGTTGAGGGTTCTGTAACCCTTTCCTGCGCTACTCCTTCCATTTCATTTACCGAAGCAACAGTTAACAAATACCGTGGCGATGCAGACTTTAAGATTACTCCTTCCGTATCCGGCAACACGCTTGGCGCTGCCATCTCATGGTCAAGCGACAAGGAGTCCTGCGCAACTGTAGGTTCTGATGGTACGGTACATATTATTAAAGCAACCGGAGCAGGCGCGTATGTTCGCATCACTGCAACATTGCCTTATACAGAAACCGCTGTGGCTTGCCAGAACGAAGTATCTGCTTATTACGACATCTATATCAAGAATAAAATAACATGGTTAGTTAATGACGCTCCGTATTCCGCAGGAGGACCGACAACAGAAGTTACAGAGGGAGCAAAAATCACCACAGCTCCAACAGATCCGGACGGAAGTTCAATGTGCGGCGGTAAGACCTTTGTAGGATGGACGACATCCAAAGTGGCTGTAGAGCAAGCAACCGCTCCTTCTCCATTGTATTCTGCAACTACGGTTAAGGATGTTAATATTACCGAAAACACCACCTTCTATGCAGTGTTTGCAGAATCTGGCGGCGAGAGTGCGAATAAATACAAAAAGGTGACGAGTCCTGCATCGGAAATGACAACCGGTAAACGAGTACTGATTGTGCATAACAGTAGTTCAAAAGCTATGTCGAATACAGAATCCGGAATTGGCTATGCCGGTGTATCTGTAACGCCCGATGGAGAAGGAAAAATCACAACTACCAACTCTGCTATTATCTGGACTGTCATTAAAGGTACTACCGGTTTCTTCTTCCATCAAGGAGATAACTACATCAACGCAGCCCTTGATAAGAACAGCAACCACTATCTTTGGATTGACGAATATCCGGATGAGTGGACGCTTACGGGTAGTGGACCATATGTACTACATAGTACAGAAGATCCCGGCTACCAATTCGAATGCTACTCAAACATCTTCCAGACATATACCGGAACATCCGGAGATGCATATAACATGGACTTTTATGTAGCTGACATAGGTTATACCGCCTACTCCACTACTTGCGGACCGAATATCAAAGCCGGCGAAGTGGAGCGACTGACCAGTACATTAGGTCAAATTGTAAGATCGCAAGCGATTACCATCAAAGGTAGCAGTTTGACCGGAGGTTCACTTTCCGTCAAGAGTATTACCGGTGATGCTTCTCAATTCTCTTATACATTCGCTTCGCAAACCATTACTGACGGTGTCATTGAGACAACGTTCACCATCAGTTATACACCGAACGTTCACAACGCCACCCATACGGCACAACTAATCTTATGGGACGGAATAACCGAAAGCAATCCTATTACGCTTCGCGGACGTTCGTTGCCGAAGCACTTCGCTATCGTTGCTTATGATGGCGCAAACTATTACGCGCTGGATGGCTCGATGAGCGGAACGGCTTCTTCGGTAAGACCGATGCCGGTAACCGTGACCGCCGGTGTGGTGGAAAACTGTCCGGAACGTGGTATCTATAGCCTCACCGATTTGGACACCCCGGATCAGAATGTACACCTCACCAGCGCAACAGGCCGTCTTTATGGTGAAGGAGGAGGAACGGGGTTGAACATCCATTCGTTTACTTCTACCAGCGGTACAGGATGGTTGTTAACCACTACGGATTTCGTGAACTATCATGTTACCAATGCGACAACCACGACGCGTGGTATCATGTACAGTAGCCTATATAATTCAATAGGACACTATAACACCATTAACTACGGAAAAGCCAATTACTACGGAGAGATTCAGTTCTTGCCGTACACAAACGTTTGTACCTGTCTGGATGCGCCGCAAAACGTGACCGTGGTAGCAAAAGCCACCAAGGCTATTATCACTTGGGATGAAGTAGAAAGCGCCATCGGTTACGAAGTATCCTGCGTGAATGCAAGTACGAGCGCAACAGAAGGTAGTATCTCAATTGATGCCGTGAATCACACCGCTACCATTACCGGATTAACCAATCTCACAAACTATAACTTCACGGTAAAAGCAGTATCAACAGGCAATGATTGTTCACTTGCCCATTCCGGTCATTTCAAGACCACCAACTGCGATGATGTGCCCTACGGTATTCGCGTCACGCCGGCTATCAACTCTGCTACGTTCAAATGGTCCATGGAGTCCGCTACAGCTACTATCCGCCTCTATTCGGACGAAGAATGTACCATTCAGGTAGGCTCGGATCACACCGGCCTGACATCGCCGGCTACCATTACAGGTCTGGCAGAAAACACCCAGTATTATGCCAAAATCTTTGCCGGAGGTACCTGCGAAAGCGGTGTTATCGATTTCATGACCAACTCTCCTTCGGTAGAAATCGCAGAGTGGTTCCCAGATTCAATTCGTATTATCATTGACGCAGGGGCAGACGCTTCGGTTATTATTGAAGATAAACAGGAGCACGGTTCTTCTTCCGGTACGGTGGCAGAGAAAGTATTTATCTCCAAATACTTCGAGGCCGATGGTAACAATAAGATGATCGCCATCTTCAATGGTACATTGGACACCGTTGATATTACGAACTATTGGCTGTATCGCTCTGAAATCAATGCAAACGAGAAAAAGTTCTGCTTGAAGAATTTTGGTAAAACACCGGGAAAAATTGCCCCGAACGAGGAAATCATCATTATGCGATTTACCTCTGACAATGATGCCGCTATCAAATGTGCAGAGGCAGAAGATAACTTCGACGATTGGAATATTATTCCTAGCAAACCCAAAAGTCAACAACTAGATGGTGAAGGAAATGATATCTACCAATGGCTGCAGTTCTCCGGTCCACAATCTATCGGTTTGTATGACAACAACCCGGGGGTTCAGAAATTTATTGATGTAATTGGAGCTACCACGAGTACAGGTAAATTAGTGCAAATTGAAGCGAGCAACAAAAAACATTGCTCGTATACGAAAAATAGCGATAATGACGGTTCCGGTTTCTTCGCTGACGGAAAGAACGTGAAGGACGGTTCGGATATCGTCTTATCCACCAACCGCTGCTTGCTTATTCGTAAGAACACCGTTGTATCCGGTGATAACGCCGTTGCAAAAAACGTTTATAGCACACAGCAGGAATGTAGCGAGGCTATCGGAAAATCCTTCCAGACCTTAGGCGAAGAATGGCTTGGTTTCATCATCGGTAAAGGCGCTGATGCTGCCGATAAGACGTGTGAAGGTCTGGCTTATGTCGGCGGTTTCGACTATAGCGGCTACTACACGACCTACGACTCTATCGGTGGTATCAAAGACCTAACCGGTCAGCAAAATGACGATGGTACTTACACCATTCCTATTCCTGAACTGGATACGCTCTCTTGCTCCATGATGCGTATCAAGGTGTATGAGGGCGGTGTGGAAAAAGCTTCGCGTGAATATCAAGTGCCGATCATGGTGGAAGAAACAAAGACTACAACTGATACCATTTTCCAAAATAAGTGGCACGACCTCGAGACGTGTAAGACTTGCGATGTGGTTATCCTAAAGGGTGCAACCCTGACCAAAGCAGAGAATGGTCTACCTAAAGACGCCGCTACTATAGGTAACCTCACCATTTACCCGGGCGGTACGATGAATATTCCGAACAGCCGTACCTTTAATGTAGCATCCGTTCAGTTCCGTGTAGAGGGTGAGAACGTGCCGTTCATTAAACTGGCTGGTACGCTCAAGACATCCGATCAGCAGGTTCTTGTTTCCCGTCGTATCAACAACAGCGATGCTTACTTCTTCTCGCTGCCGTACGACTGTAACATATCCGATATCCGATGGTCTAACGGTGAACCCGCTGTGTTGGACAATGGCTTCCGTATCAAAGAGTACGACTCCCGTGCCCGCGCAGACGAAGGAAGTACGAAGGGCGCTCCGGGACACTGGAAGATGGTAACAGGCTCGACACTGGAAGCAGGCAAGGGCTACCAGATATCTGTCAACAGCAAGTATCTGAAAGAACTTATCTTCCCGCTGGATCTCGGCAAGACTAATGTTTCCGATGCAGAGAATGAGAAAGCGCCGCACGGTGACAACATAGTTCCAATCCATCAATACACGAACGGCGCGACTACCATCAACAACCATAACTGGAACTTCATTGCGCAACCATACTTGTGCGCGATGGATCCGATGACCGGTGATGCGATTACATATGGTTACCTCGACTGGAAGGTTGAGAACGATGAAGTTGTATGGGAACGTAAAGAGGTAGGCAACCAATACCTCACCATCTACGACCCGAGTTCAAAAACATACACCCAGAAATTCTGGAATGCTGTTTCGCAATTGGATCCGTTCCTTGCCTTCTTCGTACAAGGTAAGGCTGAGGGAACCTTCACTTTCGTCGCAGGCAACCGTCTCAATAATGCTCCTGCGCGACACTTGGCTTCGCAAGCGGAAGTAGATGAAGACCCGTCTATCTTCGTCGGTGTTACGCTCTCCGGTAATGGTTTGACCGACCAGGCAAACCTCCGTGTTCGTCAAGACTTTACGGAAGACGAATATAAACTGGGCTATGACTTGCTCAAGTTTACGACCTATTATAAAGACCGCCCGCAGGTATATATGAAGACACCTTCGTACCAGTTGGCCTTCCAAGCGGTCAACGACTCGGTAGCGAAGAACACCTTCCTCCCAATGGGTGTTTATTGCTACAAGCCCGGTACCTATACCTTCGGCCTGAGCAACGACTATCCGATCGATGAGGTAGAAGCCGTTTATCTCTATGATAAGGTATCCGGTGTGACGACCAACCTGCTCTACGATACCTATACCATCACGACGAGCAGCCAGTTGTACACCAATACCCGCTTCGCGTTGAACGTCATCGTCAACCGCAGAGAACCGCAAGTAACGACCGACACAGGATTACCCGAAGCCCCCGATAACATGGTTCGGAAAATCCTTATCAACGGCCACGTGTATATCCAACGTGGCGCTGCGATATACGATATTACAGGTAAACAAATGTTGAACTTTTAATGAGAGAGAAAAGCTATGATAAGTCCAGTTCAACGTGCCATATCGCTACGTCACAAACACATTGTGATTGGTGTCGGTGTTCTTGTTGCCGGTCTGTGGGTTCTGCTGGTAATGTACCTGCTTAAGGAAAGCCGCAACGCAACTACCGAAGTGCACCCCGGTGCTGTAGCCGTTACTTCCGCGCCTACCTTTAATAGTAACTCTACCGTTACGCTATCCGGTTCGCGCCCGTCGGCTACTTCCCTGCTGCATCACAAAGTATCCTCTACCCCGATGGTTTATCGTTCGGTAACCCCGAATCAATCCATGAGTAGTACCTCTACTTTCCGTATCCATCAGACAAGCAGCGCTACGCCGCATTCTGTAGGAGGCGGAAGTGGCAGCACAGGTGTGCTCGCTACGACCAGCAGCAGTAGCAACAGAGGTATTCAGTCCACCACAGCGTCGTACTCCGGTACCATATATATTCCGTTGGCTATGAATGCCATCACGGCTGTTGGTGCTACAACAGCGGAAGAAGTGGTGAATCAGAAAATGGGAATTATCCGTCGGGCAAGAATGACGAATGAAGGCGAATATCCGGAAGACCGTGAAGACCCGGTTCCCGACGAAGTAGTTGTTCCGGTGGGTGATGTCGTTTGGCCGCTAATGGTGCTGCTTGCTGCAGTATATGCCTTCTTCTGCTATCGTCGGCGTCGCACACGTGCGTAACGTACACGCATGCGCAACACACGCATAAATAAAAAAGGAGTGGTTCGTTTACCACTCCTTTTTGTTATTCATTCCGCCGATCAGGCAAATCAACAAATAAATCGGATAGAGGATTTCTAATAGCAAGGCTATTAAGAAATTGATAATTGATGATTGATAATTGATAATTTTATGCTCCCTCATTTGCCGCCGGCGGATGAGGGAGTACTCTAACGGGAACTTAATGAAGATGATCGGGAAGAACAAGAGCTGCAGCACATTCGCCACTACAATAAATTTCCCGTAGTCTAAAATATCTTTATCCGTATAAAGCGGTGCTTTCCCTGCCCAGCGCATCCGTTGCCGCCAGAATGCTCTCCAATTGGTCGCCGGTCTTACTATCGCCGTATACTCCTCTTCATCTATCACACCGATCTTATATCCTTTCCGTTTCACGGCTTCCAATAGGAACATATCATCCCCGCTCGGGATCTCCGGGTGCAACTCACTCTCGCATTCCAACCACACTTCTCTTCTTACAATCAGGTTCGCACCAGAGCACATGATAGCTTGGCCCTTTTTGGCCGTACGCATCGTCAATTCCTGTATCGCTGCGTATTCGGCTATCTGGAGTTGCTCCAATAGACTCGGCTTCTCATTCTCACTCTCCATCCGAAGCGGCAAGATAATGAGATCCGGATCATCCTTCTTCAATTTACACTCTCCTCTGGAAGCTTGCGGCCGCACTATATCATCGTCATGCAACCATAGATACTCCGTATCTGTACCATGAATCAGCTTGCTTAACGCAAACTTTTTCCCTTTGCCTTCATCGTTGACGCCCTTGATGGGTGTAATATGTCCGATAGAAATAGACGGTAATTTCTGTTCGCTCTTAGGGGACGGTGTGGTCGCGGTGTGGTCGCGGGTTTGCTCCAACACACGCTGCAGATTCTCCACAAATTGGGGATAACTCTTTCCAATACATCCTTGCTCTTCTTTTGACACCGGGAAATCAGCACACATCAGCGCCATCGCCATTCGGTGATCGTTGCGTACCTCATGTAAGCGCACTGCCGTCAAGCGGTTCGACTCCTTAAACCGCAAACGGGAAGTTCCGGTCGCCTCTAAGGTGATATGGAGCCGTTCGCAGGTAAAGGCTATCGCCGGATAGAGATCAGGTATGTTCTCGAAATCAATACTTACCTTATCATACTTCAGCGGGAAGGACGATTTATATATCTTCGCCCCTTCATCGGTATACGAGGTGATCACGCCGAAATATTTGCTGTACAAAGACGCAACCATCTTATCGCCCTGTAGCGTCTCGCGCCTCAGACCTTCTAATAAC
>SAMEA3663047__coassemble_917_pt1 | contig 10388 bp, 11 predicted proteins | sample SAMEA3663047__metabat2_low_PE_014 | metagenome-assembled genome bin SAMEA3663047 (sample SAMEA3663047) | pig gut metagenome | biome: pig gut; feature: pig-associated habitat; material: faeces | place: France | collected 2012 | reverse complement strand
CGACTGAGCTACGGAACCATGGTGGACCTGACGGGATTCGAACCCGTGTCCAAACAAGGAATACTTACGCTTTCTACACGCTTATCTTGGCCTTAATTTTCGTTCGGCAGCAAGACCCAAGCCACCAACTACCGACTTATCTGCTTTGTTTTCGACCTCGCATCGCAGCCTGCGACATCTATTCTGTGAATTTCCGCACCGCTATATCCATTGAGCCCACAGACTCGGCTTGGAGCGATGTCTCGTTCAGACGCCTTGCATCCGAAAAAGGCTAATCTACTATACTTCGATTAGGCAGCGAGAGCATACTCATAGTTGCCAGTTAATTTTTTGAAGCGAGATTAACGAGCGTGCTTCATTGCTCGGCGTGCTTACATAACCATTCTACCTGCTGTCAAAACCAAATAGCCCCCTTTTCGGCGCTCCGAAAAGCGAAATCGGCTACAAAATTACAATAAAATTTGCATATATCAAAATTTTTTTGTACTTTTGCACGATTTTTTTGAGGAATTAGCTGAAAATGGCTTTGGAAATACGGAAAATAGGTACGAAACGTGAGCTGAAGAAGTTTATTCAGTTCGCTAACGACTTATACCGCGATTGCCCGTACTACTGCCCGCCCATCTTCTTCGATGAGATGAACTGCTTCAATCCCGAGATGAACCCCGCTTTGGAGGTCTGCGATTACCAACTCTGGATGGCGTACCGTGATAACAAGCCCGTCGGACGTATCGCCGGCATCATCAATAGACGTGCGAACGAGAAATGGGGATTCAAGCATGTACGCTTTGGTTGGATGGATTTCATCGATGACATCGAGGTCTCCAAAGCTCTCCTTGACACGGTGGCTGCTTGGGGCAAAGAGCGCGGCATGGATGGTCTCAACGGACCGGTCGGCTTTACGGATTTTGACCACGAAGGACTCCTCCTCGAGGGCTACGAATCCCCCGCCGTCATGGTCTCCCTATATAACTACCCGTACTACGTCCGTCATATAGAGGCGTATGGATTGGTCAAAGAGGCAGACTGGGTAGAGCTCCAGGTCTATCCGCCGCAAGGATGCCCGGAACGACTCGACCGCATCGCGAATATAGTTAAGGAACGCTCGCACGTGCGCGTGGATAAAGTCAAGAACTCCCGCGAACTCGTTCGTAAGTATGGCATCGAGTACATGGACGTGATTGATGAGGCATACCAGAAGCTCTATAACTTCCAGCCCATGACCATCGCCCAGAAGAACTACTATAAAAACATGTACTTCCCGATTCTCAACTTCGACTTCGTTACTATTGTGGTGAATGAGAAGGATGAGATTGTCGGAGTCGGACTCGGAATGCCGGATATCTCCGACGCGCTCCGTAAGTGTGATGGCAAACTCTTCCCCTTCGGATGGTACCATCTCCTCAAGGCGCTCAAAGCAAAGAGGATGAAATCCTTCAGCTTCCTGCTCATTGCTGTACGGCCGGACTACCAGAATATGGGTATTAATGCCCTGTTTCTGCAAGATCAGATACCTATCATCAACCGATACGGTATCCGCAAACTGGAGACTACGAACATGCTGGAGGATAACAAGAAGATTATCGATTTCTTCTCGCAGTTCGACCATAAGATCCACAAGCGCCACCGCGCGTATATCAAGACTATTTGATGAGCCATGCAGAAAAGTGCTCGGGCATATATCCTCGCACAGGAGAAATTGGTACGCTTTTTGCATGAGCATGAGAAGCGACCCTCTAAGGTGAGAAACATGGTCCTGACGCAGATTTGTCAGTTGCCCCAGCCTTTTACGGCGGATCAGTTGCTCAAAGCCTGCGAAGCAGACCGGATATCCGTCGGGACGATCTATAACTCATTAGAGACCTTCGTGGACGCAAATATCTTGGTGGCTTTTGAAAGACAGATGGGGAAGAATGCAGCCGAGTACGAACTCATTACCGGTAGCGCCAACAGGATGCAGATAATCTGCCAGAAATGCGGACGGGTTACTAATTTTACCGACAAAGCGATTACTACGCTCATTCAGGACCGTAAGTACTCGAACTTGAATATGCAGCATTTTTCGCTCTTCGTCTATGGCGAATGTAAGATATGCCGCAAGAAAACACTGAAAAATAATAAGGAATGACACCTACAGCAATATATTGGATTCTATTCATCGGCATCGCCTTGGCGAGCTGGATTGTATCCGCTTCCTTGGAGCGGAAGTTCAAGCGCTACTCGCAGGAACCCCTCCGCATGACCGGACGCGAGGTAGCAGAGAAAATGCTGCACGATCACGGCATCTATGATGTACAGATCACCTGCATCAAAGGCCAGTTGACCGATCATTATAATCCTGCGTCCAAGACCGTCAACCTCTCCGAGGATGTGTATCACGGAGCGAACGTGGCGGCAGCCGCAGTAGCTGCACACGAGTGCGGACACGCGGTGCAACACGCTACGGCGTACGGACCCCTCGGACTACGTTCAGCCCTCGTTCCCGTGATGTCGTTCTCCAGCAAATGGGTCACTTGGATCATCCTCGCCGGACTCCTTCTGCTTGGCTCCGGACCGGGACAAGTACTCATGCTGCTCGGCATCATCCTTTATGCGATGCTCACCCTCTTCTCCCTGATCACACTTCCTGTGGAGGTGAACGCCAGCCAGCGTGCAGTGAACTGGCTTAGAGAAGCAGGTATCACCGATAACTCAACCACCGAAATGGCGTCCGACGCACTCCATAGCGCAGCCTACACATACCTCGTAGCTGCCCTCTCGTCCCTCGCCACACTGATATACTACATCCTCATCTTTATGGGAGGAAACCGTAGATGATTAAAAACAAACTCGGGATTTAAAACTTGTTTTGAAGCCCGAAAATACGGCCCTGTAGCTCAATTGAATAGAGTGTCAGATTCCGGTTCTGAAGGTTCTGGGTTTGAGCCCCAGCAGGGTCACAGAAAAATAGCAGCCTTGATGGCTGCTATTTTTATTGGTCATTTTTTATTTCAACTTGATATCTACAATAATCGGATCGTGATCCGCGTAGCGATGCATCGTTTTATCTTTCATCTTATAGGCTCCGTGTTGGTAATACCAGTCGGCATTCACATGCCAGGGACGCACGCGTATGATCTGGGTGCTCATAGACGGGTTGGCAAAGCAGCGATCCAGGTATCCGGCTTCGCCTTTGAAGGAATAGGAGTAGTCTTCCGCGTGTCCGAGAGGTAACATATCCGAATAGCCTGCCCGCACGATGGCTTGAATAGGTCCCTCCTGCGTATAGCAGTTATAGTCTCCCAATAGCAGGATGTCTGCGTCTTCGAAACGGGCTATAGCCTGCGGTAACATCGCGAGCAGACTATCCGTGTTCTGCATGCGTTTGAGGTGGGTGTCGTAATTGCCTCGTCCTGCTCGTTTGGACTTGAAGTGGTTGAGACCGATGATCAGTTTTTCTCCGGTTGCTATCTCTTCAAAACCGACTGCATACATGCGTGCGTAGTAATGAGAACAGGTGTCCTGATAGGCCGAAAGCGGTTCTTCATACGGGCGCACGCGCTCCTTATTGTATATAAAGCATCCTCCGATACGATCCATGTCCTCCAGCGGAAGGGTGATATAGGCATAGCGTTCACCGTTTCTGTTCAGTGCCTCCAGCAGCATCTCCGGCGCTTTGTTGCCTACCTGCATCTCGCAGCACGCAATGATATCCGCATGCATCGCTTGCAGACCCGCAACCAACTTCGTGGTCTTCAGCGCTTGTTGCGCAGGAGTGGTTCTCTTATGCGCATAGCCGCCTAAGTCCGCGAAGTAATTTTCTATATTCGCGCCTACGACACGCAGTTCCCCTTTCTTTGGTCTCGGTAAACGGTCCTGCGGCATATGTCGTGTGCGAACCGACTTACCGGTCACCAGTTGGCGTTCTCCGCTCACGCGAGCCTTTAACCCGCGCACGATATCTCCGGTCCGCACCTTATAATAACTGTTACGCAGGTGTACACAGATACTGGTTTCCCGGTTATGAGCCGCCAACTGATAATACATCGTGCTGTCTCCGTCCGCCAAACCAATAGCTCGCTCCTCCGGACAGAAGAGACGCTCCGGAGCTAACACCAGCGAGTCATAAAAACTACCGCACACAACGAGTGGGGTAGTTATCTCCACGGTTTGGTTGGTATACTTGTTCCAGTCCGATTGAAGTTGCTCTAACGAGACGCGCTCTACCGAGATGATGGATGCGCAACAGAATGTTAAGCAAAACAGAGTAAGAAGTTTTCGCATGGTATATCGTTTTTTAATAAAAAGAGACATTCAGCGAATGTCTCTTGGTTGCGGAGGGCGGGATCGAACCACCGACCTTCAGGTTATGAGCCTGACGAGCTACCACTGCTCTACTCCGCGATACTACACCGCTTTTTCAAACGGGACTGCAAAAGTACTGCTTTTTTTTGACATATGCAAATATTTTGACAAAAAAGTGATAAAAAACTACAATTTTTCAGTCAAATCTGCACTTTCTTGGGCAATAAACCGCTGGTAATATCGAATAATTGTGCCGCGACTGCAATGTAACTGGTCGCTGATTTTTCGCATCGAATAGCCTTTCTTTAACATCCTCCGAATACGCTGCTCTTTGTTGCGCAGTTTGTAAGTTGACTGTGATGACCGGGCTCCTTTGGGGCGCCCTATGTGTTTCCCTTCGGCACGCAGACGAGCTAAAGCCTCTTTAGTGCGTTGCGATATCAGGTTACGCTCTATCTCTGCCGATAAGGCAAAAGCGAATGCCAGTACTTTCGACTGAATATCGTCCCCTAAACGATAGTTGTCTTTAATCGTCCAGACCCGGCATTCTTTTTTCATGCAGAGACTCAGTATCTCCATAATCATGAATAGCGACCTGCCTAAACGGGATAACTCGGAGCAAATGATGGTATCTCCCGGACGAACCTGTTTAAGTAACTGACCTAAACGGCGTTTACTGTACGCACGAGTGCCACTGATGGTCTCTTCTATCCACCCGTCAATGCTCAGGTTGTTGGCTGCGCAGAACTGTTCTATCTCATAACGCTGGTTCTCGACCGTCTGCTTCTCGGAACTTACGCGAATGTAACCGTAAATCATATGCAAAATTAATAAAAAATTTTGATATGTACAAATTTTTTTGTAATTTTGCGGCGTAAATCGAATTTTTATGAGGAAAATCATCGTAATGGCGGAGGAAGGCGAACTCAGTTTGCTGGACAAAGCAAAGGAACAATTGGGTTTGGATCTGAGGGATGCCCAACTGATTTATACCGGTGTCGGAGCTATCAATATCATTCGCAGTCTGGCCGGATTGGACCGTGATGCGGAGGTGTATAATATCGGATATGTCGGTAGTGCCAATTTCGAAATCGGTACATGGGTGGAAGTGACCGAAGTGCGCCTCAATCACCCGAATGTCACCTATCCCGAACCGGAATTGCAACTTTCACCAATCACCCGGAGCGTCCTCCCGACAAACGGGAGGAGCGGCTTCCGCCGAGAAGGGCTATCACCAATCATAAAATCCGTTTGCTATACAAATACGGATTTTGTCCTGGCTTCGGATTATAAAGACTGCGTTTTTGATATGGAGTTGGCTTTCATCGCCTCTTTGGGTTTCAAGCAGTTGCATAGCCTGAAGTACGTGAGCGATAATCTGTCCTTGCATACGTATCACGATTTAACCCACGGCGTGGAATAATAGACGATTTATGACGACTGTCATTTTAAAACCGAAGAAAGAAGAATCGCTCAGGCGTTTTCATCCCTGGGTGTTCTCGGGTGCTATTGCCCGTGTCCTGTTAGACGCCTCGCATAAGGGGGACGCACCCGTGGAGGGCGAATTGGTATGTGTGCGTTCGAGTGCCAACGAGATATTGGGCATCGGTCACTGGCAGGTAGGCTCGATAGCCGTGCGTATTCTTGCCTTTGGGGTCGAACAATTGCCTTCCGATATCTGGTGCGAACGAATTCGTGCCGCCTATAAGGTGCGTGAAGCGATCGGGTTGATCAGGCCGGATAATAACACGTTCCGTCTCATTCACGGTGAAGGTGATTTCCTGCCGGGACTGATCGTAGATGTGTATGCTGATACGGCAGTGGTTCAAGCTCATTCGATAGGTATGCATGAGAGCCGGAATGAGATTGCCAACGCACTGAAGAGCGAAATCCCGCAGGTGCAAAACGTCTATTATAAATCCGATGATACCTTGCCCTTCAAAGCATCGATAGAAGGCGATAAAACCGGCTGGTTAATTACCAATCACCAATCACCAATCACCCATTCGGATGAGTTCTGGAGTGTGGAGAACGGTTTGGAGTTTCGCATCGACTGGCTACGGGGACAGAAAACCGGGTTCTTTGTGGACCAGCGGGAGAACCGTGCCTTAGTGGAACGCTATGCGAGCGGAAAAGATGTACTGAATATGTTCTGCTATACCGGTGGCTTCTCGTTGTATGCGCTCCGCGGAGGAGCTAAAACGGTGGATTCGGTGGACGTGAGTCAGAAAGCCATTGACCTCGTCAATATCAATGTAGCGCGTAATTTCCCGAACGACCCGCGCCATCACGCTTATGCGGCCGATGCGTTCGATTTCCTGAGCGAGAAAATCACCAATCACAAATCACCAATCACCAATCACCAATCACCAATCACCAATTATGACCTGATCATCTTGGATCCCCCTGCGTTTGCCAAGCATCGTGATGCCGTTAAGAATGCCTTGCGCGGTTACCAGCGTATCAATGCCAAAGCGATTGAGAAGATCCGTCCGGGTGGTATCTTGTTTACCTTCTCTTGTTCGCAAGCCGTGGATAAAGAGGCTTTCCGGCTGGCGGTCTTCAGTGCGGCAGCGCAAGTGGGACGCAAAGTGCGTATCTTGCATCAACTGCATCAACCGCAGGACCATCCTATCAATATCTACCACCCTGAAGGCGAATACCTCAAGGGCCTCGTCCTCTACGTGGAATAATTCGTTAAACATTAAACAATAAACATTAAACATGCAACTGGTTGCATTCGATACAGAGACTACGGGTCTCGACGTGCAGAAAGAGCATATTATCCAACTCTCGTTGGTGAAGTTCGATACGGATAACTGGCAAGTGATCGACCAGCGGGACTGGTATATCCTGCCGGAAGGCGAGTTTTCTATTCCGGCGGAGGCCGAAGCGGTGCATCATATCTCGAAGGACTTTCTGCTGGAGAATGGTGTCAGTCTGCGCAGCGTCTATGAAGAGTTGACGGCTTTCACCGATGGCTGTGATATGTTGTCCTATAATGGCAACGGCTACGATGCGCCGATCCTTTATTATAACCTCAAGCGACTGGGATTGAAGTTCGATTTTGAGGACCGCACCTGGTACGATGCCTTGGTGCTGGAGCGCATTCATACGGCCGGAAAAGTGGATGAGAACGGGGAGCGTCTGCATAACAACCTGACCTCCGCTTACACGCGTTACTATGGCCATCCCTTCGAAGGAGCACATAACTCGCTGGACGATGTGATGGCTACCATCGAGGTCTTCAAAGCCCAAGTAGCCGCACACGGCTGGGAGTGGACACAACGCGAAGAGTTCGGTTTTATCTCTTATGACCGCTGGCTCTGCCGTAAAAACGGAACATACGTCCTGGCGATGGGTAATTCGAAAGGTATGTCCTTGGACATGGTGGACAGAGGCTATCTGGAGTGGATTGTGGATAAATGTCCTTCTACCGAAGAACAGACGCGCGAGATCATCAACCCCTTTATCGGGCGCTATACCTCGCCGTTCGGACTCAACCCTTCGCGCGGAAAACGACGTCCGAAGGGAACGATATCGGATGCTGATCTATGTTTGTTTTAAGATGCACATGAAGCGTTTCTGCCTATTTGTAGGGGTGCTGTTTGAACCCGAACCGGCAGAAAAAATACTGCGCGAAGGGCAACTCATCATTCTACGAAATGGCAAAGAATATACGGTTACCGGGCTGCAAATTCGCTAATTTGGCGTTTTTTCATTAAAAAAATGCACAAATATTTGCGTATGTCAAAAAAAAGCAGTACTTTTGCACCCGCTTTTAATCGAGAGAGTGTAATTCTCGAGAAAAACGGTTTACTTAACCGCTTTTGAAAACAAGCGTTGCCGAATGCGACCGGCCGGTTGGATGAGCGACTTAGTCAGCGGTCTGCAAAACCGTTTAGAGCGGTTTGACTCCGCTACCGGCCTCCAAGCCGCCCGAAAATGGGCGGCTTTAATTTTTATAAAAGAATCCTAGGTCGTCTTAAGTATCATAGGTTTTCCTATGGAAGAAATTATCAAGGACATAACGGAACAAGAGTACAAGTACGGTTTCACTACCGATGTGGAGACTGAAGTTGTACCGCCAGGACTGAATGAAGATATCATTCGGCTCATTTCGGCGAAGAAGAATGAACCGGAGTGGCTGTTGGAGTTTCGTCTCAAAGCCTTCCGTAAATGGCAGACGATGTCTGTGCCGACTTGGGCACACCTGGATATCCCCGAGATTGATTTCCAAGCCATCTCCTATTACGCCGCTCCCAAAACAAAAATCAAAAATCACCAATCACCAATCACCAATGACATCGATCCCGAGATCATGAAGACCTTCGATAAACTCGGTATTCCTTTGGAAGAACGGGCTGCTTTGGCAGGGAACATGGCGGTGGATGCCGTGATGGATTCGGTGTCTGTCAAGACTACGTTCCGAGAGACGCTGGCGGAGAAAGGCATCATCTTCTGTTCGATCAGCGAGGCGGTGCGCGAATATCCGGAACTGGTGAAGAAATACTTGGGTTCTGTCGTGCCGCCTACCGATAATTTCTATGCCGCACTCAACTCGGCGGTCTTCACCGATGGGTCGTTCGTCTATGTGCCGAAGGGCGTACGCTGTCCGATGGAGTTAAGTACCTATTTCCGCATCAATGCCGGTAACACCGGTCAGTTCGAGCGCACATTACTCGTAGCGGACGAAGGAGCGTATCTGTCTTATCTGGAGGGGTGCACGGCGCCTATGCGTGATGAGAACCAGTTGCACGCAGCTATCGTCGAGATCGTCGTGCATAAGGATGCCGAGGTCAAGTATTCCACGGTGCAAAACTGGTATCCCGGGGATAAGAACGGTAAGGGAGGTATCTATAATTTCGTTACCAAGCGCGGTATCACCTATGAGAACGCGCGCCTCAGTTGGACGCAGGTGGAGACCGGTTCGGCCATCACGTGGAAGTACCCCTCTTGTATCTTACGCGGCGATAACTCTTCGGCGGAGTTTTACTCGGTGGCGGTGACGAACAACTACCAGCAGGCCGATACGGGCACGAAGATGATTCATATCGGCAAGAACACCCGTAGCCGTATTATCTCCAAAGGTATCTCCGCCGGACACAGCCAGAATGCGTACCGCGGACTCGTGAAGATGGGAGCGAATGCCGTCAATGCGCGTAACTACAGCCAGTGCGACAGCCTCCTGCTCGGCGATCAATGCGGAGCGCATACTTTCCCCGATATGATCATCGCGAATCCTACGGCTACGGTGGAGCATGAGGCCACGACCTCGAAGATCAACGAGGACCAACTCTTCTATTGCCGTCAGCGTGGAATAGGTGTCGAAGATGCGGTAGGACTCATCGTCAACGGCTATGCCAAAGAAGTGATGGATAAACTGCCGATGGAGTTTGCCGTAGAAGCACAAAAACTCCTCCAAGTCTCCTTGGAGGGTTCTGTAGGCTAAATCAAAAATCACCCGGAGCGTCTTCCCGACGGAACGGGAAGAAGACCGTGTCCGCTCCGCCGAGAAGGGCTATCACCAATAATCAATCACCAATCAATATGCTCCGCTACTATCGGAGTATCGAGGAACATCGATGCCGATTGCGCAAAGCGGTCGGCATTTTCTGTGGTCAGATAGGTGCACGTTCCGCCTTTGGATAACGGTTCGCGGTACTCCGGATGACGAGTCAGATAGTCTCTCAGGCTCTCTGCCTCTAATTCGCCCTGCGCGATGGTTGTTATATGCGGCAGTTCTTTGGGAACTGGGAACTCCGATTCGCCTATCTCCTGCCGATAATTCAACCACTCGTCAATCCGGTCTTTGAGCAACGGATAGTGCGTGCATCCGAGAACGATGGTATCAATCTGCGGATCTTTGGCCAACAACTCGCGCAGGTACTTACCGATGAAGTATTTCGCTCCGGGTTCATTATGTTCCCCGGCTTCTATCAGCGGCACCCACATCGGGCACGCCTGTTGCGTCACCACCAACTCTTTCACTCGTTCATTCGCTATCTTCTCCAACTCGAGTACATAGGATTCAGAAGAAACGGTCGCAGGCGTAGCAAGAATACCCACGTGTCCTGTCTTCGTGATTTCCGGCACTGCCTCCA
>SAMEA3663047__coassemble_873_pt1 | contig 10742 bp, 8 predicted proteins | sample SAMEA3663047__metabat2_low_PE_014 | metagenome-assembled genome bin SAMEA3663047 (sample SAMEA3663047) | pig gut metagenome | biome: pig gut; feature: pig-associated habitat; material: faeces | place: France | collected 2012 | reverse complement strand
AACCGTGTATATTAGCGTAGAGTAGGGCGGGATGTAGGTTTGTGTTCCCTCCGTGCCGTATCCTTCAGCATCGTTGTATTCATCCGAATCGTACTTCGAGAAGTCGTATCCTAAATACGCCGGGATATACAACTCTATGTCGCCGTTGTTATGAATCTTATGACAACCTTCTGCAAAACCCGGAATGACACTACTCATACTCAGCGCTACGCCTTTGTTGGAGTCCACGATGTAACCGTTGATCAACTTTAGCGTGTAGTCGCAAACAATCGTACTGTTGGGTTGCGCATCCTGCGGCGTCGGGTCGGCAATGATCTTATACTGCAAACCCGTGGATGTAACCACTACACCCGGCTGTGTCTTGTTGTTCTCCAACCACATCTCATTCTGGGTCTTCCAATCGATCCATTTATTCTCCTTGCAGCCTGCGAGGGTAACAACGAACAATAATAAACTATAGCATAGATACTTTCTCATAAGCCTTTTAACTATCAACTTTTAACTATTTTGTTATCCATAATTCGGGATTAACTACGTTTTTATCTTTATATACTTGAAAATACAGTTCTGTTTTCTGGTCTTGTTCGGCGTCAGTAAAAATCGTTCCGATATACTGTTTCGCTTCTACTTTATCGCCTTGTTTGACGCTCAGCTTACTGAGGTTCGAATAAACGGTGCGGTAGTTACCGTGCTGTACGATCACGGCGTATGTGCCGGCTACCATGAAGCAACTCGTCACTTCGCCTTTATACACTGCCCGTGCCTTGGTACCTGCCACGGTCTGGATGTATATTCCTTTGTTGTCTATCGTCACTTGCGAATAGACGGGGTGCTGCTGTTTACCGAAATGCCCGCTGATCATACCTTTCTCTACCGGCCAGGGTAAACGACCTTTGTTCGCTTCAAAACCGCCGGCTATCAACTTTTGCTCTTTGGTCAGCGTAGTCTTCGAGGCTTTTTCAGCCTGTTGACGTACCATCTCGTCGATCTTCTTATTCAGGTCCGCCGCTTTCTTCTGTTGTTTCTTCAGCTTCGTACTCAGATCTTTCTCTTTGCTCTTCAACTGTGTCAACATCGATTGCTGTTTACGCTCGTCGCGTTGCAGGTTTGCTTGTTCGCGTTTGCGCGTACTGAGGGCCGTCTCTTTATCGCTCTTGTTCGCTTTCAACAAGGCATTCTGGGTGTCTATCTCTGCTTGTGTTGCCTCGATACGCTTCACTTGCTCTTGCCGGAAATGCGCGAACTCCTGCATGTAACGCGCGCGACGCACTAACTGCTGAAAATTCTCGCTACTGAGCACAAACAGCAAGGGCGACTGTTGCACACGAGCGAAGTGCGTTTGACGAATAAACTGCGCGTAGTCCAGTTTGTACCCCTCTAAGATATGTTGCAGCGAGTCGCGACGGCCGCTGAGTTGGACCATCTCACGATTGAGCGCAATAATCTCATTGTCGAGCGTCGAGATCAGCCTCCGTTGGTTCTTGATGTTCTGATTCAACAGATTCAACTTATTCAGCGTTGCGCTCTCGTCGCGCTTGGTCTGACTGAGCATTTTGTTCGTCTGCTCAATCTCCTGCTGCAGTCGCTTCTGCTTCTTCTGCAGATCCTTGACGCTTTCGGCATGAATCGGACAGAGGAAGAGAGCCAACGCCCCAATCACCAACAGTCGTATGTGTATCCGGTTTTTCATAACCATCTCTCGAGTTCTATCTTCATGTATTTATCCAATCGCAAACGATTTGCCTTAACGGGCACATCCAGTTTGCGTGGTGTGTACGTGATCTGAATATCAATCGGTGCGTCTTCGCCGTACAGGTATTGCAGGTGTGCGTTCTCCGGCCCGGTAGGCAGTTCGGCTGTACAGATCTGCTGCAGAATAGCCCAACTCATTTTCGGCGTTAGGCGGTGGTTAACGGCCTCGAAACTGGCAGTGGCATAGCGCCCGTGCACTTTGTCGATCGCGATCAACTCCGTAGGCGTGGCCTCTAATCGAACCATCTCGATCCCTAACATCGGCATCTCGCTGATGACAATCATCGAGTCGCGTACGGTCTGCATGATCACGTTTGCGGAAACCTGTTCGCTCTTGGTGGTTACCGTCACTTTAGCTCCCTGAATAACACAGGTGTGCCATGCCGGCGTTTCCTCTACCGGTGTGACGGACTTTGTTGCTTTCTTACTTACTCCGCAGCCGACGAGCAACAAGCAACTACTTATTAATACTATTGATATGTTTTTGAATCTCATCTCTTGTCTTACTGGATGAACCAACATTATACAATGCGCGTCCCAGATAGAAGAGCGCTAAGTTATCTTGTCCCTGCAGGTGGAGAATCCAACCGTAGGTGTCCAGATAAACCGGGTTATGTGGTTCCTCTTTGATGGTGATAGCGCTCATCCGTTCTGCTTTTTTCAGATCGCCCTTATGCGTTGCCAAATGATATGCGTAGTTGTTCATTACCATCAAATTATGCGGGTCGAGAGCCAGAATACGCTCGTACATCGCGTAGAGCTCTTTGATCTTCGCGCCGGTTTGCTCCATCAGTTCCAAGCGGAAAACCAAGAACCGCACATCATTCGGGTCGATTTCCAAATAGGTATCTACGGCTTGGATGGCTTTCTTGGGCTTGTTCCACATCGCGTAGATGCGGTAACGCGTGAGGGCGCTGTAGGCATCGTATCCTGTGACGCGGTCTAACTCATCCTGTATCGCCAGCGCTTTCTTCCATTCGCCCACATGCACGTACCCGCTCAACATCGTGTTCAGCAGACTCTGCTCCACTTTTTTCTTCTTATCCCCGCCTTTCTGCACCTGATAGGCTTTCTCCAGCACTCGTATACCCGCTTGGGTCATCTCTGCATCGTCCTTACTCAATAGAAGACGACTGTACTGATACCATTGGTCATAGGGGTCGGCCTCAAAGGCTTCCTGAAAAGTCTTCAAAGCGCGGTCCTCTTGTCCCATGCCTTGGTAAATCAATCCCAGAAACGTCAGTGTGTGACCGTCATCAGGCTTAATTGCACGACAGAACTCCAGCAAAGCCAGCGCTTCGTCGTACTGCTCTTTCTCAATCGCCTGACGCGCCGCGTACCAGTAGTACGTGAACTGCTGCTCCTGCTCCGTCGTGATCGTTTCTTTCTTCCCCTCTTTTTGAGCATACGTGGGAACAAAGAACAAACAAACAAGCAAAAGGACTAATATGTTACGATAAATCTTCAATGACGAAAACTATTTTCGACCACTATGCCCAAACCCACCGGCGCCGCGCTCCGTGTCGCTTAACTCACTCACTTCTACTATTTCCGGTGTCTCGTGCTTGGCTATCACCATCTGGCAGATACGCTCGCCCGGTTCAATAGTCTGCGCTTCGCCACTCAGGTTCACCAGAATCACACCTACTTCGCCGCGATAGTCCGCATCAATCGTACCCGGTGTGTTCAGTACGGTCAAACCGCGTTTGAGGGCCAAACCGCTGCGCGGACGTATCTGCGCTTCGTATCCCGCCGGTAACTCGATAAACAAACCTGTGGGGATTAACTTGCGTTCCATCGGTTGCAGTGTGACTGCTTCTGCGATATTACACCGAATATCCATACCTGCTGCCTGCGCGCTTTCGTATTTCGGCAGCGGATTATTGCTCTTATTAATTATCTTCAAAATCATAAAATCACCAATCACAAATCACCAATCACCAATTACCAATCACCAATCACCAATCACCAATTAAAATCGTTTCTCGACAAGGACTTTCAGTCCGTCGGCTACGATTTTAATATGGATATCTTTATCCATCTCTACCGGATCGCCGTCGATATGGAACGGCGCTACTTCTTCGCGTTCGAGGGTGATCTCTTTCGCGCGGATAGTATCCATGAAATAGCTGTTGTCGATGCTGCCCGTAAACAGTCGCAAAGCCAGGCTGGCGCTACCCAATATGGCATGACTCGACATCAACATGATATCCATTTTTCCGTCCTGTACACTCGCTTTCGGAGCAATCATCGCTTCGTAGCCCCACTGGTTTGCGTTAGCGAACGTGATTAGAAAAGCCTTGTGGGTGACGTCCAAACCGTCGCCAACGATATGATAGGTCTGCGGTTGGTAACTAAACGCCACTTTCAGGGTGTTCTGCAGATACGTCATGAAACCGCGTTTATTGCTACCGGCGAAGTTATCCGCTACCACCGCATCAAAACCCGTGCCACACGTGCTCACGAACAAGCGTCCGTTTGCCAAACCGTAGTCCACATTGATCGGCTCGCTGTGATTAATCATCTCCAGTGCTTTTTGCGGACGAATAGGAATATTCAGATGACGAGCAAACCCGTTTCCGCTCCCCATCGGCAGGATACCCAAGGCGGTCTTGGTGTCTTTCAGCCCCCGTGCCACTTCGTTCACCGTGCCATCGCCGCCTACGGCCACTACGGCATCAAAGCCCATGCGCGCGTACTGATGCGCAAGCTCTGTGGCATGACCTGCGTACTCCGTAAAAACGATATTCGGCAGCCACTGCTCCATATCCAGCGTCTGCATGATCAACTTCGGTAACTTGCGCTTCGCGTTCTGCGTCTCTTTGGCGCCCGAAATAGGGTTAATGATAAAAGCTATATTCTTCATGTTATCTTGTTATTCGCTTGCCGTCTAACGTATAGATGTTTCCGTTTCGTTCGATGACTACTTGACCGTTCATGAGTTTCTTGACTGCCGAAGCCGGTTCTCCTACCGCTTCGATGTCTTGCGTACTCTCGACGAACTTGCCCATGTAATACGGTGCGCATACATCTGCTGCTGTCTGACCGGATTGCGGTGACCCGGTCTTGTTGATGGTATGTCCGGACGTAGTGGATTTTACATCCCAGAATCCGCGGTTAGACCAGTTCTCTTCCACCAAGCCCTCTTTCGTCGTCCAGTTGACGTTATCTCCGTTTCCGGCGTCCTCAGGGAACCAATATGAAATACCATCCACGTTCTCCAATGGAATCAAGTTATCCACAAGGTCCTTCACGAAGTTGTATTGCCCTTGAACGGAGCACGGCCATGCATCCTGCGTGTCGTAGTTTACGCCTGCAGTAGGCCACCATTGGAAATTATAAGCCGTCTCTACGATATGTACGCGTTTGTTTGGAAACAGGGTCTTCAGGTTCTTAACCGCATTGACAAGGTTGTTCTTTTTCGATTTGTCTGCCACTTGCGCAGCGTTCAGATACCCGTGCCAGAAAGGATAGTAACTCAATCCGATGATATCAAAATCCACCTCGTTATCGCGCAACTTACCATAGTAATAACTGTTATACCCTGTATCCGTCGGTCGGTCGGTATGAATGATGATCTGTGCATTCGGGCATTCTTCGCGCACCGCATTGCATCCGGCTTTCAGCAGCCCTAAATATCCCGTCCAGTTATCGCCGCTTTTGTCTTCTGGGTGCACCTGCATGCCGCATAAACCGTACATGATCTCATTTCCTACCTGCACGAAATCTGGAGTTGCCCCCGCTGCCTTCAGCGTCTGAAGTACCATATGGGTGTATGCGCTGAGGCTGTCTGCCATCACTTCCTCCGACGCACCTTTCCATGCCGCTGGGGCCTGGATATGCAAGGCATCCACCCAACTGTCCGAGTAATGAAAATCCAACATGAAATACGCGCCTGCGTCTTTGATCCGTTTACCCAATGCCGTCACGTACGCCAAGTCCTGCACGATGGCATAGTCGGTCTGCTGATAGTCCGGCGCTTTCTGATCCGGATGAACGAAGATACGTACGCGGAAAGTGTTCCATCCGCATTCCGCTGTCAGCCATGTGATCAGATTGCTGATCTTTTGACCGTTCACATTCTTGTAACCCGAACTGTACTGCTCGTACTGCGGAAGCATCGAGATGTCGCCGCCAACATAGCGTGTCCGAGCTTGCGCGCATACACAAACGCACGCCAACGCCAGCATGAATAAACCTTTTTTCATATAGGCACATTTAAATCGCGTGCAAAAGTACAAAAAAAAAATGATATATGCAAATAAATCTGCATTTTCTGCCAAATTGTCAGTTTCTTTCTGCCAAAATCTGCGCAATTTGCCCCAAAATCCATTTGGCACAAGATTTGTCATTCTTAGGTTGACTTAGGTTGACCTAGGACTACCCATAAATACCTAGGACTACCTACAAAATCGAATATTAACTAAAAAAAATATACTATTATGAGCAAAATTATTGGAATTGACCTCGGTACCACGAACTCGTGTGTAGCCGTAATGGAGGGTAACGAACCCATCGTTATCGCAAATGCTGAAGGTAAACGTACTACGCCTTCTGTAGTCGGATTTATCGAGGGCGGCGAGCGTAAAGTAGGTGACCCTGCTAAACGTCAAGCTATCACAAACCCGACCAGAACTATTTATTCGATCAAGCGTTTCATGGGCGAGACCTATGATCGTCTTGCTTCTGAGATCGCCCGTGTTCCTTATAAAGTAACCAAAGGCGACAACAACACTCCGCGTGTGGACATCGACGGACGTCTCTACACCCCGCAGGAGATCTCGGCGATCATCCTTCAGAAGATGAAAAAGACCGCTGAGGACTACCTCGGACAAGAGGTCACCGAAGCTGTCATCACCGTCCCGGCATACTTCAACGACTCGCAACGTCAGGCTACCAAGGAAGCCGGTGAGATCGCTGGTCTGAACGTACGTCGTATCGTCAACGAACCGACCGCTGCTGCCCTGGCTTATGGCCTTGACAAGTCGAACAAGGACATGAAGATTGTTGTCTTCGACTGCGGTGGTGGTACCCACGATGTATCTGTGCTCGAACTCGGTGACGGTGTATTCGAAGTAAAAGCAACCGATGGTGATACCCACCTTGGTGGTGATGATTTCGACCATCGTATCATCGACTGGCTCGTTCAGGAGTTCAAGAACGAGAACGGCGGTGCAGACCTCTCCAAAGACCCGATGGCGATGCAGCGTCTGAAAGAGGCTGCCGAGAAAGCGAAGATCGAGCTGTCTTCTGCAACGACCACGGAGATCAACCTCCCGTATATCATGCCGGTCAACGGTGTGCCTGCACACTTGGTTAAGACCCTGACACGTGCGAAATTTGAGCAACTTATCGACGATCTGATCCAGCGTACCATCGCTCCGTGCCGCACGGCCCTCGAGCATGCCGGATTGAAGACCTCCGATATCGACGAGATCATCCTCGTAGGTGGTTCGACACGTATCCCGGCTATCCAGGATGCTGTACAGAAGTTCTTCGGCAAAGCTCCGTCTAAGGGCGTTAACCCGGATGAGGTAGTCGCAGTCGGTGCAGCGATCCAAGGTGGTGTCCTCACAGGCGATGTGAAAGACGTTCTCCTGCTCGATGTAACCCCGCTGAGTCTTGGTATCGAGACCATGGGCGGTGTCATGACCAAGATGATCGAAGCCAACACCACCATCCCGACCAAGAAGACCGAGACCTTCACCACAGCGGTCGATAACCAGCCTTCCGTAGAGATCAAAGTCCTTCAAGGTGAGCGTCCGATGGCGGCTCAGAACAAGCAGATCGGTATCTTCCACCTCGATGGAATCATGCCGGCCCGTCGTGGCGAACCGCAGATCGAAGTAACCTTCGATATCGACGCCAACGGTATCTTGAACGTCACCGCTAAGGACAAAGCTACCGGCAAGGAGCAGAAGATCCGTATCGAGGCATCGTCTGGTCTGTCTGACGACGAGATCAAGCGAATGAAAGCCGAGGCGGAAGCCAACGCCGAAGCCGATAAGAAGGCGAAAGAGCAGGCTGACAAACTCAACAAAGCCGACGCTACGATCTTCCAGACCGAGAAACAACTCGCTGAGTTCGGCGATAAGATCCCGGCTGACAAGAAGGCTCCGATTGAGAAAGCCCTCGCTGACCTCAAGGCTGCGTACGAGAAGAAAGACGCAGACGCTTGCGAAGCAGCCAACAACGCCCTCATGACCGCCTTCCAGGCTGCCAGCGCAGAGATGTACGCTGCCCAACAGCAAGCGCAACAATCTCAAGCCGGCCCGCAAGGCCCTCAACCTGGCGCTGACAACAACGGCTCCAACGGCTCCAACGGCCCTACCGCTGAGGACGTCGACTTCGAGGAAGTTAAATAAACGTTGCTTGCAACGATAAACATCGCGAAGCGATTATAAACGCGACATAGTCGCTATAAACGGAAAAGAGGAAGCAAAAACGGCTTCCTCTTTTCTGTAGAGTGGGGGATTTTCTGTTTTCCGTTTCTTCTTTCCGCCGGATTATATCCGCCTTCCTTCTTCTTTTCCGCCGGATGTCATCCGGCATCTTCGTCGTCCATTGCGCCGCATGTTATGCGGCATCTTCTGTGGCCATTCCGCCGCATGTTATGCGGCATGTTTTGTGTCCATTGTACGGGATATTATCCCCCTACGCCCGATTCCCCCCTACGCCCGTTGGTCTGACTCTCGGCGCTACTCCGCCGAGTTCTTTTCTTCCTTTTCCTTCCTTCGATATCTCGATATGTCGTATATCGTTATCTCGGAATCTTCGATGTCCTGCCCGCCCCGCTTTGTCCTGTGCGCTAACCCCCGTTAGCGCGTTTTTTTTGTCCATCCCTCCTTCTATTTACGTTTAGCTTGTTCCTTTTTTGTATTTAGCTTGTTCCTTTTTTGTATTTAGCTTGTTCCTTTTTTCGTTTAGCCTGTTCCTTTTTTGTCTTTGTTCTGTTCGGTTCTTCCCCTCGATGTCCTGCGCGCGTCCACGTTGTCCTGTGCGCGCGAGTTTCGCGAGCGGTCCTCTCTCCTCCTTCTGTGGGCTCGCGGCATAGGCGGATTAGCCGCTCGTACCCTCGTTCCTCTTGTTTTTTTTTGCGTCCCGTCCGGCGAATACTCGCCGCCCCGCCCGGTACGCGTCCAATGCGGGTGTATTTCTTTGCCGGATCTAGGCGGTTTACCCGCGGTGCCCCCTCTCTTTTTTCCTCTCTTCGTTTTTTTTACCCGCTGTGCTCCCCTTCCCTAAATATGCCTATTCCGGCATAAAGTGGCCTATTTTTCTTAAAAAATCTCCATTCCCCTTGCATATCTCAAAAAAACTTCGTACCTTTGCGTCGAATTAACGCATCGACTATAATAGTCGATCTAAAAAACTTCTTATTATGGATAAAAAACTCGCCATTATGGCAACCATCAAGGATGGTCTCGCCATCGCTCTTATCAACTATCTGAGCCTCATTCTGACGGTAGTTCTCTACTTTGTTACTATCTGGATCCCGTACCTCAATGTCGGTACCACCATCGCGGTCAGCTCGCTCCCCGCGGAGATGGCGAAAGGCACGGTCATCAACCCGCTCTTCATTTTTGACAGCAAATACCGCCGCAACATGGGCGAGTACTTCATTCTCTCAGCCCTCATGACGGGTGCTATCTTGGTCGGTTTCCTTTTTGGTATTATTCCGGGATTCGTTATTTCCGTGGCTTGGTCGTTTGCAGTCGTACTTTTTGTGGACAAAGACATGTCTGCCATGGACGCGTTGCATGAGTCTAATCGCCTGACGTACGGCCATAAATGGCGTATTTTCGGTATCGAGTTCCTGCTTGTCCTCTGTCTTGAACTGGTGATTGTAATCATCCAATGTATCTTTGGTATAGGCGAAGTGTCTTGGCTCGAAACGATCGGTACGATCCTCATCATTATCCTTTCTATCTTCGCCGTTCCGGCTATCTTAGGTGTTGAGGCATCTATCTATAAACAACTCACCTCTGGCGCTTTCCTCGGCGACACCCCCGCCGAAGCCCCCGCTTCCGACCCGAACCCCTCCCCGGAACCCACCTCAGCTCCCGCTCCGCAACCCGCTGCTGAAGCTCCCGCAGCGGAATAACTTGCCTCATTTTTCCCTTTCCCTCCCCTTCATAGGGAGGTCGGGCAGGGCTCTCTCCTAAACGCGCTAACCTCTGTTAGCGCGTTTTTCTTTCTTTCTCTCCCTCCCTCCTTCTATTTTCGTTTACCTGTTCCTTTTTTCGTTTACCTTGTTCCTTTTATACTTAGTCTGTTCCTTTTTTCGTTTACCTTGTTCCTTTTTACGTTTAGCCTGTTCCTTTTTTGAGCCTCTTCTGTGTCCATTGTGCCGGCTGTCATCCGGCCTCTCCGTATGTCCATTTCCCGGCATTGAATGCCGGCATCTTCGTCGTCCATTGTGCCGGCTGTCATCTGGCCTCTCCGTATGTCCATTTCCCGGCATTGTAATGCCGGCATCTTCGTCGTCCATTGTGCCGGATGTCATCCGGCTTAGGGCTGTTTACCTGCGGTGCCCCCTCTCTTTTTTCCTCTCTTCGTTTTTTTTACCCGCTGTGCTCCCCTTCCCTAAATATGCCTATTCCGGCATAAAGTGGCCTATTTTTCTTAAAAAATCCCCATTCCCCTTGCATATCTCATTTTTTTGTTGTAACTTTGCATCGTTTTACCATATCGGAACGACGGTCAAACGACGGTCAAACGACGGTCAAGCGACAGTCAAAGCCAACGTAACTTACCTGTTACACCAAAAACGAGCCCAAATTTGTGTATAATACTATATTATATATTTATATATAATATACCTTAAAGAATCCTCTTTTTATGTCAAAAGTTAAAACATCATCCGGCATCGAACAAATCCACGGCAAGACCAACGGCCGTGACAGTGGCTATTTTTACATGCGAAACGGCAAGCAATTCTACCGTTCCCGTGAAGAAAACTACCAGCAAAACCAATCTCCTCGCCAGCA
>SAMEA3663047__coassemble_824_pt1 | contig 11127 bp, 10 predicted proteins | sample SAMEA3663047__metabat2_low_PE_014 | metagenome-assembled genome bin SAMEA3663047 (sample SAMEA3663047) | pig gut metagenome | biome: pig gut; feature: pig-associated habitat; material: faeces | place: France | collected 2012 | reverse complement strand
CTCATGTATCGGAATACGCTCCAGGTTGACGGCATCATCAATGGAAGTCTTGAATTTCTCCGGACTAAGTGACAAGGCCAGCATAGATTGCTGGGTCTCCCGCATTGCCAGATCCACCGTCGAAGTCTGCATCACATTCTTCGGGTATTTCGGAGAGAAACGCAGCACTTGTTCGCCATCAACCACCACTTTGCCTAAACCGTAAGCGACCTTGACGATGCCATCTTCAGGTTTTTCCTTGCCCACCGGATAGAAATTTACACTCCGTGCGACACCTGAGATGACCGGGAAATAGTAGTTTCCTTCGGTTTCACCGCTTACTTCTTGCAGCACAATGGCCATTTTCTCTTCGCTAATCACATTTCCCGTTGACGTGATATATCCACGTGCCGCGGCGAAATAAACACTGGCATAAACAGATTTAATAGCCTTGCCAAGCAATCGTAACTGCTGGTCTTCATTCTCGGTGTGCGGAATCATATAGGTGCTGTACACCCCAGCAAAAGGTTGATAATAACTATCTTCCAATTTACTGGACGAACGAATAGCCAGCGGCTTTTGAGTTACACGAATGAAATGCCGAAGGGCATCACGTAACTCTATAGGCAGCATCGCAGCAACGAACTCAGAAAGAATCTCTTCGTCTGTGAGGTCGGCATTGATTACATATTGCAGACCGTTGTCGTGAATGAAACGATCGAAATAATCCGTAGTAATGACCATAGTACGCGGCACTAATACACGCAATTGCGGCCAGTGGTCATACAAGTCATGTTTCTGCAACGTATGATTCAAGAAAGCGAGTCCTCTACCCTTTCCTCCCATCGCTCCATCGCCACAACGAGCAAACCAAATCGTATCATTATAAGTCTGCGGCGAATAGCGCGCTACGACACCCAGCGCCTGGTTAATTCGATAGTCATGAATGAGGCGTATATTGGTCAGGCGGATATTTTCAATATCCGTATCGTCCTGAATCTGCAATTGTTGCACATGTCTGCCTATTGCGAACAGACCGCGTGCAAAGAGCCATTTCGATAAATAGTTGTTATCACTTAACCGACGGAAAGCAGCCGATGAAATGGTAGAAATAACGCGTTCAAAGGCTTCTAAGTCACTTGCACGCGCAATTTCTTTGCCAGAACGGGGATCTATTGCCACGAAATCGCCAAAACCGAACTCCCGCTCAATGTATGCGCTCAATTCCTGCGTGAGGGTCTTCGAGGTCTTAACGACAAAGCCTACTTTTAGTTGCTTGGCAATAGAACTCATCGCCTCTTGCGAACTCTGCATGAGGAAAGGCATCGTGGGGTTTTCCTTCCGAATTAATCGGCACAAATCGATACCTGCGTCTAATTTCTCCGTGCTGGACGGATCGCCTTTATGCAACACAAAACCTATATCGGAAATGACGCCTATGATATTCGTTTCATAACGGCGGTATGTCTCGATGGCTTCGTCGTAACAAGTGGCCAAAAGCACTTTCGGGCGCGCACGTTTTCGCAGTAACTGCTGTTTCTCGTTGAGTGCATCACGAATCGCTATTTGGTTTTGCTGTAGCACGAGCTTATAGAGCAGCGGCAGGTAGGTTGAGTAATAACGGACGCTGTCTTCAACCAACAATATCGCCCGCACGCCCTCTTCGAGGATATCGTGCGGCGCGTTCATACGGTCCTCTATCAGTTTGATGATTGCAATGATGAGGTCAGTAGAGTTATTCCAATTGAAAAAATAGTCGATGTCAGAGCGGTTATGCTGCTCGATACGATTGTATATCTCCTTGCTGAACGCTGACAGCAGCACGATCGGACAATCCGGCAGCAGCCTTTTGCTCTCCGCCGCAAAATCAAACACATCCAACCCTCCCGCGCTATAGACAACCAGAATGAGGTCGAATACCTCTCTCCCATTTGTTCTATGACCGTCCACTGGACGCTCAATCGGGCAAAGCCCTTCACCCCCAAGGGGAGAAGCCCCCTCTCCTTGGGAGAGGGTTGAGGAGAGGTGTTCTAACGCTTCGTCTGTCGTTTCCGCACGCGTGATAGACGGCGGATTACTGAGGTTCAGTTCCGCATATTCCTGCGCGATCTGCACGTCTATACGTCCGTCCTCCTCCAGCGCAAAGCTGTCGTAGTTGTTGCACACGAGCAGTATGCGCCTAACGCGCCGCTCCATCAGGGATGTGTAAGTGTTGGTTTCCATCACACCAAGCCTTGCTCAACCATAGAGTTTGCGACTTTCATAAAGCCGGCGATGTTGGCTCCTTTGACGTAGTTGATATAACCGTCTTCTTCGGTACCGTACTTGAGGCAAGCGGCGTGAATATCTGCCATAATGTGACGCAGACGTTGATCTACCTCTTCTGCTGTCCATTTCAGACGCATAGAGTTTTGTGTCATTTCCAAACCGGAAGTAGCCACACCACCGGCATTGGATGCCTTACCCGGGCTGTAGAGGATCTTAGCACCCTGGAAAAGTGCGATGGCTTCGGGAGTCGAAGGCATGTTAGCACCTTCGGTTACACAGAAGCAACCATTCTTGAGCAGGTTCTCTGCATCTGCTTTCTCGATCTCATTCTGCGTAGCGCAAGGCATGGCGATATCGCAAGCAATCTTCCAAGGACGCTCGCCCGGGAAATACTGGGCTTGCGGATATTTGGTAACATACTCTTTGATACGACCACGACGGACATTCTTGAGTTCGAACACATAAGCCATTTTCTCCTCGTTCAGTCCTTCTGCATCGTAGATAAAGCCATCGGAGTCACTGAGCGTCAGCACTTTAGCGCCAAGACGCATCGCTTTCTGTGCTGCGAACTGCGCTACGTTTCCTGCGCCGGAGATACAAACGCGCTTGCCCTCAAAACTCTCGCCCCGTGTCGCTAACATAGCCTCTGCGAAATAGCAAGCTCCGTAACCCGTTGCTTCCGGACGCATGAGAGAGCCGCCCCACATTTGGCCTTTTCCTGTCAAAGTGCCCGTGAACTCGTCACGCAAGCGCTTGTATTGACCGAACATATAACCGATTTCACGACCTCCGACGCCGATATCTCCTGCAGGAACGTCTGTGTCAGCGCCAATATGACGTTGGAGTTCGGTCATAAAACTCTGGCAGAAACGCATCACTTCCGCGTCGCTCTTTCCTCTCGGCGAGAAGTCCGAACCTCCCTTGGCACCGCCCATCGGCAAAGTTGTAAGGGCATTCTTGAAGGTCTGCTCAAAGGCAAGGAACTTCATGATGGAGAGGTTAACAGACGCATGGAAACGAATACCTCCTTTGTAGGGACCTATAGCACTATTCATCTGAACACGATAACCGCGGTTGATTTGCACTTCGCCCTGGTCATCCATCCACGGCACGCGGAACATAATCACGCGCTCGGGTTCAACGATACGCTCCATTACTTTCTGCTCGCGCAGGTAAGGATATGCCATGATCATCGGTGCAACCGATTCTATTACTTCTTGTACCGCTTGGTGAAATTCATTTTCACCAGGATTCTTTGCTTTGAGATCAGCCATGAAGCTGTCCACATACGCTTGTGTTTGTTTGTCCATAAGACTAATACTTTTGTGGTTTAACGATTTGTGATTCGCATTTTGTACCTTTTACGGCAAACTAAAATCGGCTACAAAAGTACAAAAAAAATCTCATACAAGCAAGCGCGTACATATTTTTTATTAAAAAATTTGCATATATGAAAAAAATGTATTACCTTTGCACCGAAAATGGGTACTATGCGCCAAAATGCACATAACGCCTTACAAACAGGACTAAATATAAAAGATAATGGAAAATTTAAGTGAACAAGAACAAGTACGGCGGCAGAGTCTGCAAGCCATGCGTGATATGGGCATCGATCCCTACCCTGCAGCCGAGTACGAAGTAACGGGGTATTCAACGGATATCAAGAAGGGGTTTGTGGACCGCGCAGAAGGCGAACCGGAACCGGAGGCAAAATGGTTTACGGGCAAACAGGTGCGTATTGCCGGTCGTCTGATGAGCAAACGTATCATGGGAAAGGCCTCTTTCATCGAGATTCAGGACTCCAAAGGACGTATCCAAGTGTATGTCAGCCGGGACGACATTCAGGAGGCCGTCGCCGAGGGCGAAGCTGCGCCTTTGACTGTGGAGCAGCAGATGTACAATGTAGTATTTAAGAAACTGTTAGATATTGGCGATTTCATCGGCATAGAAGGTTTCGTTTTCCGCACCCAAATGGGAGAGATTTCCGTACATGCGAAGAAGTTAACGGTTTTGGCCAAGAGTCTGAAGCCGCTGCCTATTGTGAAATACAAAGACGGTGTGGCTTATGACGGCTTTAATGATCCGGAGCAACGTTATCGTCAGCGCTATGTGGATTTGGTTGTAAATGAGGGCGTGAAAGATACGTTCCTGAAGCGTGCAGCCATCTTACGAACCATGCGTCAAGTATTTGACGAGGCAGGCTATACCGAGGTAGAGACCCCTATTCTTCAGCAGATTGCCGGCGGAGCGAGTGCCCGTCCGTTTATCACACATCATAACTCTCTGGACGTAGATATGTACCTGCGTATTGCGACGGAGTTGTACTTGAAGCGCCTTATCGTAGGTGGTTTTGAAGGTGTTTATGAGATCGGCCGTAACTTCCGTAACGAAGGAATGGATCGCAATCACAACCCGGAGTTCACTTGCATGGAGTTGTACGTGCAATACAAGGACTACAACTGGATGATGAGTTTCACGGAGCAGTTATTGGAGAAGATCGCGCTTGCTGTGAACGGTAGTACGAAGGTGCAGATCGGTGATCACGAAGTGGATTTCAAAGCACCGTATCGTCGTCTGCCGATTTTGGATGCTATCAAAGAGAAGACGGGTTTGGACTTGGCTTCGATGGACGAGGATGCGATCCGCGCAGAGGCGAAGAAATTAGGCGTAGAAGATACGGAACATATGGGTAAAGGTAAGTTGATTGATGAGATCTTCGGCGAGACCTGCGAGGGCACGTTCATTCAACCGACATTCATCACCGACTACCCCGTCGAGATGAGTCCGTTGACCAAGTTACACCGCTCTAAACCCGGTTTGACCGAGCGTTTTGAGTTGATGGTGAACGGCAAAGAGTTAGCAAACGCGTATAGCGAGTTGAATGACCCGATCGACCAATACAACCGCTTTGTGGAGCAGATGAAGTTGGCCGACAAGGGTGACGATGAGGCTATGATCATCGACCACGATTTCATGCGCGCGCTGGAATACGGTATGCCTCCTACGTCGGGTATCGGTATTGGTATCGACCGTCTGGCGATGTTTATGACCGGACAGCCGACCATTCAAGAAGTATTGTTATTCCCGACGATGAAGCCGGAAGTCAATTGATAATTGACAATTGATAATTGATAATTATGTATTGTAAAATCGCTATATTGGGTTCAGGTTCCTGGGCGACCGCTTTGGCAAAAATTGTGATGCAAAACCAAAGTGAGATCAACTGGTTCATTCGCCGTTTAGAGATGATTGATGAGTTTATCTCGACCGGAAAGAACCCTTCGTATTTAGGAGCTGCAGAGTTTGATGTGAGCCGTATTCATTTTTCGGCGGACATCAATCAGATAGTAGCAAAGTCGGATGTGTTGATTTTGGCTATTCCTTCTCCTTATGTAAAGCAGACCTTGAACAAGATTCGTCGCGACATGACGCATAAGGTCGTTATCTCGGCTGTGAAGGGAATGATTCCCGATGAAAACGTCATTATTACCGACTATCTTCATAACCGTTTTGGTATCCCGTATGACCAATTAGGTGTAATTGCGGGTCCGTGCCATGCCGAGGAGATTGCTTTGGAGCGACTCAGTTATCTGACGATCGGCTGCGAGAACCGCCAGAATGCGGAGGTCTGGTCCCAACTCTTCCGCACGAACTATGTTCACACCACCGTTTCGAGCGATGTCATCGGGCTGGAATACAGTTCTGTGATGAAAAATATCTATGCTATCGCGGCCGGCATGTGTCAGGCGCTGCACTATGGCGATAACTTCCAGGCAGTGCTGCTGTCGAATGCTATTCAGGAGATTCAGCGTTTTGCTACAGCCATGAGTAATGTGCCTCGTGACATCACGGCATCGGGCTATCTGGGCGACGTGCTGGTGACCGGCTATTCGCAGTTCAGCAGGAACCGTCAATTTGGTCAGATGTTGGGTCTCGGATACTCGGTGAAAGCGGCCCAAATGGAGATGGAGATGATAGCCGAGGGTTTCTACGGAACCAAGGCCATTTATGAGGCTAATCAACGCATCCAAGTGTCGCTGCCTATTGTCGATGCGATGTATGAGATTCTTTATAACCGCCAGAAAGCGAAACCGATTATTAAATCATTAACAACTAAATTACAATAATATGCAAATCTGTTTAAAGAATGCAGCGAGCTTTGTTAAAGCTGATGCATTAAAACAATTAGAGTCAGCCACAGAGGCTGCAAACCAACTATTAGAGAACGGCAAGGGTGCCGGAAATGACTACATCGGTTGGGTTCATCTCCCCTCCTCTATCACCGATGCTTTCCTGGCAGAAGTGCAAGCATGTGCAGATGAATTGCGTAAACGCTGCGAGGTAGTGATCGTAGCAGGAATCGGAGGTTCATACCTCGGCGCACGTGCCGTGAATGAAGCTTTGGCTTCGGCTTTCGATGCCTTCGTAGCCAAAGACCGCAAGAACCCCTATGTCGTTTACGCAGGAAACAACATCGGTGAGGACTATCTGGCTGAGTTGATGGAGTTCCTGGCTGACAAACAGTTTGGTATCATCAATATCTCAAAGTCGGGTACGACGACCGAGACAGCGTTGGCTTTCCGTCTGTTGAAGACGATGCTGGAGAAGCAAGTAGGCAAAGAAGAGGCGAAACATCGTATTGTTGCGGTAACTGACCGTGCGAAAGGTGCGCTCCGCAGCCTCGCTACCAAAGAGGGTTACAAGACTTTCGTCATCCCTGACAACGTGGGCGGACGTTTCTCTGTCCTCACGCCGGTTGGTCTGCTGCCTATCGCAGTAGCAGGCGGTGACATCAAGGCGCTGGTAAAGGGTGCGCAGGACATGGAGAAAGCGACTGACGTAAGCGTGAAGTACGCAGAGAACCCGGCTTGCCAATATGCCGCTATTCGTAATGCGCTCTATCAGAGCGGTAAGAAGATCGAGATCCTGGTGAACTTCAACCCGAAGTTGCACTACTTCAGCGAGTGGTGGAAACAACTCTACGGCGAGTCCGAGGGTAAGGACCACAAGGGTATTTTCCCGGCTTCTGTGGACTTCACGACCGATTTGCACTCGATGGGCCAGTGGATTCAGGACGGTGAGCGTACCATCTTCGAGACCGTTATTTCGATCGAGAAAGCCAACAAGACGGTACTTGTTCCGACCGACGAAGAAAACCTTGACGGTCTGAATTTCCTTGCCGGCAAACGCGTAGATGAAGTCAATAAGATGGCGGAACTCGGTACCCAACTGGCTCACGTGGACGGCGGTGTGCCGAATATCCATATCTCGTTTGAGAAGATCGACGAGTACAACATCGGCCAGTTCATCTATTTCTTCGAGCGCGGTTGCGGTATCTCCGGATACGTGCTGGACGTCAATCCGTTCAACCAACCGGGCGTAGAGGCATATAAGAAGAATATGTTTGCTTTGCTGGACAAGCCGGGCTACGAAGAAGAAAGCAAAGCTATCAAAGCGCGTCTGGCGAAGTAAACGATACCCGTTTGAGGAAATCGGAAAGATAAAGACGCCGGTTGCGCCATGTATGACCGCCTATTGTTTCAACATAACAATGGGCGGTTTGTTGCGTTTCCAACAGTTGAAGAAATTGTTGTTTGTCCAGATGCATATAATTATAGGATTTGTAATCGGCTGCAAAATTACAGCTTTTTTACAAATCCTACAATATGCCATTTAATGGATGCTTACATATATTTCGCTATAAATGTCCGATTATTAAGATTTGGTCATTGTTCCTACATCCCTCTAACCTCCGCGCAAGGTCAGCGCAAGGTCTGCTGATTGAAACAATCTTGGACCGATGTCGAAAGATATATGATTATTAAGAATAAGGTATTGAACGCTTAATATAATAGCAGTCAATCTTTTGTTCTATGTTCGTGCTTGCCCTCATAGTGGGGACTATTCGGGCACTTCACTCGGAGTGCGTTCCGTCGCACTCCTTCACTCTCGCGCTACTCTCGCGCCACTACTACTTTTCGATATCCATGCCCCTCTATATATAGTCAAAAAAGAGGCGAAATCTATCACTTCTTTTGCAATTTTTTTGCCATATTAAAGGCTTTATTTGTAAAAAGTAGTATCGGAATGTTGGATATTATGGTCAAAGTCACTTACGAAATACATGTGGCACAACAGATGATACTGTCCTTCTTCATTAACATTGTAAATATATTCACCCCACGCATATGCACCTTCATAAATGGTATTTCTAATCTGCTTATTTTCGGAATCAAATTCAGAGTCTGAATCAAGCCAGAAAGAGCTGAATCCGTCATCTGCTCTTTTTTGAACAAGTCTCGAATCCGTCATGTCGTATATATCATAGCAAGGGCTACCATGAGGGCCTCCTACATATGAACCAATAATCAGTTCGTCTTCTCCGTCAAAATCGGCATCATAGAATTGGTATTCTGCATAAGGGAGCAGTGAATTATCTGAAGTAGTATCAATTGTTGTATTGTATCGGAAAATGTATGCATCTCCATTCTTAAATCCATCAAAAGGCTTGTCACATACAATATTGGTAATATTTATACTCATAAAATGTGATGAAAAACATCCACATGTATCATCCCAAGTTGTATAATAATATTCTTTGTCTGTTTTAAGGGAGCGAAAGTAGAGATACACACCATTTTCGTGAGCGTCCCAACCATATTCTGGAAAGTAAGACGGATAAAAGATACCATTTACCTCAAAATCATTGATGATCGTATCAAAACGAAAATACACACTGGTGTAGTTGGCACTATCTTTAAGCGGATTCTTTTCTGTAAGTTCCTGTACCCACTCGGCATTGGAAGATACTTTGTATGGTTTTGTCGTGTCTATTTGCTTTGTGCATGAGGTGGCAACCAATAGTATTGTTGGTAAGATCAGTAATAGTTTGTGCTGCATGAGATTATTCTTTTTCAAAATTTATTTTAACAATCTGTCTAAAGCGCTATTCGCCTTTATATTTGGATTAGCCATATATCTTTCTGTCGCATGTTGCAAAACATATATAAAATCATCAAGACCTTCCGCATCCAAATAAAACGATAAACGTTCATAATTAGTAAAAATGTTACATTCCAATAGTGTTTCACCAATTTTATTAACAAAAAAATCATAAGACAATTTTATAGAATTTGCCCCAATATGTTTTTTGTCAATTCCGTATTTGTCATAATTAATATTATACAACACAAAAACATTAGGATAGAAATCTATATGCTTGTGGTACATTGAAACATTTCCAACCTTCTCAACTTCTTCTGTCCATTGTTTGTATTTTTTAGCGGCTTCAATCGTGTAAGAGAGAAAAGCATCTATATTTTTCTTTTCTATACAAAATGGAGCAGCCCAAGGAGAATCCACGTAAATGTAATCCCATACTGAAGAATACTCACCGTATGCATAAACCGACATGCGAGCTCCTCGCCGACACTCAAATCTTCCTATTTTTGCTGTATGAGCAAAACACAAAACGTAATTTGCTAATAGCAAGCAAGTTATAATTATAATCCTTTTCATAGTTTAAATAAATTAGATGTCATCTATTGTTGTTTTTTTGTATGTTCTATTTTCTTCTACAATGTAGAAAACTTTTGGCGAAAAATATTCATCATCCTCCGAGTTTTTGCTTTTAGAGATTTGCAATATTACTTTCACATCTGGCAACTTCCATTCAATGCTAATATCATACCATGCATATCCTTCCCTACTATAGCTTTCAAATTTATCGCCATATTTCTTTTTGTAAATATCGAATATACGCTGGAAATTCTCAGCTCCTATCACATAATGCTTTAACCCCTTTTCTCCATACGATTGTACAGATTCATCAGAAGGAATAACTATCTCCAATTCATGAACTTTATTTATACTATCCTTACGATATACATTCATTTCACAATCTTCAATATCTAGAAATGTCAAATAAAATGTACACAACCATTGTTTGGAATTTGGTTTTGGAATTTCATGATTCGGATTGCGTTTGTACTTTTTTGACATTTCCGCACAAAAAGTACTAAATGGCTGATTAATCACCACACCTGAGAATTTCGTCTGCGCATACCCACAAAAACAGGCATACAGCAGTACAACAACCGTAAGAATTCTTAATTTCATATGTTTGACTCTTTAATAAGTTTTGTAATTTGTGGATAATTGGCAAGTAAGTTGTTTTTTAGAACGACCTGATTTTCAGATAATAGAGGATTAAAAACGATGGTATCAATAAATGTATAGCCATTTAATGGTAACAAAGCTGATTTGTTATTTTCTTTTCCCTTAATATCAATCCCGTTTCTTAAATCAGAATCTATATAGAATCTTAATTCCTCTTCATGTTTATATTTTTCTCCTTCTTTTAAGAAAAGGAACTGTTCTATAGTGGATTTCATTTGTTCTTTTTCAGAATAGCGAACCTTCCCACATATTGTAGAGGAAATATTTTGCATATCTAAAGAAAGTAGAAATTTTCCTATAGTAGATTTAATTAATACTTCCTTTCCGAACCACATTGCTGGTTTCTCTTTCTGTGAAAGTGTCCAACATGATGTAAGTGTATTATAGGATTTTGTTATCTCATCCCACAATTGCTCTAATATTTTCTCCTATTCTTTACGTTGAGTTACATTTAATTTCTCTATCTGACTGAATGGAAAGCCAAGTCCTTTCTCCTCATATGTCCCATTTTCATGCCCATCTATCTTATCAAATTGGTTTCTTTCTTGAACGAAGAATTTTAATTCGAGAATCTGTTCTAAGGATTGAATTGATGTGTACCGCATAATCGGTGTATTCCAATCAAGTTCATTACTTAAATATATTTTCTTGTAATTTGTAAAATCCATACCAATTTCTAATGAATAGTATTAATATTTTCAC
>SAMEA3663047__coassemble_822_pt1 | contig 11141 bp, 10 predicted proteins | sample SAMEA3663047__metabat2_low_PE_014 | metagenome-assembled genome bin SAMEA3663047 (sample SAMEA3663047) | pig gut metagenome | biome: pig gut; feature: pig-associated habitat; material: faeces | place: France | collected 2012 | reverse complement strand
CCGCAGTTGACGCTGCTCAAAGTAGAAAGCCAAAGTTAAAATGAACCGACGGATAGTAACAGGTGTTATATTGATGCTGCTGACGCCGTTGTGCCTTCAGGCGCAGCGGATACCCGAGATGATCGAGTACACGGAGGTGTATGACTTCATCGAGGAGTTGACGACCGACGGAGTGATCCGTTCGAATGCGGCGATCAAGCCGTACACGCGTGATTACATCGCCCGTCTGTTGGCGGAGGCAGCATCGAAGGACTCGCTGTTGAACAAACGGCAGAAAGAGGACCTGCAGTTCTACATGCAGGATTATGCGCTGGAGTTAGATACCTTACCGACGTACTACAGTTACGGGCATCGTCATGTGACGCAATGGATCACGAAGGTGTCGAACCTGTCGCTGGCGGACCCGAGTCTGCATATCCTGACGAAAGACAAGATCTTCAAGATGCGCGTCCGTCCGATCTTAGGCATGGACCTGAGTTACAACCGTCACGGCTTGCTGATGCACCGTGTGTACGGCGCGGAGATCCAGATGGACATCGCCCATCACCTGAGTATCTGGGGTTCGATTCGCGATAACAGTTGGAGCGGTCAGGGAGTGGACGGTTCGCGTATCACGAAGCCGAATTATCTGAATAACTTGCCGGGTGTCCAATACAAAGAGGCGAACTACGGAGGTGACTTCTCGGATTCGAGGGGTGGCCTCTCGTTATATATGTGGTGGGGTAGTATCGGAATTCAGAGGGAGCGTATCCAATGGGGCGACGCGCAGCACTGCTCCAATATCCTGTCCGCGCACAACCCGGCGGTTCCGATGGTGACACTTCAACTGACGCCTTGTAAATGGTTCCAATTCGATTATTTCCATGCCTGGTTACCCTCCAATGTCATCGACTCGACCTATTATTATTTGGAGCGCGAGAAAGAAGGTGTGACCGGCAAGGAGTATCGTCCGGCGAATAAATTCATGGCGGCGAATATGTTCACGTTCATGCCGATCAAGTACATCCAATTCTCGTTCGGCAACTCGATCGTCTATGCGGAGCGAAACGTGCAGGCCGCGTATTTCATTCCGATCGCCTTCTATAAATCGCTGGATCACCTATTGACAAAAGGTCTGAGTTCGGAGAATCAGAACAGCCAGGTCTTCGCGACTATCTCTGTTCGTCCGACCGATCACCTGCGCTTATACGGTTCGTTCTTCTTAGACGAGTTCAAGTTCGCGCGTCTGAAGAAATCAAACCCGCAGCATAACCCGGTGTCCTACTTGGTAGGTTTCAACTGGTCGGGTTGGCCGGTGAAAGGCTTGGCGCTGCGGGGTGAGTTTATGCGTTCGTATATCGCGTGCTACACGCACTCGATTCGGGTACTGGATTATCGCTCAAACAGCTATTTTATGGGTCATTACATGGGCGACAATGCGCAGAGTATCTTTGTGGAGTTGAGTTATCGTCCCACTCGGAGTCTGCGTCTGACATTGGATTATACGAATGATACGAAGTATCGCGCGTTCGATTATATCCGCGGCGACATATCGCAGATCATCGCGCAGAAACCGTTCAGCGAGAAGATCTGGCGGAATGACGAAGTGAAGTTCCGCGCGGTTTATGAGGTGTTTAATAACTGCTATGCGCATGTGGACTTCACCTATAACAACGTGCGCGCATATGCTCCCACATCGCTGAGAGCGAACGGCGAAGACCGCGGATGGAATATCGACGGGACTTCAAAGGAGTTGGAGGGCGATGAGTTAATCAACTATTACCTCAATAAATATACACCCGTTTACCTGCAGGGAAAGAACTTTACGTTCACTTGCGGGTTGAGTTTCGGGTTTTAATGATTAATGAATAATGATTAATAAATAATGAATATCTTATAGCATGAAAAAAGAAATTCAATTCTCCCTTGTCTATCGTGACATGTGGCAGAGTAGCGGAAAGTATGTGCCGAGAAAGGACCAGTTAGCGCGTATTGCGCCGGTGATCATTGACATGGGTTGTTTTGACCGCGTAGAGACCAACGGCGGTGCGAGCGAACAAGTAAACCTACTGTACGGCGAGAACCCGAATCAGGCGGTTCGTACGTTCTGTAAGCCGTTTAATGAGGCAGGTATCAAGACCCACATGTTGGACCGCGGACTGAATGCGCTGCGCATGAATCCCGTGCCGGCGGATGTTCGTCAGCTGATGTACAAAGTGAAGCACGCGCAAGGAACAGATATCACCCGTATCTTCTGCGGTCTGAATGACCCGCGTAATATCATTCCGTCGATCAAATGGGCAAAAGAGGCCGGTATGACGGCGCAGGCCACGATGTGTATCACCTACTCGAAAGTACACACGGCGGAGTATTACATCAACTTAGCCGAACAGCTGATCGAAGGCGGAGCACAGGAGATATGCCTCAAAGATATGGCCGGTATCGGTCGTCCGCATATGTTAGGTGTGATCGTAGCAGCCATCAAAGAGAAACATCCCGATATCATCATTCAGTACCACGGACATTCAGGCCCGGGCTTTAGTGTGGCTTCGATGCTCGAAGTAGCAAAAGCTGGTGGTGACGTGTTAGACGTAGCGATGGAACCGCTCAGTTGGGGTAAGGTACACCCGGATGTGATCACTATTCAGGCGATGCTGAAGGATGCAGGATTTCTGGTGAAAGACATCAATATGAAGGCCTATATGGAGGCACGTAGCCTGACGCAGGAGTTCATCGATGATTTTCTCGGTTACTGGATCGATCCGAAGAACAGCCTGATGACCTCGTTGCTCGTAGGTTGCGGTCTGCCGGGCGGTATGATGGGTAGCCTTATGGCTGACCTGAAAGGCATGCACGCGGCTATCAATGCGAACCTGAAGAAGAAAGGGGAGAAAGAACTGAGCGAAGACGAACTGCTCGTACAGCTCTTTGACGAGGTTCAGCGTATATGGCCGATGTTGGGAACACCGTGTCTCGTGACCCCGTTCAGCCAGTACGTGAAGAATGCAGCCCTTATGAACCTCTTCAGTCGCTCGATGGGCGAGAAAGACTTCACCCGTATGGACCCGGCGATGTGGGGTATGATTTTGGGTAAGAGCGGTAAGTTGCCGGGAGAGTTAGCCCCGGAGATCATCGAACTTGCCAAAGAGAAAGGCTTTGAGTTCTATACCGACGACCCGCAGAAACTCTATCCGAATGTGCTGCCGCAGTATATCAAGGAGATGGAAGAGCTCGGTTGGGATCGCGGACAGGACGATGAGGAACTGTTCGAGTTCGCGATGCACGACAAGCAATACCGCGAGTATAAGTCGGGCTTGGCGAAAGAGCAGTTTAACCAGGATCTGGCAGAAAGGATGCAGAAGGCCGGCAAACAAGTGCCGGAGGAATTGCAGCAGTATATAACCTCTCCCCAGCCCTCCCCTCAAGGGAGGGAGCAGAAGGCTTCTGAGGACGAGATGGCGGCTGTGGCGATGGCGTTGCATCTGGCTCAGGGCAAGGAGCACAAGGAAGGAATTATCGAACTACCGAGAGTTCATTCTACCGCATGGAACCATAAGTATTATACATTGAAGTAAACGTAGTTTGCGTAATTACGTAATTTACGAAAACAACGAAAAATACGAAAACAACGATTTATAATCATGAAAAAGTACAATTTTAATGCAGGACCGAGTATCCTGCCGCAAGAGGTAATCAAACAGACGGCAGACGCCGTTATGGATTTTCAGGGTGAAGGACTATCTATTTTGGAGATTTCTCACCGCGCGAAATATTTCCAGCCCGTTATGGACGAAGCGGAAGCCCTGATGAAAGAGCTTCTGAACGTGCCTGAGGGTTATCGTGTACTGTTCTTGGGTGGCGGCGCAAGTTTGCAATTCTGCATGGTTCCGTTCAATATGCTGGAGAAGAAAGCGGCTTATCTGAACACCGGTGTTTGGAGTAAGAAAGCGCTCAAAGAGGCGAAAGGTTTTGGTGAGGCAGTGGAAGTGGCAGCCAGCACGGATTCGATTCCGACGGATTACGAGATTCCGCAAGACGCCGATTATTTCCATATCACGACCAACAACACCATTTTCGGAACTGAGATCAACGACGAGAAACTCGCGGAGATCTACAAGAAGAAGGGTAATGTACCTTTGGTAGCCGATATGAGTTCGGATATCCTGAGCCGTCCGATTGATGTGAGCCAGTACGACATCATCTACGGCGGTGCGCAGAAGAATCTGGCTCCTGCCGGTGTGACTTTTGTGATCATTAAAGAGAGTTGTTTAGGTAAGGTAAGCCGTTACATCCCGACGATGTTGAATTATCAGACGCATATCGACGGCGGTTCGATGTTCAATACACCTCCTGTGCTGCCGGTTTATACGGCATTGCTGACCCTTCGTTGGCTCAAAGCGAACGGCGGTGTGAAGTGGATTGAGACACGTAACAAAGCGAAAGCCGACCTGCTGTATAAATGTCTGGATGAGTCGAAACTCTTCATGCCGACAATCAGCAAGAAAGAGGATCGCAGCCGCATGAATATCTGCTTCGTCTTCAAACCGGGTTATGAGGACTTGCAAGACGACTTCTTCAAGTTCGCTACCGAGCGTGGCATGGTAGGTATCAAGGGGCACCGTCTGGTAGGCGGTTTCCGCGCGAGCTGCTATAACGCGATGGATCTTGAAGGGGTTCAAGCACTCGTGGATTGTATCCACGAATACGAGAAATTACATTAAGCGAGATATCGATATATCGAAAAATCGAAGAATTATGAAAGTATTAGTAGCAACAGAAAAACCGTTTGCGAAAGTAGCCGTGGATGGCATTCGCGAAGTGGTGGAGGGTGCCGGTTATGAATTGGCGCTGCTGGAGAAATACACCGATAAAGCACAGCTCTTGGAGGCTGTAGAGGATGCAGATGCACTGATCATTCGTTCCGATATTGTGGACGCAGCCGTGTTAGACGCTGCGAAGCGCTTGAAGATCGTCGTACGTGCCGGGGCCGGATACGATAACATCGATCTGGAGGCTGCGACTGCGCATAACGTGGTAGCGATGAACACCCCGGGTCAGAACAGTAATGCTGTTGCTGAACTGGCACTCGGACTGATGGTCTATGCCGTACGTAACTTATACAACGGAACATCAGGCACCGAACTCAAAGGCAAGAAATTAGGTATTCATGCTTTCGGTAATGTAGGCCGTAACGTAGCACGCATTGCGCAGGGCTTCGGCATGGAGGTGTATGCCTATGATGCGTACTGCCCGGACGAAGCGATGGTAGCAGCAAACGTGAAGCCGGTTCATAGTGCCGAGGAGTTGTATAAGACTTGCGACATCGTGAGTCTGCATATCCCTGCAACGGCAGAGACCAAGAACAGCATCAACCATGATTTGGTGAACCTGATGCCGAAGGGTGGTGTACTCGTCAATACAGCGCGTAAAGAAGTGATTGATGAGGAAGGTCTGATCGCCCTGATGCAGGAGCGTCTTGACATCAAGTATATGACGGATATTATGCCGGTTTCCGATGCGAAGTTCCGTACACTCTTTGAGGGTCGTTACTTCGCAACCCCGAAGAAGATGGGCGCACAGACGGCAGAAGCCAATATCAATGCGGGTATAGCTGCTGCCAAACAGATCGTGGACTACATCCAGAACGGCAATGAACGATTCAGAGTGAATCGATAGTTTAGTGTTTAGAGTTTAGTGTTTAGTGTTTAGAGTTTAGAGGTTAGAGGTTAGAGTTGAAACGATTTATTTCAATAGTGCTACTGAGCATGCTCCTTGTTCCCTGTTCCTTACGGGCGGGGAACATCGAGTGTGTCGGTGAAGCGACGCAAGTAGTGCAAGGGCACGATACGATCTTTATCTTCCGCGATGAGATTCATCTGCGCTCGAAGATCGGTCCGATAGAATGGTATCGGGCGGACGGTTCGATATATGCTTCAGGTTGTGATGAGATCTATCCCGAGGACGGGTGTTATACGGCTGCAGGAAGTGCGTTCTGCGTAGCGCTGTATAAGGACATTGAGGACTTGGCGTTTACTATCGAACCGACTTGCGATAATACCTTGTTGCATGTGACCGGTGACCTGACGTCCGTGTATGCGCGCGCGTGTTCCATAAATTATAATGCACTCGCATGGAATACAGAAGCATGGGTGGACTCGGCGGCGAATGTGACGACTACCTTGAAACCGACGATCCTTTTGCCCGCGCTCTATGGCCCGACACCGATCACTTTGAGTTACGATAGTGAGATTCGTGATGCTTTGGGTCTTCCTCCTGCTTCGGTGACGGTGAACCTGCCGCTAGAGGACGTGAAGGCGGTGAAAATGGAGTTGGTAGCTTTAGCTACAGCCCGTGAAAACGACCCGGCGGGAAATAATGAAATGGATCGTCCGACGGACCAGCACTTAAGTCCCGGAAAGAGTTACAGCGGTGCCGTAGAGGTGGCGTTCTATTCGAATCCTACTCCCGCTGCGCGGTTCTATCACTGGTCGATATACAAGGCTTCTGAGCTAATCGCACAACGTCATGATATCTCGATTCGTTATGACTTCAGCGAACCCGGTTCGTACCGCGTGGTAGGGCAGGTGAATAATGAGTACTGCACATCGGATTCGGTCGAGACGGTCATCAATATCTCGGAGTCTTACCTGCGCGTGCCGAATGTGTTCACGCCGAACGGCGACGGACATAACGATGAGTTCCGCGTAGCCTACCGTTCGCTGCGTGAGTTCCATTGTTGGGTATATAATCGCTGGGGCAAACTGGTTTATCAATGGTCCGATCCTGATAAGGGTTGGGACGGTATGATCGGTGGTCGTCCGGCGGCCGAGGGTGCGTATTTCTATGTCATACGGGCGATGGGTACGGATGCCGCAAAGAACGCTTCGTATGTGGGGCTGAAGACCGTTTATCAGAAGCGTAAGACCAATTCCGATGCGTCGGTGATCGGTGTATACCAACTGTCGGGAGATATTAATCTCATCCGTGGTAAGTGAATAATGAATAATGAATAATGAATAATGAATATTTTAGCATGAAGAAAGCAATTTTAAGTATGGTACTTGCAAGTACAGTATTGGCAGCGAGTGCTGCTACCAATCCGTTCTTTAACTACAAGAACTGGAAGACGCCGCATGGCACGTATCCGTTCAACGAGATCCGCGCAGAGCATTATATGCCGGCATTCGAGGAGGCTATGAAGCAAGGGCTGAAGGAGATCGACGATATCGTCAATAATCCTGCTGCTCCGACCTTCAAGAACACCATCGAGGCATACGAAGCGTCAGGCGAAATGTTAAGTATTGTAGCCGGCTGTTTCTATAACCTCACGAGTGCAGAGACCAATGACACGCTGCAGCAGATCGAGATGGAGCTCTCTCCGAAATTGTCGGAATATTCCTCTACAATTCGTCTGAACGAGGGTCTCTTCCAGCGTATCAAAGCCGTTTATGACCAGCGCAATAAACTTAAACTGAACAAAGCGCAGTATAAGCTGCTGGAGGATATCTACGAGTCGTTTGCCAATAACGGCGCGAACCTCTCGCCCGAGGATAAGCAGACTTACCGCGAGCTCTCTGCCAAACTGAGCCAGCTGACCCTCCAATACGGTCAGAACGTCCTCAAAGCAACCAACGCCTGGACGATGCTTATTACCGATGAGGCGCTCTTGGCAGGTCTGAATGACGACACCAAGGCGATGCTTCGTGCTAACGCAGAGAAGAAAGGGCAGGAGGGATGGTTGTTGAACCTCAAACCGACGACCACTATCCCTGTGATGCAGGATCTGGACAACCGTGACATCCGTCGTGAGTTATATATGGCTTCGGCAACGAAGTGCGTAGGCGGTGAGTTCGATAACACGGCTATCATCGTGGAGATCGTCAACACCCGTCTGGCGCTGGCGAACTTGTTTGACAAGAAGACCTATGCGGAGAAATCGCTGTATAAGACGATGGCAGAGACGCCGGAGAACGTCTATAGGCTGTTAGACCAACTCCGCGACGCGTATATGCCGACCGCTCGTCAGGAAGTGCAGGAACTGGAAGATTTTGCGCATCAACACGGTTTCTATGCCGCACATCTGCAACCCTGGGACTTCAGCTATTATAGCAAGAAACTCAAACAAGAGAAATATGCGATCTCGGATGATGATCTGCGTCCGTATTTCGAGTTGGAGAACGTGAAGAAGGGTGTGTTCGGTCTGGCGCAGCGTCTATATGGTATCACCTTCAAGGAGAATAAGAATATCCAGGTATATCACCCGGAAGTGACGGCATATGAGGTGTTTGACGAGAAGGGTAAGTTCCTGGCCGTTTATTATGCGGACTTCCACCCGCGGGATGGTAAACGCGGCGGCGCATGGATGAACGACTTCCAGCCGCAGTATATGGTTGGCAAGAAAGATCATCGTCCGCATATTGTGAATGTGATGAACTTTACTAGGCCGACTGCGGAGAAACCGGCATTGTTCACGTATGACGAGGTGCGCACTTTCCTGCATGAGTTCGGTCACGCCTTACACGGCATGCTGACCCGTTGCCAGTACGCAGCGCAGAGCGGAACGAATGTACCGCGCGACTTTGTGGAGTTGCCTTCGCAGTTTAACGAGAACTTCATCGATGAGAAAGAGTTCCTGGATACCTTTGCGAAACATTATATCACGGGCGAGACCTTGCCTCAGGAGCTGCTCGATAAGATGCACGCTTCGCAGACTTACCACGCTGCGTACGCTTGCGCACGTCAGCTTAGCTTCGGCTATCTTGATATGGCATGGCATAGTTTGGAGAAACCGTTTGAGGTGAACCCGACGATCGGAACCGTAGAGTCCGTCGTTCGCTTCGGCAATGAGGCAATGGCCCAGGTAGCTGTGATGCCTACTGTTCCGGGCACCCAAATGGAGTGCTCCTTCACCCATATTTTCTCCGGCGGTTACGCAGCAGGTTACTACAGCTATAAATGGTCGGAACTGTTAGACGCCGATGCGTTCTCGGTTTTCAAAGAGGCACAGGTCAAGAACGGTTCTATCTTCGATAAGAAAGCGGCCAAACGTTTCCGTGAGAATATCTTAGAGAAGGGTGGAACAGAGCGCGCTATGGATCTGTATGTCCGTTTCCGTCAAGGTGAACCGACCATCAACGCCCTGCTTGAGCGCGACGGCATCAAAGCTGTAGAGATTAAGTAATATAAATACGAAAAATCAAAAAAATGGCACTTTTATTTGCAAGTGTCATTTTTTTTGTGTACCTTTGCAGTCGCAAAGGTTTAGATAGCAATATGACCACTTTAACACATAGCGAAAAAGAAGCCATTATGAAGGATATGAAGTCCTTTGATGAGCCCATGCCGGCGGTAGGGATCTTCTGGTATGACCCGGAGGAACACGATTTCTTCGGTGTGTACAAGAAGGAACTAACGCCAAAGATGGTAGAGGATGCCGCAGACAAAGGGCTTCCGTATATCAACTACCAGACTTTGCACCGGCAAGTTTGGCAAAAGCAGTATTTTAAGGCTTTGGCAAAGCACGAGCCCACGAAGTTCAGCGGCGATTACACACAAGTACCGCGTGGTCGTGTAGCTTGGGCAGTGGACCATTTTGTGGTCTTTGTCGGCCAGTGGGCAAAGGACATAGAAGAAGAGTTGACCGCATTGTTGGAGAAATATTTTGCTCTGCCGTATTTTGAATTCCGGTATGATGAACACTGGGACTTAGGTCACGGCTGGTCCGGAGATTTATAATCATCGTCACTCCCTGACGTTAAACAGAACCAGGTCTGACCGCTGGCACCGACAGCGTAAAAAAGTGAGTACATTAGCAACCGCAAGGTTGCTTTTTTTGTTGCGTTTTGCATAAATTTTGTAAATTTCTGCCATAAAACTTGCATATGTCATAAAAAAACTATAACTTTGCAGCCAAAGTTGCAAAGGAGGAACCAAAAATGAGTACTGCCGCTCTACAAAATGTATGGAACACCCTGCTTGGGTACAATTTATCTACTGCTAACAAACGTTGGTTGGCAGAGCACTTGTTAGAACAGATTAAATTAGAAACAGAAGAACAAGTTGAACCATATACTATGGAGAAACTTAATGCGCGTATCGATAGAGCAGAAGCTGAAATCGCTGCAGGGCGTGTGTATTCTATGGAGGAAGCACGTAAGCACAGGAAGGAACACATGGCTAAATTATTGGATGCATGAGAATCCTTTGGACGGATAGTGCGCAACACAGTCAGGATGCGGCAGCGGATTATATATTTGAGGAGTTTGGCGCAATACCTCTGCATGAATTCTACAATAGTTTAGATGAAATTGAAGAAAATCTTCTTTTTTTTCCTGAAATGGGGAAAGTCGAGCCCTTATTGCAAGATAGATCCAAACTATATAGAAGTATTGTGGCCGCTAAATATAATAAAATCATCTATTTTATAGATGGCGACACAATTTACATTGTGGATTTCTGGGACACACGCCGTGAACCAAAGAAACAAGCAATGAAAACAAAATAGAAATATCGTCCGCGGCCTAAGACGTTAAATTAGGGGCTCGCTGACCTCACCGACAGCATAAAAAATAGAGTATAGAAAAGATGAACAAATGAAATATACTGTAGTAATAGAAGAGATTTTGCGCAGAGAGGTGGCTGTTGAGGCAAAAGACGCAGAGGAAGCGGAAGAGATTGTTGAAGCGCTTTATCGCAAAGAGGAGATTGTCTTGGACGCAGGGGATTTCATTGGAGAACCGACCATAACATGTAAGTGAAAATCGAGAAACATAATTGACATAAAAACATCCGCAGCGGCGGAGTAAACATATTTATTAATTAGCGTTTGCTATTTGTCTATTCGCACTGAAACGTAGGAAATTTCAAGAATAAGCAAATTAGAAAGAACAGTAGCAAACCCGCAGATTTTGCGGGCGACTTGTCTTTCTATTGGTGCTATTCCTACGACCACAGTGCGAGCAAGTTTGCCCGCATTTTGTATTTATACAGGTCGTAGAAGTAGAATAAGAAAGATAGCAGGCAGTAAAATGCTATCTAATGAAAATCACCGAATCGGTCGCCAAACCATTTATAAAGTGGGTTGGCGGTAAGACACAGCTCATTGAGCAATTAGAAGCTTTGCTTCCGGCTGATTTTGAGGAATGGAAAGAGGTGACATACAT
>SAMEA3663047__coassemble_816_pt1 | contig 11181 bp, 9 predicted proteins | sample SAMEA3663047__metabat2_low_PE_014 | metagenome-assembled genome bin SAMEA3663047 (sample SAMEA3663047) | pig gut metagenome | biome: pig gut; feature: pig-associated habitat; material: faeces | place: France | collected 2012 | reverse complement strand
CTATTTCTACCTATTTTCGCATAAAAATGCATTTTTCTCTTGCATATATCAAAAAAAAATTGTACCTTTGCAGCCAAAACGGAGCACACACTCCAATTAATTGATAATTATATAAACGATATACTTTATGGACGAACAAACATTCATCGATTTGATTTGCAGGAGCATGCAGGACTCTGCACAGGAGGTGCGGCGCTCATTGGGGCGTATGCCGTCTGCTGTTACGCGCGAGCAAGCTTTGAACCAGGTCGCTTTTCTCTTAAATGCCAAGAGGCAGCAAAGCCAAACAGTTGACTTTCGATGAGATCCGTGCGTTCTTCTTTGACCTCCTTTCGGGCAAGATCGAAGCACAAGAGATGACAGGTACCTTTAATATATCGGACTTCACTCGTTAAACGACCTTCGAGTCCGAAAGGATCCATTCAAGGCGGGACGCAAGTCTCGCCTTTTTCGTACACCATAGACCATACACAAAAAAGACTGCCATTTTGTCAGTATGGTATACATTGGCGCATTGTTTGTAGGTTGTTGGGTGACCAGTGCTCTTGGGCACCGGGACAATTAGGCATTATTAACTAAACAACATACAACTATGAATCAGAACAGTAACAACGAAAACCTCAACAAATTCGCGATAAACCTCTGCGAGAAGGCGCGCGAAGGTAAACTGGACCCCGTCATCGGTCGTGATGACGAGATTCGGCGTGTATTACAGATCTTATCCAGACGAACGAAGAACAACCCGATTCTGATTGGTGAGCCGGGTGTAGGTAAGACGGCAATTGCGGAGGGTCTGGCGCATCGTATCATGCGTGGCGATGTACCGGAGAACCTAAAGAAGAAACAGATTTACTCGCTCGATATGGGTGCCCTTATTGCGGGTGCGAAATATCAAGGTGAGTTCGAGGAGCGTCTGAAAGGCGTAGTGAACGAAGTGGTAGCATCGGCCGGAGAGATCATTCTCTTTATCGATGAGATCCATACTTTGGTAGGAGCCGGTAAGAGTAACGGCGCAATGGATGCGGCTAATATCCTGAAGCCGGCGCTGGCACGTGGCGACCTGCGTGCAATCGGCGCGACGACACTGGATGAATATCAAAAATATTTCGAGACCGATAAAGCCTTGGAGCGTCGATTCCAGAAAGTGATGGTGGATGAGCCGGATGAGGCTGCTACGATCTCTATTCTGCGTGGACTGAAAGAACGCTACGAGACCCATCATAAGGTGCGTATCAAAGACGACGCGATCATAGCAGCCGTGACGCTGAGTGCACGGTACATCACGGATCGTTTCCTGCCGGATAAAGCGATTGACCTGGTGGATGAAGCTGCAGCCAAACTGCGTTTGGAAGTGGACTCCAAACCGGAAGAGATCGATACGCTGGACCGTCAGATCAAACAACTGGAGATTGAACGCGAGGCCATCAAGCGAGACAAGGACGAGGCGAAGTTAAAAGCCATTGAGGAGCAACTCAAAGTCCTCAAGAATCAGAGCGAAGAACTCAATGCACGCTGGAACAAGGAGAAGGGCTATGTAGCCACTATCCAGAACGAGAAAGCGCGTATCGAGACCTTGAAACGTCAGGCCGAGGTAGCAGAACGCGAAAGCGACTACGGCAAAGTGGCGGAGATTCGGTACAGTCAGATCCCTGCCGCAGAAGCGAATATCAAAGCGGCACAGGATTCCTTGCATGCCATCAGCAACGAAGCCCTCATCAAAGAGGAAGTCGATGAAGACGACATCGCAGAGGTTGTAGCACGCTGGACGGGTATTCCTGTAGCGAAGATGATGCAGAGCGAGCGCGATAAGTTACTACACCTCGAAGAGGAGTTGCACAAGCGCGTTATCGGTCAGAACGAGGCTATAGCAGCTGTGAGCGACGCTATTCGCAGGAGTCGTGCCGGTTTGCAAGACCCGAAACGACCTATTGGTAGTTTCATTTTCTTAGGTACGACGGGTGTCGGTAAGACGGAGTTGGCTAAGGCTTTGGCGGACTATCTCTTCGACGACGAGAACATGATGACGCGTATCGATATGAGTGAGTATCAAGAGAAGTTCTCGGCCACCCGACTCATCGGTGCTCCTCCGGGATACGTAGGATACGATGAGGGCGGTCAGTTAACCGAAGCTATCCGTAGAAAACCCTACTCTGTCGTGCTGTTCGATGAGATCGAAAAAGCGCACCCGGATGTATTCAACGTGCTGCTGCAAGTGCTGGACGACGGTCGTCTGACGGATAACAAAGGTCGTGTTGTGAACTTCAAGAACACTTTGATTATCATGACCTCTAACCTGACGGAAGAGCAATTGCGCGCACAAGTTCGGCCGGAGTTCATCAACCGTATTGACGAGATCATCCACTTCAGCGAGTTGACGGAAGACGACATCAAAGCGGTAGTTGGTTTGCAGATCGGTCGCATCCATAAGATGCTGGAGAGCGAAGGCTTTGACTTACGTGTTACCGACGATGCGATCAGCTACATCGCCCGCGAAGGCTACGATCCTCAATTCGGTGCACGACCCGTTAAACGAGCGCTGCAACGCTTGGTATTGAACGAACTAAGTAAACAGATCATTGCCGGTAAGGTAGATCAAGCCAAACCGATCATCGTGGAACTCAAAGACGGGGAGTTGCAGTTTAGGAATTAGAGTTTAGAGTTTAGAGAAAAAAAGCGTCCTTGCGGGCGCTTTTTTATTAGATATCGGCGAGGTCGCCGTTGATAAACTGGTCGTAGGACGGCATGTCTATCAAACCATGTCCGGAGAGGCAGAAAAGGATCACTTTCTCTTCTCCGGTTTCTTTGCATTTATTGGCTTCGCGGATTGTAGCGGCGATAGCGTGACAGCTCTCAGGCGCGGGGATAATACCTTCGGTGCGGGCAAAGAGCAAACCGGCATTAAAAGACTCTAACTGTGGGATATCTACGCCGTGCATGTAACCGTCTTTGACGAGTTGGCTGACGATGGTGCCGGCACCATGATAACGTAGACCTCCGGCATGGATATTCGCCGGTTTGAAGTCATGTCCCAAGGTAAACATCGGCAACAGGGGTGTATATCCGGCCGCATCTCCGAAGTCATAGCGGAACTCACCTTTTGTGAGCTTCGGGCAACTGGTTGGTTCAGCCGCGATGAACTCGGTCTTCTTACCATCGAAGAGGTTATGACGCAAGAAGGGGAAAGCGAGTCCGCCGAAGTTACTACCGCCACCAAAACAAGCGATGATCGTATCGGGATATTCGCCGGCTTTCTCCATCTGTTTCTCGGCTTCAAGACCAATAATGGTCTGATGGAGCGAGACATGGTTGAGCACCGATCCCAGGGTATATTTGCAGTTGGGAGTAGTGGTAGCCAGTTCGACAGCTTCGGAGATAGCCGTTCCTAATGAACCGGGATGATGGGGATCGCGCGTGATGATATCTTTTCCGGCACGAGTACTCATGGATGGCGAGCCTTCAACGGTCGCGCCAAAGGTACGCATGATACTGCTGCGATAGGGTTTCTGCTGCATGGTTATCTTAACCTGATACACGGCACATTCGAGTCCGAAGGTCTTCGCCGCATAACTCAACGCCGCACCCCATTGACCGGCACCGGTCTCGGTGGTGACGTTGGTCGTACCCTCCTGCTTGCAGTAATAGCATTGGGGGATAGCCGAGTTCACCTTGTGCGAACCAAGCGGGTTGACACTCTCGTTCTTGAAATAGATATGCGCGGGTGTACCCAAAGCCTCTTCCAAGGCGTACGCGCGCACTAAAGGTGTGGAACGATAATAGCGGTAGCGCTCCTGTACTTCTTCGGGGATATCTATCCATGCGTGCTCCTGGTCCAACTCCTGCTTTGCGCACTCTTTCGCAAAGATATGGGACAGTTCCTCTACGGTCAGAGGTTCTTTTGTAGCCGGGTTGAGAGGCGGAAGGGGCTTATTGGGCATATCTGCCGCGATATTATACCACTGACGAGGCAGTTCACTCTCGTCCAACATAAAACGTTTTTGCTTGCTCATATTCTCATTCGTTTCATTCAAATCGGGCACAAAAGTAGTATATTTATTGCATATATGCAAAAAAAATGCGAAAAAATGCAGAAAAATTTTGCCATGTCAAAAAATTGTTGTACTTTTGCAGCCGCTTTTGAAAAAAGGCATTATTTTTTTGTGGTCGATCGCATCGAGTCGATAGCATCGACACGCAGATAGAGAGTAACATTTTATACGGAAAGGCTTGAAAAAGAGTTTCAAAAATCTTTATCGTGCGCGAGTTAAGAAAAAGATTTTAAAAGAAACCGCCGCACCGCCATCACCATTTTAAAGCAATCGTCAATGTACGCAATTGTAGAAATGAAGGGCCAGCAGTTTAAGGTAGAAGCTGGCAAGAAACTGTTCATCAATCGTATGAACGAGCTCGAGAAAGGCGCAACCGTTGAGTTTGAGAACGTGCTGCTGCTCGACAACGAGGGTAAAGTAAAAGTAGGTGCTCCTTATGTTAAGTAGTTTGCGAAGTGCTCGACAACGAGTGCCGCGGTGAGAAAGTTCTTGTATTCCACAAGAAACGTCGCAAAGGTTATCGCAAGCTGAATGGTCATCGTCAAGATTTGACCAACGTAGTAGTTAAAGAAATTGTTATTGCTTAAAAGAAAGGACAACTAGAGTATGGCACACAAGAAAGGTGTCGGTAGTTCTAAGAACGGCCGCGAATCAGAAAGTAAACGTCTTGGCGTGAAGATCTTTGGTGGTCAATTCGCAAAGGCAGGTAACATCATCGTACGTCAACGTGGTACGGTTCACAACCCGGGTGAAAACATGGGTATGGGTAGCGACCACACGCTGTATGCGCTCTGCGACGGTATCGTAACCTTCCGCAAGAAACGCGACAACAAATCGTACGTTAGTATCCAACCGGCAGAGGCGTAAACATGTTAACATTAAAACAGATTTACGACGACAAGGCGAAAGTCATTGCCGGGTTAAACAAGAAGCACTTCTCAGGCGCCCAAGAGGCAATCGACGAAGTGCTTCGTCTTGATGGAGAGCGTAAGGCCGCGCAGCAGGAGAAAGATGCTGCAGCTGCGCAGATGAACCAGATCAGCAAGTCCATCGGTATGCTGATGGCCAAAGGTCAACGCGAAGAGGCAGAAGCCGCTAAAGCGCAGACCGGTGCACTGAAAGCAAAGATCGCGGAGTACGACGAGAAGATGGCAGCAGCCGAAGAGGCTCAGACCAAACTGCTGTTGACCATCCCGAACGTACCCTACGACATCGTACCAGAAGGTGCAGCTGCGGAGGATAACCTGGTTGTCAAATCGAACGTACCCCACCATGGTGGCGACACCGTAGGTACTTGGGTAGGCGAGGTGAACAACGACGAAGCCAAACTGCCGCACTGGGAGTTGGCAAAGAAGTACAACCTCATCGATTTCGACCTGGGCGTAAAGATCTCGGGTGCAGGTTTCCCGGTCTATATCGGTCAAGGTGCACGTTTACAACGTGCTCTGATCAATTTCTTCCTTACGGAAGCCAATAAAGCCGGATATACGGAGATTATGCCGCCGACGGTAGTGAACGCCGCTTCGGGTTACGGAACGGGCCAGTTGCCGGATAAAGAGGGTCAGATGTACCACTGTGAGGTGGATGATCTCTATCTGATTCCGACGGCTGAGGTGCCGGTGACCAACCTCTATCGCGACGTCATTTTGGACGAGGCTCAACTGCCTATTAAGAACTGCGCATACACGGAGTGTTTCTGTCGCGAGGCGGGTTCGTACGGCAAGGATGTACACGGTCTGAACCGTCTTCATGAGTTCTCTAAGATCGAGATTGTACGCATCGATACACCGGAGCACTCCGATGCTTCGCATAAAGAGATGCTGGAGCACGTAGAAGGTCTGCTTCAGAAACTGGAGTTGCCGTATCGTATTCTTCGTCTGAGCGGCGGCGATATGAGCTTCACAGCCGCTCTCTGCTATGACTTCGAGGTGTATAGCGAGGCGCAACACCGCTGGTTGGAAGTATCGAGCACGAGTAATTTCGACACCTATCAGGCGAATCGTCTGAAATGCCGTTATCGCCGTGCGGAGGATAAGAAAGTGGCACTCTGCCATACGCTCAACGGATCGGCACTCGCCCTCCCGCGTATCGTAGCTGCGTTGTTAGAGAACAACCAATGCGAAGAAGGTATTCGTATTCCGAAAGCATTGCAGCCGTTCTTTGGCGACGACATGATTCGATAATTTGAGATTTTCGATTTCAAATTTCAGATTTTCACAAAATTTTGGCATACACTCTTGTGTATGTCAATTTTTTTTAATATCTTTGCAGCCGAAATGTGAATTTATAAAAATGGGAACGATCATTTTATCCAGTATCCTCTTGGTTTTGGTCATTTTTGCGGGCCTATGGTTTATCCAGCACTCGCAGTTTCGCAACGAGGAACGCAAGCGTCAGTTTGAATTGAAACGCGAGAGTCAGAAGTCCGTTTCTCCGATCCGTCTGCGTGCCTACGAGCGGTTGACGCTGTTGTTGGAGCGCACCAAGCCGGCGCATATGATCATTGAGTTGCAGCAGAAAGAGCCGGTGGCGTTGACGACCTGGTCTGTGCCGCAGTTGCAGCAATATTTACTGCAGACTATCCGTGCGGAGTTTGATCACAACCAGAGTCAGCAGGTTTATGTAAGTGCTGAAGTATGGGATGCCATCATCAGTGCGCGTGACCAGATGGCTTCGTTCTGCATTGCTATCGTAGCGCAGTTGCCGAAAGAAGCTACAGCGCAGACCTATGCGACAACCCTATTAACCGCCTATATGAGCAACGGACTCACGCCAACGGATAAAGCGCTGGCGATGCTGAAAGACGAAGCGAAAACGCTGATGTAGGATGGTTTACCGGTTTTGGGTTATAGTAGCGGTGATGATGCTTAGCATCGCTTGTTGGGCGAATGACTCAACCGATGTTGCTAAGCCTGCTGTCGCAAAGAAGCAGATCTACGGAGGTACGCAAGTCAAGCTGGATGTCCTATCGCCGATCATAACGGTAGCCACCAACAAAGGGAGACTGCAGCACTACGAGATCGGCGTGAACGTACGATTGGCTCAACGCTTCTACCCTACTTTGGAACTCGGTTATGCGGGTGGTACAAAGAGTCAAAAAGACACCTTGACATATCAGGGGCACGGAGGTTTTTTTCGCGTAGGATGCGATATCAATCCGCTGAAGAAACATCCAGACAGCCCGCACGCTTTGTTAATAGGAGTTCGCTTAGGTGCAGCCGTGCAAGAGTATACGCAGGACGCGGTGCGCGAAGAGACCACGACGACTGTGGTGCGCAACACCGACTTTATGATGCATCGGAGTGGCGTACAAGGAGATTGCTGGGGAGAGATCGTGCTGGGATGTCAGGTGGAGATCGCGAAAGTAAAAAACACCTCGTTTTATATGGGTTGGATGGGACGATTCAAATGTCTCTTCACCCGCCAACTGGACGGCTATGCAGCCACCGAGATGAGAGCCATTTACATCCCCGGGTTCGGCAACCGCGATAACATCGGTTGGGGAGCCAACTACTATTTGGGATGGAGGTTTTAGGTTTAGGATATAGGATTTAAGATTTATATAAAATTTCATTACTATGAACAAGACACAACTTTTGAATCGTGCGGCGAACAACATTCGTATCTTAGCCGCAGCAGCAGTAGAGAAAGCAAAGAGTGGTCACCCGGGCGGAGCTATGGGTGGTGCTGACTTCATCAACGTGCTCTTCAGTGAGTTTTTGGAGTACGATCCGGAGAATCCGGGTTGGGAAGCAAGAGACCGTTTCTTCTTGGATCCGGGTCACATGGCTCCGATGCTGTATAGTCAGCTCTGCCTGGCCGGTAAGTTCACGCTGGAAGACCTTCAGAACCTCCGTCAATGGGGTTCGGTTACACCGGGTCACCCAGAGCGTGAGATCGAGCGTATGATCGAGAACACGTCCGGTCCACTTGGTCAGGGTCACGTCTTCGGTGTAGGTGCTGCGATTGCTGCGAAGTGGTTTAATGCCCGCTACGGTGAGATTCATAACCCGACGATCTATGCCTTCATCTCGGATGGAGGTGTACAGGAGGAGATCTCGCAGGGTGCAGGTCGTTTGGCCGGTCACTTAGGATTGGATAACCTGATTATGTTCTACGACTCCAACGCCATCCAACTCTCCACAGAGTGTAGCGAAGTGACCTCCGAAGATGTGGCAGCCAAATACAAAGCATGGGGCTGGTACGTACAGGAGATCCCGGGTAACGATCCTGATGCAATTCGTGAGGCTATTATTCGCGCGAAAGCCGAGAAAGAGCGTCCATCGCTCATCATTGGTCATACCATCATGGGTAAAGGTTGTGTTACGGCAGAAGGTGCGAACTGGGAAGGCAAGTGCTCGACGCACGGTACCCCGCTTAGCAAGGCCGGTGCTTCGTTCGAGAAGACGATCGAGAACCTCGGTGGTGATCCTCAGAACCCGTTCGTTATCTTCCCGGAGGTAGCCAAACTGTATGAGGACCGCGCTATTGAGTTGCGTGAGATCGCCAATAAGAAATATGCGGCTTATCACGAATGGAAAGAAAAGAACCCGCTTGCAGCGAACGAGTACGAGACCTTCATGTCGGGTGAAGTTCCTTGTATCGACTGGAGTCTGATCGAGCAGAAAGCCGGCGACGCAACGCGTAACGCCAGCGGTAAGGTGCTGAGTTTCCTGGCAGAGAACGTCGGTAATATGATTGTCAGCTCGGCAGACTTGAGCAACTCCGATAAGACGGACGGCTTCTTGAAGAAGACCCATGCACTGAAGAAAGGTGACTTCAGCGGTCAGTTCCTGCAGGCCGGTGTAGCAGAACTTACCATGGCCTGCGTATGTATCGGTATGGCGCTGCACGGCGGTATCATCCCTGCTTGCGGTACATTCTTCGTCTTCAGCGATTATATGAAGCCCGCAGTACGTATGGCGGCATTGATGGAACTGCCTGTTAAATTCATCTGGTCGCACGATGCTTTCCGTGTCGGCGAAGATGGTCCGACTCACGAACCGGTTGAGCAAGAAGCACAGATCCGCTTGATGGAGAAACTGCATAACCATCATGGCAAACCGTCGATGCTGGTTCTTCGTCCGGCTGACGCCGAGGAGACCACACTCGCATGGCGTGCAGCCATCGAGAACACCGAGACTCCGTCTGCGCTCATTTTGAGTCGTCAGGACATTGCTCCGGTGCCCAATGTGAATCTCGAAGGTTTCCGCAAGGGTGCATATATCGTCAGCAAAGATGAGAACCCGCAGGTTGTATTGTTGGCTTCAGGATCGGAAGTAGCGACCTTGTTGGCCGGCGCTGAACTCCTCCGTAAAGAAGGTATCCGCCTGCAGATTGTCAGCGTTCCGAGCGAAGGACGTTTCCGTGAGCAAGACCAGAAATATCAGGACGAAGTGCTGCCGAAGGGTGTGAAACGCTTTGGTATGACGGCAGGTCTGCCTTGCACACTCCAGGGGCTGGTTGGTGACAACGGTGCTATCTGGGGTCTCGAGAGCTTCGGTTTCTCCGCTCCGTATAAGATTCTGGACGAGAAACTCGGCTTCACCGCCCAGAACGTTTATGAGCAAGTAAAGAAACTTCTCTGACCGCTTCGCTGAAGGAGTAATATTCCTTATTCTTTAATCATTAAAATGGACGATAATTTTGCCATACAACTGTTTGAAGGAAAGAGTGTCCGCATCGTCTGGGATGCCGAGCAAGAAAAGTACTATTTCTCTATTGTGGATATAGTACAGGTATTGACGGATAGTGCTGATGCAACTGCCTATTGGCGCAAGTTAAAGCAACGGCTTAAAGCTGAAGGAAATGAAACCGTGACAAATTGTCACGCTTTGAAATTACCCGCCGCCGATGGTAAGAAACGCTTGACGGACATGGCTGATATACAAGGTATTTTCCGTCTCATTCAGTCTGTTCCATCCAAGAAAGCCGAGCCTGTCAAACAGTGGTTGGCAAAGTTAGGCAAGCAGCGCATAGACCAGATGATTGATCCGGAACTGACCTTTCAAATGGCGGTGGAGGACTATCGCCGCCAAGGTTATTCCGACAAATGGATTAACGAAAGGATGCGCTCCATAGAGATGCGCAAAGAGTTGACGGACGAATGGCATCGTGCAGGTATTACAGAGCAGAAGGATTTTGCGATTCTCACGAATGTCCTTACGCAGGCTTGGAGCGGAATGACCACCGGTGAATACAAACGCCACAAAGGTCTTACCAAAGAGAACTTGCGTGATAACATGACGAATGTAGAGTTGGCGCTAAACACGCTTGCCGAAGTGACTGCAACGGAAATATCCCGCCAGCGCAATCCGAAAGGAATGGCGCAGAGTAGCCAGACTGCCAAGGAAGGTGGCGAAGTCGCGCGAAACGCCCGTGCGGACATTGAGAGTCGTTTAGGGCATTCCGTCATCTCTTCGGAGCGAGCTTCGGACCACCTCCGTCCGATAGAAGAAGGCAAAGCAGAAGAATTACCGTTCGAAGACAAAGAGGATAAATGAAGACCAATAGGCAATAAGAAATCGTCCCTCTCCGAGCACTGCTTCCGAGCACTCCGGGAAAGGAGAAAGAGAAAGACAAATATAGAAATATAGAGAAACAAACAAAAATCAGTGATGCCCAATAACGACAAAATAGAGCGGCTTCATTCGTTAGCACAAACGGATTCCGGCTATGCGCAACTTGTGTCACAAATATCTAATTTGTGGAACGATGCACGCACGCAGGCTATCTCTGCGGTCAACACCTCGCTTTTGGCTGCAAGTTGGCATACCGGTGAATATATCGTGGAGTTCGAGCAAAAAGGCAAACTGAAAGCGGAATACGGCAAGCAACTGCTAACCAATTTATCTAAAGACCTTACCGTGCGCCTCGGGAAAGGCTATTCGAGGTCTAACCTCTTCAATATGAGATTGTTCTACACGCATTTCCCAAAAATCCAGACAGTGTCTGGAAAATTGAGCTGGAGTCACTATCTGGAATTGCTGAAATGCGATGATGAGTTGGAGATGCAGTTTTATATGACCCAAGCAGTGCAGGAGAATTGGTCTGTTCGTGGATTGAAACGTCAAATCAGCAGTGGTTTGTTCCAGAGGTTGGCATTGAGTACTGACAAAGAGGGTGTTCTCGCCTT
>SAMEA3663047__coassemble_810_pt1 | contig 11220 bp, 8 predicted proteins | sample SAMEA3663047__metabat2_low_PE_014 | metagenome-assembled genome bin SAMEA3663047 (sample SAMEA3663047) | pig gut metagenome | biome: pig gut; feature: pig-associated habitat; material: faeces | place: France | collected 2012 | reverse complement strand
AAGAGATCATCGACCTGCTGCGTCAGCGTAGTCGTCCGTATCTCTTCTCGAACTCTATTCCGCCGATGATTGCAGCCGCAGGAATCAAGACCTTCGAGATACTCACCCGTTCTAACGAACTCCAAGACCGCTTGCATGAGAATACGGCGTACTTTGTAGAGAAGATGAAAGCCGCCGGTTTCGATATCAAACCCACGCAATCGGCCATCTGTGCAGTGATGCTCTATGACGCACGTCTATCCCAGGAGTTTGCTGCGGCGCTCCAGAAGGAAGGAATCTACGTCACAGGCTTCTATTATCCGGTGGTTCCGAAGGGACAGGCGCGTATCCGCGTACAAGTTTCCGCAGCGCACACGCGCGAGCAATTAGATAAATGTATTGCCGCCTTCACAAAGATTGGCACGGAACTTGCAGTATTGAAATGACCAAATGGTCAGATGAATAAATGAGAAAATTATGAAAGCTCTTGTAAAGAGATTTCCTGAGCCCGGCATCTGGATGGAAGAAGTGCCGATGCCCGAGGTGGGAATCAACGATGTACTCATCAAGGTCACGAAAGCCGCTATCTGTGGCACCGACCTGCACATGTATAAATGGGACGAGTGGTCGCAGACCCACTGCAAACCGCCTTATACGATGGGGCATGAGTTTGTAGGAGTGGTTGCTGAAGTGGGCGAAGGTGTCCGGAACTTTACGGTCGGCGAACGCGTCACGGCGGAGGGACATATCGTCTGTGGACATTGTCGAAACTGCCGCCGTGGCATGGGACACGTCTGTGAGAACACCATCTCCGTCGGAATCATGGGCAAAGATGGGTGTTTCGCGGAGTACGTTACTATACCTGAGTCGAACGTCGTCAAACTGCGAGACGAGATACCCGATGACTTCGCAGCGATCATGGATCCATTCGGCAACGCTACCCACACAGCCCTCGCTTTCCCGCTTCTGGGCGAAGATGTACTCATCACCGGCGCAGGACTCATCGGTACGATGGCGGCAGGAATATGCCGCTATGCCGGAGCAAAAAACATCGTTGTGACGGACATCAACCCGCTGCGTCTGGAGATTGCGAAGAAAATGGGCGCAACCCTCACAATCGATGGCTCCAAAGGCGAGACCGTGCAGGACGCAATGACTAAACTCGGTATCCGAGGCTTCGATGTGGGACTGGAGATGTCCGGCGCACCGGCGGCCTTCAATGAGATGATTGCGCACATGTATAAAGGTGCCAACATCGCCCAATTAGGTATCCTGCCGTCGAACACCCAGGTGAACTGGTCCGACGTCATCTTCAATGCCCTGACCATCAAAGGTATCACCGGCCGCCGCATGTGGGAGACATGGTACCAGATGGAGCAGATGCTCCTCGGAGGACTCGACCTCAGCCCGGTAATCACCCATCGCTTTAAGTTCGACGACTTCCAGAAAGGCTTCGACGTCATGCTCTCCGGACAGTGCGGCAAAGTCCTCCTCGAATGGTAAAAAGAAAACTAGATAAACTAGTTCGACTAGTTAAACTAGGTAAACTAGAACAAAACTAAATAATTAAATTAATAACAATGAGAAAGTATTTACTTAGCGCTCTGCTGCTGGTATGCAGCATCGCCACTGTCTCGGCTCTTTCCCGTGAGGGACTGACTGAGTACAAGTTAGACAATGGTCTTACTGTCCTTTTGTGGGAAGACCATGATGCTCCCGATGTAACGGGTTATATCGCCGTTCGAGCAGGAGCTGTTGACGAACCGGCTGAATATACCGGTTTGGCACACTACCTTGAGCACATGCTCTTCAAGGGTACGCAACGTATCGGTGCGCTCGACTGGGAGAAAGAGAAACCGATCTATGACTCGATCATCGCTTTGTATGACCAGTACAGCGATGCCACCGATCCGAAAGTACGCGAGCAACTCGCTACACAAATCAACGAGTGTTCGATGCGTCAGGCGAAAATCTCCTCACTCGAGGACTTCTTCGTACTGCTCGACCTCATCGGAGCGGAGGGCGTGAACGCTTTCACTTCCTATGATCTTACGGCGTACATGAACTCTTTCCCGGAGGCTGAGATGTACCGTTGGTTGACCATTTTCTCTGACCGTCTGATTGATCCGGTTTTTCGTACGTTCCAGGCTGAGTTGGAGAACGTGTTCGAGGAGTACAATATGTACGCCAACAACCCTTCTTCCCAGGCGCAGAAACAGCTCATGGAGGATATCTACAAAGGTTCTCCTTACGAGCGTGACGTGATCGGTCTGCCGGAGCACCTCAAGAACCCACGTCTCTCTAAACTCATCGAGTTCTACAACACTTGGTATGTGCCTAACAATATGGCGCTCATCATCGTCGGTGATTTCGATACCGAAAAGACAAAGCCGATGATTGCTCAGACCTTCGGCCGTCTGCAACCGAAAGAGTTGCCCGCTCGTCCTTCGTATCCGGAAGTCTCGTTTGCCGGCAATCCCTCCAAACACTACAACCTCGGCTATAACCCCCAAGTGGCATGGATTTACCAGGGAGTGAAACAAGGTGACCCGGATGAGGAAGCACTCGATTTCGTGTGCGCATTGCTATATAATGGTTATGTCGGTTTGTTGGATAAACTTAATACTAAGGGTGACGTATCTGCTTCATACGCATATAGCGATTCGCGCCGTAACACAGGACGTATTGTCATACAAGCTGTGCCGTACTACGATGCGAACCAGCAGATGTTCGAGTCGGACAAGGCTACAAAAGCCATTATTATGAAAGAACTGGACAAAATTAAGAATGGAGAAATTGATGACAAACTGATTGAGAACGTGAAACGTCATTATGCACAGTTGTATAAGGTGCAAGATGAAGAGCCGGATTCAAAGATTCAAAACCTTTTGTACTCGTTTGTTTATAACAAGCCGATTGATGATATCTTCACGGAAAGCGAGCGCATACAGAATCTGACGAAGGAAGAGATTGTACGCGTGGCTAAAAAATATTTCGATGCTCCCTACATGACGATCTCGTTCGACGAGGATACCAAAACTCCGAAGGCAAAGACCCTGCCGAAACCGAATATCAAACCGGTAGAGCCGTCGCACGAGGAGACTCCGTATGCGAAGGCATTCAAGCAGTTGCCGAAAGAGCCGATCAAGCAGACATTCAATGACTTCAATGACGTCAAGGTTTCTTCGCTGGGAGAAAATGTGAAACTGCACTATTCTACCAATACCAAGAATGATGTGTTCTCTCTTGTACTTCGTTATGGTGTGGGTGCACACGAAATGCCGTTACTGCCCTACGCTGCTGAATTGATGAGCGATGCTGGCATTATGGGTAACCCCGCTGTTGAAGGAAAGGACTTTAAGGTGCAAATGGCGGATCTTGGTGCTACTGTAAGATATTATTGCGACGATTCATATTTTACAATCACAGTTGCAGGTGAGGATGAGAATATGAATAAGATCATGAACCTCGTGAACCGCCAGCTTCTCATGCCGTACCTCGAGCAGAAGCAGTTGGATAACCTCAAGGGTGGTGAGTTCTTTAGCCGTCTGAGCCGTCAGAAACGTACCGCCGTGCAGAAGTCTGCCCTCATGCAGTATGCCCTCTACGGTAAGAAGTCCGCTTACCTCGACGAGGTGAAGTTCATCGACATCTGGAATATGGATGGTGTACAGGTTCAGCGTCTCATCGCTTCGGCTCGTACCTACGCGCTCGACGTCTTCTACTGCGGTTCGCTCCCCGAGGATAAACTCGTGCCCGAACTGCCGCTGACTGAAGGTATGCAGCCTTCCAAGTCGCCGTTCGTGCAGGATCGCGTGACCTACGACAAACCGACCGTCCTCTTCCTTCCGAACAGTAATGTACAGCAGGCGGACCTCTATTTCTACATCAACGGCCGTCCGTATGACATCGCTTCGGATGTACAATCTGACGCCTTCAACCAGTATATGTCCGGCGGTTTCACCGGTCTCATTATGTATGAGATTCGTGAGAAGCGCTCGATGGCTTATAGCGCTTATGGTGTGAACGCTACGCCGGAACTCCTTGGTAAGGACTGCTACTTCATCGGTTACGTGGGTACCCAGTCGGATAAGGTCAACGACGCCATCTCCGTATATATGGACATCCTGACAGACATGCCGAAAGACTCGACGAACTTCGAGGCTCTCCGTGCGGCACTCAAGCAGGCAGGACAGACCGCTAAACCGTCGATGCGTGGCAAAGCTGCTACTTTCGAGGCATGGCAACGTCTGGGCTACAAGGACGATCCTGCTAAGGTTAACGCAGCCGCTATCGATGCCCTCACTTTCAATGACATAGAGAAGTTCTACGAGGATAATATCAAGGGCAAACCCGTTACCATCATCCTCATGGGAGACCCGAAGACGATTGACGTGAAGGCTATCGAGAAGGAACTCGGCTGCAAAGTAACCAAACTCTCGCCGGCTAAACTCTTCAACTCGACCCAAGAGTTGATGGACGCAGTAATGTAACAATGACAAATAACCAATTACAAATAACCAATGACGAAAGTTTACGAAGTCACCGCAGTGGCTTCGTAAACATCGTCGGCAATCCCAATGTTGGCAAATCTACGTTGATGAACGCCTTGGTGGGCGAGCGTCTCTCGATCATTACGTCGAAGGCGCAAACGACCCGCCATCGTATCATGGGTATCGTCAACGGCGAGGACTTCCAGATGGTCTATTCTGACACACCCGGAGTCCTCTCGCCGAACTACCGCCTCCAGGAGAAAATGCTGGAGTTCAGTCGCTCGGCCCTTGTGGATGCCGACGTGTTGCTCTATGTCACCGATGTCACCGATACGGCGGACCGCAATGCGGATTTCCTGGAGAAAGTGAAGAAGATGGCTGCGGCCGGAACGAAAGTCTTCCTTATCATCAATAAGATAGACCTGACCACCCAAGAGACACTGGAGTCCTTGGTGGCTTTCTGGCATACCCAATTACCTGAAGCACAGATCTTCCCCATCTCGGCGCAGGAGCGCTTTGGAGTGGCGCAACTCTTTGATGCAATCAAAGAGGCCCTGCCTGCCGGACCGGCATTCTTCCCTAAAGATCAATTAACCGATAAGTCCGAACGCTTCTTCGTCAACGAGATCATACGTGAGAAGATCCTGCTTACCTACGACAAGGAGATACCGTACTCCGTAGAAGTGGAAGTCGAGACGTTCCACGAGGAAGAACATATCATTCGCATCAATGCGGTGATATACTGCGAACGCGAATCGCAAAAGGGTATCCTCATCGGCAAAGCCGGCAATGCCCTCAAACGTGTAGGATCGATGGCACGCAAGGATATTGAGGAGTTCTTCCAAAAACCTGTCTTCCTCCAGCTCTTTGTGAAGGTAGATCGGGAATGGCGCTCGAACACCGGCCGCCTCAAACACTATGGCTACGACTTATCGTAATACACCGTACACTAACCATGAAAATACAATTCATTGGTGCTACCCGGGAGGTAACCGGCAGTAAGCACCTTATCACAACCGATTCAGGACACACCATTCTTTTGGACTGCGGTATGTACCAAGGTAAAGGAATGGAGACCGATGCCGCCAATAGAGATTTGGGGTTCGACCCCAAGACACTCGACTGCATCGTGCTTTCGCATGCCCATATCGACCACTCCGGACTGATCCCATATGTGGTGAAGATGGGTTTTAAAGGCGATATCTATTGTACGCCTGCCACCCGCGACCTGTGTTCGCTTATGCTCACCGACACCGCGTTTATTCAGGAGCAGGACGTGCGGATGTATAACAAGAAGATCGACCGCCAGCATCCCCATAAAGAGAAAGGAAAGACCTATAAGGTAGAACCACTCTATAACCAGAACGATGTTAATCGGGCGATGAAACTCTTCGTCACCTATAGTTTCGATCGTCGTTTCCGTCTCTTTGACGATGTACTACTGACCTTCACCAATTCCGGTCACATGCTCGGCGGCGCTGTCTGTTCGCTCGAAATATATGAAAATGACGCAAACTGCGAAAACAACGCCAAGCGCTGGAAGCGCCTGACTTATACGGGCGATATCGGTCGTAAACACTGTCATATCCTTCCGTCGCCACAACTCTTCCCGCAATGCGATTACCTCATCTGTGAGTCCACCTATGGTGACCGGCTGCATGATGAACAATTAGTCACTGAGGAAGAACTGCTGGGTGTAGTAGAGGATACTTGCGTCTATCGCAAGGGAAAACTCCTTATCCCTTCTTTCTCCGTCGGACGTACGCAGGAGATCGTCTATGTGCTGAACCAACTCTATAACGACGGTAGGCTGCCGCAGATACCGGTTTATGTGGATTCTCCGATGTCCACCAATGCCACCCAGATATTCCGGATGTATCCCGATGAACTGAGTGAGGAAGTGCGTGATACGATGCAGTTTGACCCCGATCCCTTCGGTTTTAACACCTTACGTTATATCACGGATATCCGCGAGTCGAAGGAGCTTAATCACAAGGAGGACCCCTGTATCATCATCTCCGCTTCGGGTATGTTGGAGGCAGGACGCATCAAGCACCATGTGGCAAATCATATCTCTGATCCGCGGTGTACGATTCTAATTGTTGGTTACTGTGAACCCACTACGTTGGGGGCACGTATTCAGCAACCCGGCTTGCAGTGGATCTCTATCTTCGGTCAGGACCGGCGTATCAAAGCCCAGATCACGAAGATTGAGGGCTTCTCAGGACATGGTGACTACCAAGAGATGATTGATTACCTGACCCGTAGTCTGGCGGTGGACCAGGTGCAACGAACGTTTGTGGTACATGGTGATGAGACAGCCGCTGAGGCTTATAAAGGCCATTTAGAGGAAGCCGGATTCCGACAGGTGAGTGTACCGAAGAAGGGTGAAATAGTAGAATTATAAGGATGAAGATTGTTATTTTGGGTGCCGGAAGTGTGGGTTCGAACCTGCACCATGGTCTGAGTTTAAATGGTATCAGGGCGGAGTTGGTGCATGCACGATCGCTGACCGCAGAGGGCGCACCCGCGAAAGCGGAAGTACCTGAAGCAGACGTCTATATCTATGCCATAGCCGACCACGCGCTGCGGGAAGTGGTAGCGAGAGTGGATGCGCCGAAGGCGCTGCACCTGCATACCTCGGGTTCTATGCCGATAGAGGTGTTCGGACCCGACAAACCCCATGCCGGTGTGCTCTATTTCTTCCAGAGTTTCAGTAGAGAGGTCTTGATAGACGAGTGGAGTGGTATTCCTTGTTTCATTGAGGGACGGAATATCGATGATATAGCAGCTATCTATTCCTTGGCGCAGTGCCTGACGAGTAGGATATATGAAGCGAACCAGCACGACCGCGAACGGCTGCATATAGCTGGTATCTTCGCCAATAACTATTCCAACCTCATGTACCGCATCGCGGAGGATGTTTTAAAAGGCACTCAGATCCCCTTCCAGGCTCTGTTACCGCTTATTGATCAGACGGCAGCGAAGGTACATGTCATGCGCCCCAAGGACGCACAGACAGGGCCTGCCAAACGCGGAGACCATGAAGTGATAAATAAACACTTGGAGATATTAAAGACTACGCCTTATGCGGAATTGTATCAAGCGCTCGCAGCGTTAATCGGGAAAGAGCATAGTCATTAAGTTCTTCCCATCGAATACAGATAGTGCCGGGTAATTCCGGCATTTTTTGTACCTTGTGTACAATAAACCGCGCATGAATCTTCTGGTGCGACAGCACATGGGTCAACTCAATACCCCTTTCGCCTTTCATCCGTTCATCCTTTAATCCTTCGGTTTCCGTACACGGGAACTCGTAGAGATGATACCAGATATCTTTGGCTTCACGCCGTTGGATAAGCGTCTGATCGCCGCAGAGATAGATATGGTATGTGAACCATCGATCGCGTATTTTAGGACGTGGTTTACGAACAGGGAGCAGTTCCGCTGTATGATGCGCATACCCGAGACAGAACTCTTGCAGCGGACAGGAGGTGCAGTTATCGCCTAATACGGGCGTGCAGTAGAGTGCTCCGAACTCCATGATAGCGGAGTTGAAGAGTCGCGGGTTTTCGCGGTCCAACAGTTCTTCTATCTTCCGGTGAAAGAGTTTCTTGCCCGCCGAGGTGTCGAAGGCTTCGTCGATATCCAATAGGCGTGCTATCACCCGATATACATTGCCGTCCATCGCAGGGTAGGGTAGGTTATAGGCGAAGGAAGCAATCGCCCCGGCGGTGTAATCCCCTACACCCGGTAATGCCCGTATCTCCTCAAAAGTTCGTGGAAAAATAGCCTCCCGACTCTCGGCTCTTGCCTCTCGGCTCTCAACAATCAGCTTCGCTGCCTTATGCAGGTTACGCGCACGACTGTAATAACCCAATCCTTGCCATTCCCGTAGCACTTCCGATTCATCGGCTGCAGCCAGAGCCTCTACGGTAGGCCAGCGATGAATAAAACGCATGTAGTAATCCAGCCCCTGTGCTACGCGGGTCTGCTGCAGAATAATCTCGCTTAACCAAATCGCATAGCCATCCTCCGTCTCCCTCCATGGAAGGACACGATGGTTGGATTCATACCAATTGTATAAGTGGTTATAAAATAGCAAGTTGAGCATTTTTTTTACGCTTTTTGGGACTAAAAAGTCTTAAACGGGCACAAAATTACAAAAAAAAACACAATTTTGCAATTTTTTTTATGAAAAATTTTTGTATTTCATTTATTTATAGTAACTTTGCACGCTTTTTTGATTTTAAAATAGACAAACGACCTCTAATATGACTAAAGCAGAACTCGTTAATGAATTGTCGATTGCTACCGGATACGACAAGAAAACTATCACGCTGATCCTTGAGGGAGCGATGGATTGTATTAAGAACCACCTTGCGGATGACGAAGGTATTTATTTGCGCGGATTTGGTACGTTTATTTTAAAGAAACGCGCAGCTAAAACGGCTCGTGATATCAATAAGAAATCCACCGTTTTTGTTCCGGCTCACCGCGTGGTAAACTTCAAGCCGTCGAAAGAACTGGCGGACAAGGTACGTTAAAAGAAAAAATCATTTAATATTATAACAATTTAATTATTTACATTATGCCTAACGGAAAGAAGCATAAGAGACATAAGATGTCGACGCACAAACGTAAAAAACGTCTGCGTAAGAATCGTCATAAGCATAAGTAATTGACGGTTAAAGCTCAGCTTTGTGGCATGAGACTTATTCAAGTGTGGATAAGTTGCCACAAGGCTTTTTTTATTTATTGTATTAACCCCTTTTAAAGTATGAAAAGCGAATTAATTGTGGACGTACAGCCGCAGGAGATCGCTATCGCGCTGACGGAGGACGACCGCTTACAGGAAGTATCGCGTGAGAAACGCGACCAAGATAACTTCGCTGTGGGTAATATCTACTACGGTAGGGTCAAGAAAGTCATGCCGGCGCTGAATGCAGTCTTTGTGGATGTAGGTTATGAGAAAGAAGCTTTTCTGCATTATTTGGATTTAGGTTCTCAGTTTCGTACGCTGCAGTCGTATGTGACCAAGGCCGTTTCGGACCGCCGCAGGATGCCGTCTATGCAGAAGACACCTCGTCAGGCGGAAGTGGGAAAAGAAGGACAAATAGCCGATGTTCTCAAGGTAGGCGATACCTTACTGGTGCAGGTTTCGAAAGAACCCATCAACACCAAAGGACCGCGTCTGACCGCCGAGATATCTATCGCGGGACGTAATATCGTGCTCATCCCCTTCTCCGACGGCGTGATGGTCTCCCAGAAAATCAAACGCGAGGCGGAACGCCAGCGTCTTAAACAACTGATGCTTTCCATCAAGCCCTTTGGCTTCGGGATCATCGTTCGTACGGTAGCAGAAGACAAGCGTGCAGCGGAATTGGACAATGAATTGCGCCTATTGGTTGAGCGTTGGGAACAAACCGTGAATACACTCCAGCAGCGCGAACCCGTCAGTCTCGTGAGCGAAGAGATGGGGCGTACGCTCGGTATCATACGCGATATACTCAGTCCCGATTTCACCTCCATTCAGGTCAATGACCCCGAGATATATCAGGAGGTACGCCATTACCTGGAACTCATCGCACCCGAGAGCGCAAAGATTGTAAAGCTGTACAAAGAGTCGCAACCTATTTTTGACCATTTCGACATCACCCGTCAGATGAAGACGGGACTCGGCAGAACGGTCGGTTTCAAGCATGGTGGCTATCTCATCATCGATAAGACCGAAGCACTGTTCTCCATAGATGTCAACTCCGGCAGTAAGAAGATCTACGAGGACCAAGAAGAAAATGCCTACCAGTTTAATATGCTCGCAGCCGATGAACTGGTGCATCAGTTACGCTTGCGCGATATAGGAGGTATCATCATCGTCGATTTCATCGATATGGACTCCAAAGAGCATCAACAGCAGTTGTACGAGTATGTGCGGAAGTTGATGGATCGCGACAGAGCGAAGCATAATGTGCTACCGCTGAGTAAGTTCGGTTTGATGCAGATCACCCGTCAGCGCGTACGGCCGGCCGTAGAGATGCAGGTAGAAGAGACATGTCCTACTTGCGGAGGAAAAGGTAAGATTCAAGCCTCTATCCTCTTTACCGACCAGATCGAGGAACAGATAGCACATGAGTACGAACAGTATGGCCGGGGTTTGATATTGTATCTCCACCCTTACGTGTATTCCTATGTATGCCGCGGATGGTTGAATTCCTTGAAGAATCAATGGCGCCGCAAATACGGCATTACCGTGATGGAGAGTCAAGCCTTAGGAATGCTTGAGACAAAATTTGCAGAAAAGTAAGAAAAATAGAGACCTCCGGGCCTCTATTTTTTGTTATATAAGATATTCATTATTCATTATTCATTACCTCCCTCCAGGAGCTCTTCCTCCGCTCCCGGGATATAGCGCTTCAGCACACGGGCTACACCGGTGGTCCAGCTGTTGATGGAGTCGTTGTCCATCTGCAGGACGCTGATCATATGTACCACTTGGTCGATCGGCATGCCGTAGCGCAGCACGCCTGAGATGAGGCGGGCGTAGTTCCAGAACTCACGGTCGAACTTATAACTCAGTCCCTCTACCGTGGTCTTGAACCCGCGGGTATTGACGAATTGGAAGTCGTAACGTTTGCTGCCGTCGGGCTGCACCACTTTGATCACTTTCCCTTTCGTCACGGACTTCGGCAGGGCGATACCCATCTCGTCGTCTGCCAGACCTGTGAAGATCTCGTACGGACGACCGTTC
>SAMEA3663047__coassemble_764_pt1 | contig 11569 bp, 8 predicted proteins | sample SAMEA3663047__metabat2_low_PE_014 | metagenome-assembled genome bin SAMEA3663047 (sample SAMEA3663047) | pig gut metagenome | biome: pig gut; feature: pig-associated habitat; material: faeces | place: France | collected 2012 | reverse complement strand
GCGGAAAACGGGACTCAAACCCGCGACCCCCAGCTTGGAAGGCTAGTGCTCTATCGACTGAGCTACTTTCGCAGGGGTTTGCGTTACTCACGCCTATGTGGGTGCGGATGGATTCGAACCACCGAAGTCGAAGACAGCAGATTTACAGTCTGCCCCATTTGGCCACTCTGGAACACACCCTCATTTCAAAGTTCACTATTCAAAGTTCACTATTTTTTCGCTTGCGCGAGAGCCTCTAGTCGGACTCGAACCAACGACCGCTGGATTACAAATCTAGTGCTCTACCAACTGAGCTATAGAGGCGTTGTTTTTCCCCTTCCGACGAAAAAGCGTGCAAAAGTACTGCTTTTTTTTGACATGACCAAATATTTTTGCAAAAAAATGCAATTTTTAGTCTTTTTTCTTGTTTTTGCCATCTTTTCTTTGCGCTGCGCGGGGATGAGTAGCCATATAAACGCGCTTTATCTGCTCAAACGTCGTATGGGTATAAACCTGGGTGGTACTCAGCGAAGCATGACCTAACAGTTCCTGGATCGTACGGATATCGGCGCCATTATCCAGCATCGCGGTAGCAAAGGTATGGCGCAGCACGTGCGGAGAGTGTTTTTTTAGTGTGGACACTTCGCCCATACGCGTGCGCACGATATTATATAAGGTGTTTTTGGTGAGCGGTTTAACCTCACCTGCACGTCCTTTCTGCACAAAGAAAGTCGGCATGGGTCCCGATCCGATCTCTTCGGCTCGCGCCTCCAGATAATGCTTGATGAGTTGTACCAACGAATTGCCAATGGGTACCATTCGTTCCTTACGCCGCTTACCGAAGATACGCACTTGCCCTTGCTGCAAGTCCAGATTGGCGTCTTGCAAACCTAACATCTCCGCTTGACGCATGCCGGTTTGGTATAACATCTCGATGATCAAGCAATCGCGAATCGATTCAAAATCTTCCGCCCATTGGTCTTGTTGCGTCACGGTCTCCATCTCGGTCGGACGGAAGAAAACGGGTAAGGGTTTGTCTGCTTTAGGAGGAACGATACGAGCCGTGATATCACGTTTCACTTTCTTCTGGCGCAGGAGAAACTTATAGAAACTGCGCAGAGCCGATAGCTTGCGTTTCACCGAACGGGGGGACTGATGTTGCTCTTCTATCATATCTAACATCCACGCCTTCACATCGTCCTCACCCACATTCTCCGGGTTGAAGTCCCCCATCTCCCACCCCATAAAACGACAGAAGTCCCGCAGATCATCATGGTAAGCTTCCACGGTGCGCTGCGAGTACTTCCGCTCAATCGCAATATAATCGAGAAAATGCTGTATCAAATCTCCTTGCCTGTTTGGGTTTCCGTCTCAAACGGGAAGAGACCGAAGAGCGCTGCATCGATATGATCGGTCACCCACCGGAAGTCTTCGGGGTTATTGCCAAACTTAATGTTATCTCCCTCTACAATAAGCAGTTTGCCTTTATAGTCCTTAATCCAATTCTCGTATTTATCGTTCAGCCCCTGCAGGTAATCGAGTTTAATGGACTGCTCGTAACCGCGACCTCGTTTCTGGATCTGCGCCACAAGCGTAGGCAACGATGCACGCACATAAATAAGCAGGTCCGGCATCTTTACCAGAGACATCATCAAGTCAAACAGATCCTGATAGTTTTCAAAATCACGGTCGGACATAAAACCCTGCTCATGGAGATTAGGAGCAAAAATACGCGCATCCTCGTAGATAGTACGATCCTGAATGATGTACTTATCCGACTTGCCTATTTCCACTACGTCTTTAAAACGTTTGTTAAGGAAATAAACCTGCAGGTTGAATGACCACCGCGCCATATCGGCATAGAAATCCGACAGATACGGGTTATACTCCACGCTTTCAAAACGCGGTTCCCAGCCATAATGTTTGGCTAACATGTTTGTCAGGGTCGTTTTACCACACCCGATGTTACCAGCTACTGCTATATGCATAATTAGATGTTGATTTTTTTCGACAAAATCTTTAGTTCTTATTTGGTTCTTATTTCGTTCTTCTTTAGTTCTTCCTCTTCCTTTCGAGGTGAGTCGCTTATCGATTCCAGTTACTCTCGCTAAAGAGTCCAAAGAGCTCCGCATCAACCTTGTTGATTACTTTGCGGAAGTCTGCCGCGTTGTTCTCGAAATCCATTCCATCGGAGTCGATGACCAACACGCGGCCTTCGTACTTATGGAAAATAAAATCTTCGTACTTGTCATTCAAATCTTTGAGATAGTCAATCTGCATGGTCTGCTCATAATCCCTGCCGCGTTTCTGGATCTGTGCAATCAATGCCGGCACGGACTTACGAAGATAGATCATCATATCGGGCATCTTCATCTGCGATTTCATCAGGTCAAACAATTCCATGAAGGTCTCATAGTCCCGCTGACTGAGGTCACCTCGCTCGTAGTTATTGCGCACGAAGACGTATACACCCTCAAAGATCGAGCGGTCCTGCACAATCGTATGGGCGGATTTCTGAACGGCCAACATATCTTTGAAGCGCTCTTTGAGGAAATAGGTCTCCAGGCAGAATGCCCATCGATTAATATCTCCGTAGTAGTCTTCAAGATACGGATTAAAGCTCACGCTTTCAAAGCGCGGCTCCCATCCGTAGTACTTCGCTAACATCTTGGTCAGCGTCGTCTTTCCTGCTCCGATATTTCCTGCTATCGCTATATACACGAGGTCTAACGGTTTAACAATTTAACGATTTAACGAACTAATTGTCCTGTGATTGTGTAGGTTTTATCTCCGCGGACGATCAGTACCTGTCCGTCACGAAGTATCTTATACGACTTCGGCATCTCATCCGTGCTCACATTCTCTATCGGCGTGTGGTCACGTTTCTGGATATCAGCGAATGTCGGAGCAATGACTTGCGTACCGGTGAACACTTTCAATTCACCCGGTGCGAGAACACAAGTAGAAACAGTTGCCTTGACTGCTCCTCCTAGATAATCATACCACGTACCTGACGGAAGCGACACCGCCTGATTACCTTCTACACCAAAGTTAGCCGCAACGAACACATTATTACCCCATTGGATCGTACGAAGCGCTTTGCCGGAACCGATGCTGACGTTTGGCGTGCCGGTAAAGGCATTCGGCATCAACTGAGTCCGCAGCGTGATCACTTGGGCACACTTGGTGAAGGCATCCACACGCGCCGGTTGAACGAAATACCCTTTGGTGGACGGATTAGGTTTGCTGCCGGTACGACCGTTCTGGTCAATCGAGATGTCGTAACCCAACTCCTCGAACTGCCACAACATGTGCGCGCCATTCAGCAGCACATTGAATGCCACATTCTCCGCCACACGTCCCAGACGGGCAGTCTCGTTGGTCTTCAGATCGCCATTACCGTACGTCTTCGCCTTGTATTGCATTCGTTCCTCATCGTGGCTCTCGGCATAAGAGACATACCCGTATCGGTTGGCTCCATCAAAACCATCACCGTTTTCGAGCCATCCCATCGCCGTCTGGCAATACGCATTCGTAATCACATTACCCGTCCAGCACTGCATGCCGTTGCTGATCAACTGCTCCTGACCGGCGCCCCAATGCTCCAGAATCATATAGGCTCCATTGGACACCGCCTTGACATGGTTGTTGTAATAACTGATGAGGTTAGACACAGCATTATTGGTGTTTCCGCAAAGCCCATGACTGAGGTCTAGACGGTAGCCATCGATCTTATACTCCCGCAACCAATATTCGAACACGCGCTCGAACATCTCTTTGGCAGGTCCGAAATCATGGTTCCATTCCTCTCCGTATCCGTTGTCTCCCTCCGGCGGATTGATATTGATCCACGGGTTGAGCCGCAGTTCGGTCTCCGTCTTGGAGCTGCTGGTCCACGGATAGAGTTTGACCATCGGGTTGGAACCGTTGGTGTGGTTGAACACCATATCCATGATGACCGCGATACCGCGTTTGTGGCACTCATCAATGAGCCGTTTGAAATCATCCGCCTTGCCGTACGCTCTGTCCAGCGCGAAATAGAGCACCGGGTTGTAGCCCCAGCTCTGGTTTCCCTCAAACTCCGTAATAGGCATCAGTTCGATCGCATTCACACCCAGGTTCTGAATATAATCCAACCGGTCAATAACACCCTGGAAGGTGCGTTTGGTGGTGTAATCATACACCCAGACCTCATAGATGATCAGGTTCTCGCGCGCAGGACGCTGAAAATTGAGTGTGGCACTTGACCATTGATAATTCGGCTTTCCGGGTTGAATGACAGTCACATAACCGCCGTCAGCACCTCTGGTGGGATAATCAATCAGGGTCGGGTCAACCTGCTTCGGCTCCCATTGGTCGTCGGAGTGGATCACTTTCTCCGAATAGATATCGCAGATCTGTTTCTTCACGCCGTCCGCACGCTCAACGGCATATTGGAAACGGTATTCCTTGCCCGGCTCCAGACCGGTCAGGGTGATCCAGAAATAATTGCCGTCACGCTTCATCTGGTGCGCCGCATCCAGTTTCCAGTCGGTCATATCGCCGAGGAGGAAGACGCGTTTGGCAGGCTCACTATTGCTCGCGGCGTAGGTGCACAGCGTCACAGACCTACCGTCGGCGCCGTAGTAAATACCATTGCTGACACCCGAAGGACGAGTGCCCGTAATAGGAGCCACATCCGCAACACCATCCCATATATCGCCACCGGTCTCTTCACCCAGGTAAACGAGGATGTCACCCGACACGGCTTTGCCTTCCTTGCTTCCGCTCGGACCATCGTGGAAGACGAAAGCAAGTGCTTTGATATCCGTCGTCTCCGGCACGCCGTAGAACGAATAGATATTCGGTATTACCAATTGCCATTTATTGTTGCCCAGAGCGGTCAACTGCGGCTGCGTCGTTCCACGCCATGAACCGATGACGTTCTTCCAGTCGCCGGTATTCTTTGAATCCGCCGTAATGAGACCCGTGTGGGCGTAACATTTGGTGGCGCCAATCATACCTCCGCTACCTTTCGTAGCGTCATAAACAATGGTTACTTCGCCGGTATAACCCACCGGTATAGGATTCGGAGACGGAGTCACCTGCGCAAAAACGCAGGCAACACACATCACCAAAATACTGAGAACAAGTTTACGCATATTCTATACTTGATTTATAAATTTGTTAAGTGCTATCATTCAATTTATTTCATTAATCTTCCCTGCGCATCGAACACGCGCTCACCGCAGCGGATATAGAGTTGTCCGTTCTCCAAGAACTTCTCACTCTTCACGCTTAACTCTCCACTCTCCACTTGTTCGATGTCCGTCGGTCTGGGTTGGTCGCTGAGCACCCACATCTCAAAACTCTCGTTATGACCGTCCATCGAGCTGTAGTTGCTGGCCGCCAAGGTAAAGCCTTGAAAACCCTGTTTATTGGCCTTGTCGCCCAAGCAGAGAATCAACCATCCGTGCTTACCTACAATCGTAGCCTGATAGCCTGTCTGCGAAGCGTACTCGTCTTTCACTTCACTCTCGCTATGCACACCGGCCCATTTACGCGCCAGGATCATCGGCTTGAGGTCCTCTTTGTATTTCTGCCATTGCGGATAGAACACACAGGGCACACCCGGCATGGAGAGCAGAAGCGCATTCGCCTGCATCAGCCGAGCCTTCAGTTCCGGTTTCATCGAGTTACCGCGACCGCCGAACTCATTCTCGTTATCCGAACGAAGGAACCAGTCATGGCTCTCAATGAACGTCACCGAGTGTTTTCCGTTGCCGCGACTCATGAGACAGTCGCCGCGACCGCGGCTGTAATCCCAACCGGCGAATGAATTGAACACGTGCCATTTCAGGTCGAAATCCAGGCCCATCAAGTCGCCTTCGGCGCCATTAATACGATTCTGGATCTCATCCGTACCTGCATAGCACTCCATGAAAGCGATCTCCGGTCTGGCGTTCTTATTGTAGTTATGATGATGCCAGTTGTTAAAACCGTCGCCTTTGTCGTAACGGAAACCGTCGTATTTCATCACATTACGCATCCATTTGAGGTAGGCGATAAACATCTCCTGTACCTTCGGCATGTCATGCGCCCAGTCGCGGGCTCCGTCCCAGTTCTCGCCATCATCGTAGTTACCCGTAGCCGTGCCCCAACAAGCACCTGACCCTGGGTTCTCTTCCGTCGGTTTATTCCAATCAGCATTCACCTCATCGTTCTGGCATATATACGAGGCATCCGGATAGAACTTACCGTACTCGCCGAAATCCATTTCGGGAAAATCACACCATGTGGTCCAGCCTGCGCAGTGGTTAATCACGATATCCGCCACTACTTTGCAGTTATTGGCATGCAACGCAGCTATCAGCGTCTCCAGTTCGGCACGCGTACCCCAGTTCGAGTTCTGGTTGCTGTATTGCTTCGGGTGATACCCTGCCCCTTCGCCATTTGCACTCGGCGGCAACCATACATAGTCGAAATAAGCACCTATCTCGGCTGCTTGCGCCGTCAAGGTCTTCCACTTCGTATCGCCGTATGTATCCACGCCCGGCGCTTTCGGGTCATACGACTCGTTGTAGAACGCCTGCATCATCACTGCCTCGCACTGACGAGGAACGGCTCCTCGGTAGACTTCCTCTACATCCTCGCCGTCACCGCAGTTCGATCCGTTACCGATATACAACTCGTCCTGCTCGTACTTTAACTTGATATAGAAGTCATAGCAACCGTCCACATTCACGTTATAACGGTTATTCGTTGCATCGTACGTAAAACCGGCTACTGAATAGGTATTCAATGGCACCGCCCATCTGGACTGGTACTCCACATCATACAACTGCAACTGGTCACCGCTGGACACCTGCACATGCGCCAGGTACTGCTGAAATCCTTCATACTCCCCTACGGGTTCTCCGGCATAATAGGTAGTGCCGTTAACGAGGATACCATAGTTGGCTGCAGACATACTCAGTGCCGTCAGAGCAGCAGCGAAAAATGTAAAAATCTTTTTCATTAAATTTGTTAAGTGCTATCATTCAATTTATTTCACTAATCGACCCATGATATCGAATACCTGCTCACCGCAACGGATATATAAATTGCCATTCTCTATGAATTTCTCCCCTTTAGCCTTTAGAGAGGAGCCGGAGGTAGGCTGCTCTATACCTTCCACAATCGGCGTGCGCTCCGTATCTTTGTCTCCGCGCGCGCTATTAACCTTATAATATACACCGTAACCGTTGCCTTTCACCGCGAGAGTGTAGCCCTGCGGCGTAGTGTTATAGCCGGAATTCGGACCTACCAGCAGACGGATCGAACCGTTCGTACCGGTGATCGTCGCCTTATAATAACCATTCCCCGCCTCGTCGCTCACACTGCTCTCGCTGTGTACGCCTGTTTTATAGCGAGCATTGATCATTTTCTTGAGTTCCTCTTTGTATGTTACCCAGTGCGGCCAGAACACACACGGCACACCCGGCATAGATAGCATATAAGCATTCGCCTGCAGCAACTTGTCCTTGCATAGCCCCATAGAATTAGCATTTCCGCAAAACTCGTTGCCGTTATCGCGCTGGAAGGAATCGTGGCTGTCCACAAAAGTGACAGCATAACGCGCCTTGCCTGCTCCCGGCAGACCGGCTCCTTTCAACTTATAGTAATTATCCGCAGCAATACCGTCATTGAAGGCGGTATATTTGGTGGCAAAATCAAAGGTGGCGGTGTTCCAACCTGCATCTTTTAAACGCTCCTGTAACGTATTCACATTGCCATCCCAGTACTCCATGACGCTAAAATAAGGCTCGGAAGCTTTGTTGTAATCATTGATATGGCTGTTATGATAACCCTTGCAATAGTCATAACGGAAACCATCTACTTTCACCTCATTGCGCATCCATTTGAGGTATGCTTTAAACATATTGCGGACGTTGGCATTCGTGTGATCCCAGTCACGCGAAGCAGCATAATTGGCCTCGTCTCCATAACCGTCGTCATTTCCGCCGGTAGCGAAACCCACACACTCCGCAGGAGCTCCCGATGCGGAGTTATTTACCTCGTCCGTCCGGCAGATATACGATCCGTCGGGAACGAACTTGCCGTACGTACCGAAATTATAACCGCTGGCATACCCACACCAACCGCTCTTCGCATCGCCATGGTTAATCACGATATCAGCAATCACACGACCGCCATTCTTATGGATAATATCAACCATCTGTGACAACTTCTCCTTCGTTCCGCGGTCACTACTCAACGAACTATAGTCCGACGGGTGATACCCCAAACCGCTTCCGGCACTCATAGGCGGGAACCAGATCATATCAAACCACTGACCGATCTCCTCGGCCGACGAACCATTATTGCCGTTCAGAAAATCAATCCACTTGGTACGACCATAACCGTTTCCTCCGCCTTCGCCGGAACTGCCGCTTGTGCTATTCCAGTAAAACGCCTGTAACATGACGTCAGGACACTTAGCCGGCACAGCTCCGCTGTAACCAGGATTAGGCTGCTCGCCCTTGCTGATATCAACACCCGAACCGCAGTTGGAGCCCTCGCCGATATATAACTCATCGGCTTCCCATTTCAGTTTGATATAGAAATCATAGCAGCCACTGACGGTAGCCTTGTAGTGGTCTCCGTCACGGGTGAAACCTTCTACAGAGTAGGTGTTCAGATCCACCGCCCATGCTGCTTGGTTGTCATAATCGTACAGCTGCAACTGGTCACCGTTCGAGACCTGCACATGCGCCAAATACTGCTCAAAACCCTCAAACTCATCGGTCATTGAGCCTTGGTAGTACATCTTGCCGTTCACTAAAATGCCATAACTCTGTGCCGACAAACTCATTGTCATCCACACTGCAGCAAACAAAGTTAAAATCTTTTTCATTGTATTATTATTTTGTTCGTTAATTTTCACCTGCTCCCCCTCTAAATTACTTCACTTTCCGTCCGAAAGCATCGTACATTGTCCCTTCGTACTTCAAATAGAGTTGTCCGTCACGGAGAATCTTCTCTCCCCTTGCGGAAGAGTCGGAGGGGGTTATAATCCCCTGTGCGCCTTCCTTATAATAGACGGTATGCTGCGGACCATCCACTATTTGCCTATACCCCTCCGGCGTCTCCGTACTACGGTTGCTGCCCAAACGAAGCATCACTTGACCGTGGTGACCCTGAATAACCGCCTCATAATTGTTTTGAGAAGTGGTCTCGCTCAGCACAGCAGACTCCGAATGAATACCGGCTAACTTACGCGCCGCAATCAGCGCATTGATCTCACTCTGATACGTCTTCCAATGCGGCCAGAACACACACGGAACACCCGGCATCATCAATATATAAGCATATCCTTGCAGAATCCGGTTCTTATGCGTCGGGTTTTTCAGATCGATATTCTGTCCTCCGAACTGGTTATTGCCGTAACTCTCGCGCTCGAACGTATCATGATTATCAAGGAACGTAACTGCATACTTGGCATAACCCTTGCCGCGCAGACTATTAGACGGATTGCGCAACTTGCCGTACGAACCGCCAACGATAGCTTGGTGAATCTGGTACTTCAGCGGAAAATCAAAAATCATCGTGTTATAGTTCGTCTCCTGCAAATGGAGCACCTGACGGTCGATTCCATCCCACAACTCCGAAACAGACAAATAAGGTTTGCTTGCCTCATTGTACATACTCAGATACCGGCCATGATAACCCAAAGTCATATCATACCGGAATCCGTCGTATTGCATCACATTGATCATCCATTGCACGTACGCTTTTGCCCAGTTCTGCACATACGTATTGGTATGATCCAGATCGCGCGCTCCTTCGAAATTGCTTCCCGTGTCTGCGTTTCCGCGCTCCGACTCGTCAGCGCCATAGCACGTCGAACTGGTACTCGTGAAACCCTCGTCGCTACTGCATATATGCTGCTGGGTCAACTGATAAGAACCGTACGACCCGAAGTTATCCTCCCAGAAATCACACCAGTTACTCTTGTTTCCGCGGTGGTTAATCACAATATCTGCCAACACCCTTGTATCGCCTTTGTGTAACGCAGTGATCAACTCTTTCAACTTCGTATCCGTTCCCCAGTCGCTGGTTTGTTTGCTCAGCTGTTTATGGGTATAACCCACACCGCCGTTGCCGTTTCCTCCGTCTGCATAAGCACTCGGCGGAAACCATACCAAGTCAAAATTGGCATTGATAGATGCGGTATCCTTCAGCAGATCGACCCATTTGGTTCTGCCGTACTTGCTGTCCGAACCGGACTGGGTCTTATAACTGTCCCAATAGAATGCCTGTAACATCACATCCTCGCACTCGGCAGGAACACCGACATTCTTCGCTTGAACAGCAGGGGCTATAAAAAGAATCGCAAGGAGACTAAGAATAAGTTTTTTCATGGTTCTTTGTGTATAGTTGAGCAATATCACTTTATTATCGCCTGCAAAGGTACAACTTTTTGCCGACATACGCAAGTGCGCGCGCATTATTTCTTTATTTTTTCTGTTTTTTTCACAAAAATAGTGCTTTTTTTCGCACTAAAAGTCACACGCCAACCTCCATAATCCATTTTATACTCCCTTTGCGGGTTATCTTGATACGCGGGACGGGGGTCTTGGGACAGGATATACGCTATTTCGCGCTGAATATCCGCAGGAGGCGTATAGGAGTCATGTAAGACTCTGGTACTGGTCTTTACCTGATCCCGATTTATGTTTTCCCAAACTACATCCAATTGATAATCCTTGCTCTCTTCCGCAAAACCGTTCACTGCCTCCGGATGACTGTCACTGAAACTCAGATAGGGCTTAATATCATAAATCGGTGTTCCGTCCATTACATCCGCCCCTGACACCAGTAATTCCCACCTTACCCCCTTCCCTTCAGGGAGGGGACGGGGGTAGGCTTTTATCAACCGCACACTACTCAACCCGATCGGATTGGGCCGGAAAGGCGAACGCGTAGCGAACACACCCATCCGTGTGTTCCCGCCTAAACGCGGAGGTCGAACGGTCGGACTCCAGGAATCGGTGTTAAAGCCCCATAATAGCCACAAGTGGCTAAAACCTTCCAGTCCTCGCAGCGCTTCTTGCACCTGATATTCCGGTTCAAACACGATGCGCGTGAGAATCGGACTCTCTTCTCTACTCTGACGCGGAATACCGAACTTATCCGTGTGCCCGTTATGGGCGTAAGCAATCACTTTCAACTTCATTTTGAGCGTATTTTGGGTGCAAAAATACTACTTTTCGGGCAAAAAAACAAGAAAAATGCGTATTTTTGCAAAAAAAATGCAAAAAAATTTGGTCATATCAAAAAAAAGCAGTACTTTTGCACCCGCTTTCGATTAAGGAGCAGTTTTTGCGCCTTTCGACGGAGGCTAAAGCGGAAGCGTGTTAAGCCCTTTAGGGCAGAGGCCGCTTCTCCCGTTTGCCGGGAGACCGCTCTGGGTGCCATAGCTCAGTTGGTAGAGCAAAGGACTGAAAATCCTTGTGTCCCTAGTTCGATTCTCGGTGGCACCACGGAAAGAGGCCGACCCAAAAGGGTCGGTCTCTTTTTTTTTGAGGGGAGAGGGAAGTTCAGGAGGATAACAATGGAAAACTAAATC
>SAMEA3663047__coassemble_639_pt1 | contig 12657 bp, 9 predicted proteins | sample SAMEA3663047__metabat2_low_PE_014 | metagenome-assembled genome bin SAMEA3663047 (sample SAMEA3663047) | pig gut metagenome | biome: pig gut; feature: pig-associated habitat; material: faeces | place: France | collected 2012 | reverse complement strand
AAATAGCCTCTTCTATCTCATGATAAAAATGCGCGGTAGGATGTCCGCTGATGTTCGCACTCGTCGATACGATCGGGCGCTTCAGTTGTGCGCACAGCGCTTGACTGAACGGCTCATTCGTGATCCGGATACCGATAGACCCGTCTTCCGCAATCAGGTTCGCCGCCAGATGCCGCGCGTTCGGATAAATGATCGTCAACGGCTTGGCCTCACCATATTCGCCATCATACTCCCTCCCTTTAGGGGAGGGTTGGGGAGAGGTCTCTTCTAACAACATCTCCGCTGCTTCGGGAACGTCCACATAGTAGTCCAATTTTGCCGCCGAATCGAGGAGCACGAGCATGGACTTACTATCTTCGCGCTGCTTGAGAGCATATATTTTAGCAACAGCTTCTGCGTTCGTTGCATCACATCCTATACCCCAAACGGTATCCGTGGGATATACGATGATGCCTCCGGCGCGCAACACACGCAGCGCATCCTGCAAATCCTCTCTGTCGTATCTGCCAAAATCCATAACGCCTGCAAAGGTACAACAAAAATTGCACATACGCAAGTTTTCTATCGATTTTCTTGCATAATTCAAAAAATCTTTGTACCTTTGCGGCTGAAAATCAAAAGCACATCTGTTATGAAAAGGAATAGTTCTTGTAGTTTCTTGTGTTGCGGTTTAATCACATTGCTCTTGATACCCGCCCCCTTGAAGGGAGAAGAGGCATTCTCCGCCAAACATCACATTGAGTTTTCTGTAGGCGAGCCCCTAACTTCTGTTTGGGGATTCAACGATATGTTTGTTGACAACCAAACAGAATACCTGACATTTGAGAAATGGGCAGGTAACTCTCGCCCTTACACCCTTCCTAATGGCGTCAGCGGATATGAAAATGAATGGATCATACCTACTTTTTCGCTGTCTTATTACTATCGTCCTCTTAAATGGCTGGAAGTAGGAGCTGAAGTATCAACTATGTCTATGTGTATGACAGAACATTATCTTGCTGATGATAAAGTGTATGCTTATTACTTACATTCAAATCTGTATATTGCAGCGGGAGCCCGTTTTAATTACTTTCACAAACATATCACAGACTTGTATTCCGGTTTCACTATAGGTGCCAATATCCGGTTCCATACGACCGAATCGACACCTCTATTGCTAACTACCTCACGGTTTACGTGGCAGATAACAGCGTTAGGTGTGCGGTTCGGCAAGCGGGTGTACGGAAATGTAGAAATCGGCTATGGCTACAAAGGTATGCTTTCTGCCGGTGTCGGATGTCGCTTTTAGCATGATGGCTGCAAATTTCACTTGGCCCTTTTTGCTTCACGCAAGCCTGCTCCTTTTTTAGACACAAACCATGCTTCTGCGCCGGCGTGAAGCCGACGTCGTCCTAAGATGGTCCCGTGATGGTCGCGTTCCTAACTCGACAATGAGTGCTAATTTACTCACGGGTCATTTACGACTCATTTACGACTCGTTTAGCGGTCGTTGCACTGCTATCGCATAGGTAATTTCCCAAGTTCAAAATTTGCATATTTGCCAAATGGAATGCAAAATTGCCAAACAAAAATAGCAAATTTAAGAATTTTTCTTAAAAATACGCTTCTTGTTTGCATAATTGCAAAAAATGTTGTAATTTTGTAGCCGATTTAATAGGTGCAAAGTCGAAAGACAATTTTAAACAAAATATATATATTATGAAAGAGTTAGATCTTACCAAGTATGGTATCAAAGGTGCGACTGTAATCGCCCACAACCCGTCCTACGAGTATCTGTTCGCAGAGGAGACCAAGCCGGAGTTGACCGGTTATGCCAAAGGTCAGAACACTGAGCTCAATGCGGTTAACGTAATGACCGGTATCTACACCGGCCGTTCGCCTAAGGACAAATACATCGTTATGGACAAGAACTCGAAGGACACCGTTTGGTGGACCACCGAGGGCTACAAGAACGACAACCACCCGATGTCTGAGGACGTTTGGGCAAAGGTGAAAGAGTTGGCTATCAAAGAGTTGAGCGGTAAGAACCTGTACGTAGTGGATGCTTTCTGCGGTGCTAACAAGGACACTCGCATGGCAGTTCGCTTCATCGTAGAGGTAGCATGGCAGGCTCACTTCGTAAAGAACATGTTCATCCAGCCGAGCGAAGAGGAGTTGGCTAACTTCGAGCCGGACTTCGTAATCTACAACGCTTCGTTGGCAAAGGTTGAGAACTACAAAGAGCTCGGACTGAACAGCGAGACTTGTGTGGCATTCAACACCACGAGCCGCGAGCAGGTTATCCTCAACACATGGTACGGCGGTGAGATGAAGAAAGGTATGTTCTCCATGATGAACTACTACCTGCCGTTGAAAGGTATCGCTTCGATGCACTGCTCTGCTAACACCGACATGGAAGGCAAGAACACCGCTATCTTCTTCGGTCTCTCCGGAACCGGTAAAACCACTCTCTCAACCGACCCGAAACGTCTGTTGATCGGTGACGACGAGCACGGATGGGATGATCAGGGCGTGTTCAACTTCGAGGGCGGTTGCTATGCAAAGGTTATCAACCTGGACAAAGAGTCCGAGCCGGACATCTACGCAGCTATCCGTCGTAACGCATTGTTGGAGAACGTAACTGTGGACGAGAACGGCAAGATTGATTTCGCTGACAAGAGCGTAACTGAGAACACCCGTGTAAGTTATCCGATCAACCACATTGAGAAGATCGTTCGCCCGATCAGTGCAGGTCCTGCAGCGAAGAACGTGATCTTCCTGAGTGCTGATGCCTTCGGCGTACTGCCTCCTGTATCGATCCTGACTCCGGAGCAGACGAAGTACTACTTCCTAAGTGGTTTCACCGCTAAGTTGGCAGGTACCGAGCGTGGTATCACCGAGCCGACCCCGACGTTCTCGGCTTGCTTCGGTCAGGCATTCTTGGAGTTGCACCCGACGAAATATGCCGAGGAACTCGTTAAGAAGATGGAGAAGAGTGGCGCGAAGGCATACCTCGTTAACACCGGTTGGAACGGTACCGGCAAGCGTATCTCGATTCGCGATACCCGTGGCATCATCGATGCTATCCTGGGTGGTGATATTCTGACTGCTCCGACGAAGAAGATCCCGTACTTCAACTTCGAAGTACCGACTGCTCTGCCGGGTGTTGATCCTGCTATCTTGGATCCGCGTGACACCTACAAAGACGCTGCTGAGTGGGAAGTTAAGGCAAAAGACCTTGCTGCTCGCTTCATCAAGAACTTCGACAAATACACTACGAACGAAGCAGGTAAGGCTCTCGTGGCAGCTGGTCCACAACTCTAATAGTCGTGCAGCCTATGGCTGAAGATAAAACAAAGAAAATCGCCATGTACCGCCGCTGGGCGTACATGGCGATTGCTATTTTGGCAGCGGCCTTGCTGCCTTTGACATCACCCTTATCGTTTCTTCAAGACGAGGGAATCATCTATCTGCGCAGTTTTACGATGAGCCAAGAGCGTTTCATGATGCTTCAGACCAACATGGAAAGTGGTGTTACCGAAGTGGCAGCCACGATGCCGGTCAAAGGTTTGTATTATTGTTATTGGGTGATGCTGATAGGTGCGATAGGTGCTTTGCTATGTATGATGTCGCCTCATGCGCGTCTTTGGATGTGCGATATCACGATGGTGGCAGCAGGAGCCTATTATGTGCTTTTGATTGTCTATGCGCTTCGCATAGGGGACGTCTATTTCCCGACCATAGGAATTAACTGGGGAACATTCTTACCGGCCGTTGTCTTGGAGATGATGGTCCTCACGCATGGCAATGTACACCGATACGGTCATTATCTGGATGACGAGATAGAGGGAGAAGAGGATTAGGTCAAGGTATTGGGTTCGTACCGTCTCCATTTCTCAATGAGGGTGGTCATGTCTTCCGGCCATTGGCTATCGAAGAAAAGTCTTTCTCCCGTGCGCGGGTGCGTAAAACCTAATGTACGCGCGTGTAGTACCTGTCTGGGGCAGAGCGCGAAGCAGTTTTCAATATATTGTTTATATTTCTGGGTGCGGAGTCCTTTGAGGATTTCGCATCCTCCGTATTTCTCGTCGCAGAAAAGAGGATGTCCGATGTGCTTCATGTGCACGCGTATCTGATGGGTGCGTCCTGTTTCCAGACGACATTCCACTAAAGTCACATACGGAAAACGCTCTAATACGCGCCAATGAGTGATCGCTTCTTTGGCTTGCGGACAGTCCTCGAGATCCCAAACCCGATAAATAGTTCGGTCTTTATTATCGCGAGCCAGCGCCCCTTCTATGGTACCGCTGTCCTCTTGGAACGTACCCCACACCAGTGCGTTATAGGTTCGTTCGGTAGTATGATCGAAGAATTGTTTGGCGAGATGGGCTTTGGCTTCGGGTGTCTTCGCGATGAGAAGCAGACCCGAGGTGTCCTTATCGATGCGATGGACGAGACCTATCGAGGGATCATTCATGTCGAGTTTCTTGCCGAAATAGTACGCGAGCGCGTTCAATAAGGTGTGCTCATAGTTACCATGTCCGGGATGAACGACCAATCCGGCCGGTTTATTGACGACCAGAAGGTCATCATCTTCGTACACAATGGTCAGAGGAATGTTTTCCGGTGTGATAGTGAAGTCATGCGGTTCGTGGTCCAGTAAGACCTGGATGATATCTCCCGGTTTGACGCGATAATTAGAAGCAACAGGCATACCGTTTACCCACACGTTTCCTGCATCCGCAGCCGTCTGGATGCGGTTTCGGCTGGTGTTGGTCATGTGCTCCGCGAGATATTTGTCAATACGTTCTTTGCCTTGACCTTTGTCCACCTCGCATCGCCAACGCTCCCACAACTCTTCTTGCTCAATATCTTCTATCTCGTTCGCCATTTAGAACCAATTGTCTTCTTCCGGTTCGTTACTAAGTGTGCCGGTTGCTGCTTTTTCGGGATCCATGGTTAATTTCAGAGCGACCGTTTCTCCTTCGATCAGTTTTTCTCCGGCAGCAGGTATCTGCTGATAGACGAATAAGGGAGTTCCGTCCTCCTCCACTGCCTCGTCACAGGTCACTGCGCCTACCGTTAGACGGTGGCTGAGTAAAACACGGCGGGCATCTACAGGGGACATGCCAATGACGGAAGGCACTTCGACCTCTTCTGTACCCCGTCCAAAACCTACTACTAATCGAACTTTAGTGCCTACTGCAATCTTCTCGCCAGGCTGTACACTCTGTCCATGGGCTTTCACATCCAGTATCAAATCGCGGAAAGCGGAAGGTTCGTAATCATATATCGTGTCTACGAGGAGACCTAATCCACGCAAGGTAGTCTCAGCTTGTCTATAACTCATATCTTGGAGGTTCGGCATCGGAATTTGTCGTTTACCCGAAGCATTGACCGTAACATACACCGCTCGTCCGAGTTTGGCATGGCTATCAGGCATGGGGTCTTGCTCTACGATGGTACCGAAAGGTACTTTCTCGGAATAGGTAGAGTCGATGACCACTAAGCGCAGACCTTGTTGATCCAGTACAGCTTCTGCATCTTCTTTCGCTAACCCGCGCACATTCGACACTTCCACTTCCACTCCATGCTGGGTGTAACTCTTGAGATACGCGATCAGGGACACTAAAATAATGACGACGACTACGATCGCTAAAAGTATATTTATGCCCAGAAAAATAGCATCAGATTTATCAAAAATATTCTTTTTTCCCATAAAATGCAAAATTTATTGCGCAAAATTACAATTTTTTTTGGATATATGCAAAAAATATCGTACTTTTGCACCGTTTTTCGCAAAAAGGCGAAGACATAACATAATTTTAAGCTTAAAAAAACAATTTTGAGTATGAAAAAGATGCTTCTTATCGTAGCTGTTGCTTTCGCTGCAATGGCTTGCGGAAACAAGTGCGACAAAAAGTGCTGTGAGGCTGAGGCTGAGGCTCCTGTTGTTGAGGCTGAGGCTCCTGCTGTTGAGGCTGAGGCTCCTGTTGAGGAGGCTGCTCCTGCTGAGGAGGCTGCTCCTGCTGAGGTTCAGGAGTAATTAACCTTTACTTACGTAGAGGAAACTCACAAAAAGAAGCGACCCTTTCGGGCCGCTTTCTTTTATTTAGTTTTTGATCAAGCACTTACCGGTCATTTCTTTCGGCGGCTCGATGCCAAGGATATGACAGATAGAAGGTGCTACATCTGCGAGGATACCGTTCTCCACGCGTGCGTTCGTGTGATCTTTACTGATATATACGAACGGAACGGGGTTGAGGCTGTGTGCCGTGTTCGGTGTGCCGTCGGCATTGATGGCATTGTCGCAGTTACCGTGATCCGCAATGATGATGATCTCGTAGTCATTGCGTAAAGCCGTTTCTACGGTCTCGTTTACGCAGATATCGATAGCTGTGATGGCCTGTTGAATGGAGTTGTAAACACCCGTGTGACCGACCATGTCGCCATTAGCGTAGTTGAGGATGATGCAATCGTATTTCTGACTGTTGAGAGCATCACGCAGGGCGATGGTCACTTCCGGAGCGGACATCATCGGCTGTAGGTCGTAGGTGGCTACTTTCGGACTCGGGATCAAGATACGGTCTTCGTTCTCGAATTCCGCCTCACGACCACCGTTGAAGAAGAAAGTGACGTGTGCAAATTTCTCGGTCTCTGCAATACGTAACTGCTTGAGTCCCAGTTTGCTGACTACTTCTCCGAGGGTATTGGTGACGTTCTCCTTCGGGAAGAGAATGTGCAGGCCTTGGAAGGAAGAATCGTACGGCGTCATACAGCAGTAATGGAGGTTCGGAATGGTCTTCATTCCATTCTCCGGCATGTCTTGCTGTGTAAGTGCGATCGTGATCTCTTTGGCGCGGTCGTTACGATAGTTGAAGAAGATAACAGCGTCGCCTTCCTCAATCGTAGCGAGCGGTTTGCCGTTGCGCACATGTACGATCGGCTTGATGAATTCGTCCGTTACTTCTGCGTCATAGCTGGCTTGCATCGCTTCGTGCATGTTCTCAAAAGCAGCACCTGTGCCGCTTACCAACAGATCGTATCCTACTTTCACGCGCTCCCATCGTTTATCGCGGTCCATAGCATAGAAACGTCCTACGATAGAGGCAATCTCACCGGCCGATTTCGCGCAATGTGCCTCGAGCTGGTCAATGAATCCGATACCCGAACGAGGGTCGGTATCACGACCGTCCATGAAGCAATGGATGAAGGTCTTGCCTTGCAGTTCGTATTTAGCCGCGATATCGCAGAGGTAGAACAGGTGCTCGAGGCTGGAATGTACGCCTCCGTTGGAAGTAAGACCCATGAAATGGATCTTCTTGCCATTCTCTTTAGCATAACTAAAGACGGCTTTAATCTCCGGATTCTCTAAAATACTACCGTCTTTGCATGCGCGGTTGATCTTCACCAGATCCTGATAAACCACACGCCCTGCACCGATATTGAGGTGACCCACTTCGGAGTTTCCCATTTGGCCTTCGGGAAGACCGACATTCTCACCACTCGCTTGCAACTGCGAGTTCGGATAGGTTTGCAATAACTTGTCCCAGTGGGGCGTGGAGGTACAATGGATGGCATCAGCGGTATCTTTATGACCGATGCCCCATCCGTCCAAAATCATTAATAATGCTTTACTCATTTTGCTATATTGTTTAGTTGATTTCAATTTTGCGGCGCAAAATTACTGCTTTTTTTTGACATACGCAAGAAAATGGTAAAAAAAATCTGAACCCAACTTTCTCAACGACAATACGACTTTACTCCAACAAGCCTCCGATTTGCCTCTAATAAAAGTCTAATTAATTTAGAAAAACAAAAACGGGTTCATAAATGGATTTTTAGGGAAAATAGCGCAAAATTTCTAAAAAAATTTGCGTAATTGAAAAAAATGTTGTACCTTTGCGCACTTTTTGTGTGTCGTGCGCGAATGTGTGCGCTACGCATACGCGAAAAATTGCATATTATATTATTAAAAATACACAACAAACAATTATGCAAAACAAAGGACTAATTCGAATTTTGGCCGTATGTCTTTTCTTGGCATGCGCCTACTATCTGTCGTTCTCTTTCAGAACGCGCCAGTACGATCGAAAAGCCAAAGCCTATGCTGAGGCTCAGGCCACGGTTGACGGGGTAGTGAATGACTCTGTAGCGAAAGTGAAAGAGGCATTTTTCTATGACTCGATTGCAACCAAGAAGATTTGGTTTGGTAACACGCTGAAGCAGTGCCGCGAGAAAGAGATCAACTTGGGTCTTGACTTGAAGGGCGGTATGAACATCACGATGGAGGTTTCCGTACCGGAGATCCTCGATGCGTTGAGTGGTCATAACACTTCGGAGAACTACAAGAATGCGATCGCTGCAGCTAAAGAGAAGCAGAAAAAGAGCGGCGATGATTTCCTGACGCTGTTCTTCCAGTCTTTCCACGAGGTAGCTCCGAATGCTAAATTGGCTTCGATCTTTGCTACAATGGAGTTGAAGGACAAAGTGAAGAGCAACATGGAGGACGCTGAGGTTGAGAAAGTGATTCGCGAAGAAGTAGAGGACGCTATCAACAACTCGTTCAATGTGCTTCGTACCCGTATCGACCGTTTCGGTGTTGTACAGCCGAACATCCAGAAGTTAGCTCAATCCGGTCGTATCCTGATTGAGTTGCCGGGTATCAAAGATCCGAAGCGTGTAGAGAAACTGCTGCAAGGTAGTGCTAACTTGGAGTTCTGGGAGACTTATGAGTTATCCGAGATTCTTCCTGCTTTGGCACAGATCAACCGTGAGTTCGCAGCCATGGCTCCTGAGGCTGAGGCTGTAAAGGAAGAGGCTCCGAAAGCAGAGGCTGAGACCGTTAAGCCGGAAGGTGATGACCTGGCAGACCTGGTAGAGAACCTGAATACGGATTCTGCTGCAGCTGCAGCTAACCAAGAGGCTCAGATTGCTGAGTACAAACGTAACAACCCGCTGTTTGCTCTGCTGAACACGCCGATCAGCGAAAATGGTCAGGCAAGTCGTGGTCCGGTAGTAGGTGCTTATGTTCACTATTCGGATACCGCCAAGGTAAATGAGATGTTGCAGTCTCGTATCGCGAAGACTGTTCTGCCGCAGGATGTACGTTTCTGCTGGTCTGTCAAGCCGGTAGATGAGCGCGGTTCGTACTATCAACTGATTGCTTTGAAGGCAAAGGCTGATGGTCGTGCAAGTCTGGAAGGAGATGTTATCACGGATGCTCGTGCTGACTTCTCGCAGATGAGTGCTTATGCCGAGGTTTCGATGGCTATGAACGCAGAGGGTGCCCGTAGATGGCAGCACCTGACAGGTCAGAACATCGGTAAATGTGTAGCTATCGTATTGGACGGCTATGTATATAGTTTCCCGAAGGTTAATGATGAGATCGCAGGCGGTCGTAGCCAAATCACCGGTAACTTCACCGTAGAAGAGGCAAAAGACTTGGCGAACACCTTGAAGTCCGGTAAGATGCCGGCTCCGGCACATATCATTGAGGAGAGCGTTGTAGGTCCGTCTCTGGGTCGCGAGGCTATCCAAGCCGGTTTGCTCTCGTTCCTGTTAGGCTTCGTGCTGATCTTGATCTATATGATCTTCTATTATGGTTGGATTCCGGGTTTGATTGCCGATGCAGCATTCGTATGCAACGTCTTCCTGCTGGTAGGTATTCTGTCTTCGTTCAGCGCTGTTCTGACCTTGCCGGGTATTGCCGGTATCGTCTTGACGATGGGTATGGCGGTCGATGCGAACGTGCTTATCTACGAGCGTATTCGTGAGGAGTTGCGCTGCGGTAAGGGTATGCGTAAGGCTATTGAGGACGGTTTCAAGGGTGCCATCAGTGCCATTGTGGACGCGAACGTTACTTCGTTCCTGACCGGTGCTATCTTGGCTATCTTCGGTACGGGTCCGATCAAGGGCTTCGCTGTGACCTACATGATCGGTATCATCTCGTCCTTCTTGACGGCTGTGTTCATCACTCGTCTGTTGCTGGAAGACTACTGCAAGAAAGAGGACGCAAAGGAGTTGAGCTTCACTACGAAGTTGATGCATAACTTCTTGCAGAATATCCACTTTGACTTTGTCAATGCTCGTAAGATTGCTTACTGCGTATCCGGCGTTGTATTGATCTTCGCTATCCTCGGTTTGGAGCCGCACTTGTTCGGTAAACTGAACTTGGGTATCGATTTCTCCGGTGGACGTAACTATGTGGTTCGTTTTGATCAGAACATCAACACGCAAGAAGTACGCGCTAATCTGGATAAAACCTTCAGCGCTACGCTTGAGGATGGTGAGTTGTTCTCGTTGAATGTAATTACTTATGGTAACGATGCTAACCAGGTACGTATCTCGACCAACTATCGTATCAACGATGAGTCGGCTAATGCGAACGATAAGATCGACTCTCTGCTCTATGTGGGTTGTAAGCCGTTCTTGGGTGAGAACATCACCTATGAGGACTTCACGACGACGGAGTCGAATGCAGAGGTTGGTATTATGTCGAGCCAGAAAGTAGGTCCGGCTATTGCGGATGATATCAAGACGAGTGCCGTTTGGGCAGTCTTGGCGGCATTGGTAGTTATCTTCCTCTATATCTTGCTGCGTTTCCGCAACTTCGCTTACTCGGTAGGTGCATTGGTTGCTTTGGCGCACGATACCGTCATCATCTTGGGTCTGTACGCTATCCTTTGGAAGATCATGCCGTTCTCTATGGAGATCGACCAATCGTTCATCGCAGCTATCTTGACCGTAATCGGTTATTCGATCAACGATACCGTGGTCATCTTCGACCGTGTACGTGAGTACAACACGCTATATCCGAAGCGCGAGCGCAAGATCAATATCAACGATGCATTGAACAACACCTTGAGCCGTACGTTCTCGACCTCTATGAGTACGTTCGTCGTTCTGTTGGCAATCTTCGTATTCGGCGGTGAGACAATCCAAGGCTTCGTATTCGCTCTCTTGATGGGTGTTATCGTAGGTACTTATTCGTCTCTGTTCATCGCTTCGCCGATCGCGTATGATATCCAATTGGCGCAAGCACGTCGTGCTGAGAAGAAAGCAGCATTGAAGAAATAAATCCATTCCCTAAAACGAATGAAAAACGACTTTCTTAAATACGCCGTTTCGCAGGGTTTGAATTCCATGCATGTAGAGAATATCATGTCTCGCAGTATGGATTCAACCCGCGCGAGCAGCGGATATATATCGCCTACTATCCTGGAGGAACGTCAGTTGAACGTGACCCAGATGGACGTCTTCAGTCGCTTGATGATGGATCGTGTTATTTTCCTCGGTACAGAGGTAAATGACTATACGGCCAATGTCATCCAGGCGCAGTTGCTCTATCTGGACTCTACGGATAGCGAGCGCGATATCAACCTGTATCTTAATACGCCGGGCGGTTCTGTTTATGCCGGTTTGGGCATCTATGACACGATGCAGTTTGTTAAGGCGCGTGTAGCCACTATCTGCACGGGTTTGGCAGCTTCTATGGGTGCTGTGTTGCTCGTAGCCGGAGAGAAAGGAATGCGTGCTGCATTGCCTCATAGCCGCGTGATGATTCATCAACCCTTAGGAGGCATCCAGGGTCAGGCGAGTGATATTGAGATAACAGCTAAAGAGATTCTTAAACTAAAAGACGAACTCTATCAGATCATCTCCGATAAGTCCGGTAAGTCTATGGAGCAGATTCGCCAAGATGCGGATCGTGACCACTGGATGACAGCTGCAGAGGCCTTGGAGTATGGTATGATTGATCGTGTTTACACCAAGAAAGAATAATGGCACGTAAGTCACAAAGAGTTTGTAGTTTCTGCGGTCGTCCGATGGAGTACCTCTTCACAGGTATGTCGGACGAAGTGATGATTTGTAACGAGTGCATTGAAGCCGGTCATCAGATGATCGCTACGATGCCGAAGAAGGAAAGTACTGCGGAGGATTCCCTAAATATGGAAACCCTCCCGACTCCGCAAGAGATGAAAGAATTCATGGACTTGTATGTCATTGGCCAGGATGAGGCCAAACGGTATCTTTCTGTAGCCGTTTATAACCACTACAAACGTCTCCTGCAGGAAATCAGCAATGATGATGTAGAGATAGAGAAAAGCAATATCTTGCTGGTGGGTTCTACGGGTACAGGAAAGACCTTATTAGCTCGTACGATAGCAAAAATGCTGAAGGTACCTTTTGCTATCGGCGATGCGACCGCCTTGACGCAGGCGGGGTATGTAGGCGAAGACGTGGAGTCTTTGTTGGTCCGCCTGTTGCAAGATGCGGATTTCGATGTGAAGAAAGCGCAGCGAGGTATTATCTTCATAGATGAGATCGATAAGATCGCCCGTAAGTCGGAGAATATGTCCATCACTCGCGATGTGAGTGGCGAAGGGGTGCAGCAGAGTCTTTTGAAAATGTTGGAGGGCTCTATCGTCAATGTACCGCCTAAGGGAGGACGTAAACATCCGGACCAGGAGTTGCTGCAGGTAGACACAAAGAATATCCTCTTTATTTGCGGCGGAGCCTTTGACGGTATTGAGGGTAAGATCTCGCAGCGCATGAACACGCAGACGGTAGGTTTTGCTGCGCAAGAGAAGGCCGCTCAAGTGGATAAGAATAACTTGCTGCAGTATATCGCACCGCAGGACCTTAAGTCATACGGATTGATACCCGAGATTATTG
>SAMEA3663047__coassemble_621_pt1 | contig 12788 bp, 9 predicted proteins | sample SAMEA3663047__metabat2_low_PE_014 | metagenome-assembled genome bin SAMEA3663047 (sample SAMEA3663047) | pig gut metagenome | biome: pig gut; feature: pig-associated habitat; material: faeces | place: France | collected 2012 | reverse complement strand
AGTATGTATTCGCTATGGTGCGTGAGCAACTGGAGTCCAAACCTTCTATCCGTCGTCGCAAAGCCGCGCTTTCGATGACCCTGCCGAAGGAAATCAAACTGCAGATCAAACCCTTTACTGACCTTACCGCAGCAGAGGTATACGAAATCCTCAAAGCCCGCTGCGAGGTCTTCCTCTGCGAGCAGCGAATTTGTTATCTCGACCAGGATAACATCGACTATCGCGCAACCCACTTCTCTCTGCGCCGCAAAGGAATTGTGATCGCCTACGCCCGCCTCTTCAAGGATACGGAAAAAGGTACCTATCGCGTGGGTAGGATGCTGAGCAAAGAGCGTGGTCAGGGCTATGGACGATACCTCATGGACCAAATCATCGCTGTGGCGCGTCAACTGGGTGCAGAAAAACTCTCTCTCCATGCCCAACTTCCGGTCGTTTCGTTCTACGAACAGTTCGGCTATGAAGCGGTAGGCGAAGCATTCCAGGAAGCCGGAATGGACCATCAGAAAATGGTGTTAACGCTCTGAAAACAGTAATTTTCATTGGAAAATCAATAAAAATGGAAAAAAGTAGCGGCAAAATTTGGTCAATTCAAAAATTATTACTAATTTTGCAGCCGAAAATGAACGAGGGGACCCGAAAAGGTTCCCTCGCTCGCGTAAATAAATGCGTATATGCTGAACAAAGAAGACCTGAAAAATTGGATTGAAGAGTACCTTTCGGGTACAGAGTATGAACTGATCACGCTCAATGTGTCGGCGGGAAATAATATCCTCGTGGAGGTTGATCGCCTGACCGGCGTGGATGTCGATTTTTGTGTGGAACTCAATCGCTTCCTGGTCGAGAAACTGGACGCAGTAGAACCGGATTATTCGCTTGAAGTAGGTTCTGTCAGTCTTACCGATCCGTTTAAAACCAAGATGCAGTATCAGAAGAACCTCGGTCACGATGTCGAAGTGCTCGTGGAGGGCAAGAAACTGCGTGGACAACTCGTATCCGTGGATGAAGACACCTTCTCCGTGGATATCGAAGAGAAAGTGGCTCTCGAAGGCAAAAAACGCAAAGAGACACGCATCATTACCCATACTTGGCGGTACGATGAGCCCAAGCATGTGCGGTACGACCTGCGGTTTTAGTGTAGTGTTGCTGCGCAACGTTTAGAGAGTTTAGTGTTCCTACGGAACGTTTAAACCAAGCGAAGCGCTAAACCAAGGTCGAAGACCGCTACACATTATTTTGTAAAAATAATTATAAACATACAATAAGAAATGGCAACAAAAAACCCAGAGTCAATCAATCTGATTGACATTTTCCAAGAATTCAACGAATTCAAACGCATTGACAAGCAGACGTTTATCAACGTGCTCAAAGACTCGTTCACCAGCGTGATCACGAAGATGTATGGCACGGCTGCTAACTATGACGTGATTGTAAACCCTGACAAAGGTGACCTTGAGATCTATCGTAACCGTCTGGTGATGGAAGATGATGATGTGGCGAATCCGGACACCCAGATTGCGCTCAGCGATGCGCTCAAGCTCGATGACGAAGCCGAAGTAGGTGAGGAGGTAACCGACAAAGTGGACATGGCTTCCTTCGGTCGTCGTATGATTTTGAACCTTCGTCAGACGCTGGCTTCGAAGATCCTGGAGCTCCAGAAAGAGAGCCTCTACCAGAAGTACAAAGAGATGATCGGCCAAATTGTTTCCGGTGAACTCTATCAGGTTTGGAAGAAAGAGATGCTGCTGCTCGACGAGGAAGGTAATGAACTTTACCTGCCGAAGCAGAATCAGATTCCTACCGATTTCTATCGCAAAGGCGAGATCGTCCGCGCCGTAGTGGTTCAGGTGGATAACAAAAACCAAACGCCGAAGATTATCCTCTCTCGTACGGCGCCGCTGTTCCTGCAACGTATGTTCGAGCAGGAGGTTCCCGAGGTGAAGGAAGGGCTGATCGCTATCAAGAACATCGCGCGTATTCCGGGTGAGCGTGCGAAAGTAGCTGTCGAGACCTTCGACGAGCGTATCGATCCGGTGGGCGCTTGCGTCGGTGTAAAGGGTGCACGTATTCATGGTATTGTTCGCGAACTGCGTAACGAGAACATCGATGTCATCAACTATACATCGAATGTAAAACTGTACATCCAGCGTGCGTTGGCTCCGGCTAAGATCTCTTCGATGGAGATTGATGAGGAGGCTAAGACTGCCAAGGTATATCTCCAGCCCGAAGAGGTGAGCCTCGCGATCGGTAAGGGCGGATATAACATCAAATTGGCTTGCATGCTGACCGGCTACCAGATCGACGTTTACCGTGAGATCAACGAGCAAGACTTCGACGATATCTATCTCGACGAATTCAACGACGAGATTGATCAGTGGGTACTTGATGCCTTCAAGGCAATCGGTCTGGATACGGCCAAGGACGTGCTGGGCAAGAGCAAAGAGGAATTGCTCAAGCAAACGGACCTCGAGGAAGAGACCATTGACGATGTACTCCGTATCTTGGCTTCCGAATTTGAAAACGACTAATTATTAACCATAAATCCCTCCCTGAACTAGGAGGGTTCCCCCTCGGAAGGTAAAACTTAGTTTTGCCGACCAAAGAGCGGGAACAAGGCGAAGATTCATATGAGCGACGTGGTCGCGAATCGTATTGGGCCTTAGTTCACGCGATATGGCTATAAAGTTAATTAAAGCTTGTAAAGAATTAAATATCGGTATGGCTACTCTCACCGCATGGTGCGAGAAGAACGGCCATTCCATAGAATCGGATCCGAACGTACGTATCGACGACGATCTCTATCTCATGCTCGCCAAAGAGTTTAACAAAGACATGGCGGTGAAGATAGAAGCGGATCGTATGGCAGCGGAACGTCAGGCGCGCGAAGAAGCCGATAAAGCGGCTGCGGAGGCCGCGAAGAAAGCCAAAGAAGAAGCGGCTGCCCGAGAGGCGGAAGAGAAAGCCAAACGGGAGGCGGAGCGCATTGCGGCAGAGAAAGCTGCGGCAGAAAAAGCTGCTGCAGAACAAGCTGCGGCTGCCGAAGCAGCAAAAGCCGCTAAAAAGGCGGAGCAAGCAAAGGCTGCACCGAAAGAAGTGGAGAAACCCGTAGAAGAGAAACCCAAACAGGAGATCTTCACGCTCGGTAAACCGCAGCTGAAGAATGCACCGAAAGTGCTCGGCAAAATCGACCTCAACGCCATCGACACTTCGACACGTCCGGCTAAGAAATCCAAAGAGGAGAAGCGCAAGGAGCGCGAGGCACGTCAACTGGCTCAGCAAGAGCAACAGGCGGCTGCGGCAGAGCGTCGTAAACGCGAGCGCATCAAGAACAACGCTGCGAAAGTAGATCCGAATGACAAACGTAACCAGGCGGGTAAGAAAAACAAAAAGGTACAACCCCGTGAGGCGACGCAAGAAGAGGTGGATCGCGCTCTGAAAGAGACCCTCAATCGTCTCCAGCAGAAGCAAAACAAATCCAACACTTCCAAGTATAAACGTGAGCGCCGTGAGCAAGAGCGTGAGAAGCATGAACTCGAGATCATGGAGGCTCAGGAGCAATCCAAGATCCTTAAACTCACCGAGTTCGTGACTGCCAACGACTTGGCTGTGATGATGAACGTGCCGGTGAACAAGATCATCGGTACCTGTATGTCGCTCGGCCTCTTCGTTTCTATCAACCAGCGTCTTGACGCGGAGACCATCAACCTCGTTGCTGAAGAGTTCGGCTTCCAGACCGAATATGTAGCGGCACATGTGGTAGAAGAGATCAACGCAGATGAAGTCATCAACGACGAAGACGTAGAGCCGCGCTGCCCGATCATTACCGTCATGGGTCACGTAGACCACGGTAAGACTTCGCTCCTCGACCACATCCGTAATGCCAACGTGATCGCCGGTGAGGCAGGTGGTATCACCCAGCATATTGGTGCTTACAACGTCAAACTTAAGAACGGTCAACATATCACCTTCTTGGATACCCCGGGTCACGCGGCCTTCACGGCTATGCGTGCACGTGGTGCGAAAGTGACGGATATTGCGATCATCATCATCGCGGCCGACGATGCGGTCATGCCGCAGACGATCGAGGCTATCAACCACGCGCAGGCAGCCGGTGTGCCGATGGTATTCGCCATCAACAAGGTGGATAAGCCGGGCGCGAACCCCGATAAGATTCGTGAGCAACTCTCGAATATGAATATCCTCGTAGAGGACTGGGGCGGTAAATATCAATGTCAGGAGATTTCCGCCAAGAAAGGAACTGGTGTTTACGAACTGTTGGAGAAAGTGCTGCTTGAAGCCGAACTGTTGGACCTCAAGGCAAACCCGAAACGTCGTGCCAAAGGTTCGGTCATCGAGTCGTCACTCGATAAAGGTCGTGGATATGTAGCGACGCTGCTCGTGCAAGACGGTACGCTCCATATGGGCGATATCGTGCTGGCAGGTACTTTCCACGGTCGTATCAAAGCCATGTTCAACGAACGCGGTCAGCGTATCAACGAGGTACATCCGGGTGAACCCTGTTCGATCCTTGGTCTCAACGGTGCTCCGCAGGCCGGTGATGAATTCAACGTCATCCCGACGGAACAGGAGGCACGCGAGATTGCGAACAAACGCGAGCAACTTCAACGCGAGCAGTCTATCCGTACCAAGAAACACGTCGGTCTCGAAGAGATCGGTCGTCGTCTGGCTATCGGTGACTTCAAGGAACTCAATATTATCGTCAAAGCCGATGTGGACGGTTCGGTCGAAGCCATCAAAGACTCGCTGCTCAAACTCTCCACAGAGAATATCCAAGTCAATGTCATCCACGGTGCTGTGGGTGCGATCTCGGACTCCGATGTCATGTTAGCTGCGGCTTCGGATGCCATCATCGTCGGCTTCAACGTTCGTCCTACGGGCTCTGCGCGTAAGATGGCCGAGACGGAAGAAGTGGATATCCGTATCTACTCGATCATCTATGATGCCATCAACGAGGTGAAGGCCGCTATGGAAGGTATGCTCTCGCCGGAGGTGAAGGAAGAAGTAACAGCTACACTCGAAGTGCTGCAGACTTTCCACATCTCCAAAGTGGGTACGATCGCCGGCTGTATTGTGCGTGAGGGTAAGATCAAACGCGGTAACAAGGTACGTGTCATCCGTGATGGTATCGTCATCAAAACCGCTGAACTCGCCTCCCTCAAGCATGTCAAAGATGATATCAAAGAGGCCGGTGTCAACACCGAGTGCGGCTTGAGTCTCAAGGCTTATGACGACCTCAAAGAAGGCGATATCCTCGAGTCCTTCGAAGAGATCGAAGTAGCGAAGACGCTGTGATGATTAATGTGTAATGTGTAATAACCTGAAGCGAGTGCGGAAACTCCAGCCGCAGGAGCGGTACTAAATCCGTTCCAGATAAGCAGACTTCATCCAGCCCTCGTTTCGGCCAACGCGGACGTTAACCCATTCTCCTATCGTTTCACGAATGGTCACTTTCGTGCCTTCGTGAAGCGTGAAGAGGTCGGTGCCTGAACGGTCAGGCGAGGACTTCGCATTGACGATACCCTGTGTGATGATAGCTTCATTGCGCAGGGTATCTCTTTGATGCAGCGAACGCGCATTCAGACCTGCAATAAGCGAGAAGAGTAGGGCAATCCATGCTACATGGAAAGCCGTCTTACGCAGCCAGGTCGTGCGGTTCAGCAGGAACAACGAGATACCTATCAAAGTCAACAGGAAAAGACCGATCGATAGAATCAACCAGGTCTGCTCCTTCAGTTGGTTTCTTATCGCACGAGCCCAGGTAGTCAGGAAAAAGTCCTGCTCGGTGATGTTATCCGTAATACGGCTCTGCGCAAAAGCGAGGTTATACTTTGCATCCTTATCGTTCGGATTCAGACGCAACGCCCGCTCGTACGCCAAGATAGACTGCGCCAATTCGCCCTGCTTGAAATACGTATTGCCTAAGTTATAATATACTTGCGCATCGGGCTGTTCGTCTAACAGCGACTGATACATCGCAGCCGCTTCACCATAACGTCCTTCTGCGTAAGCTGCATTCGCCTCATCGAACGCACTCTGCGCAAAAATATGGAGACAAGAAAAGAGTATTGCCGCCAGGCAAAGTCCTCTAAACTTTAAACTTTCCACTTTAAACTTTACCATCATATCTTCTGATCTTCCAAATTGTTAATCAAATTCGTTGTAGCCGTATAGAGGTCATCCATCGCGTGGTCCGTAGCCGGAGCGTAACGTGCAAACTCCGCTGTGGAGAGTACGTTCATCACCTCTTTGATGATCGCCTCACTCACGCCTTTCTGCGCCAGGATAGAAGAGATATTCTCCTTATTCAGGTCGGCAGTGGGAATAGACAGACGATCGCTCAGGTACGTCCATGCCGCCTGTTCTATCGCTGCATAGAACACATCTTTGTTGTTCGCCTTCAGGGCTTCAGCAGCGGCTTTCAAGCGTTTCTTCGCTACCTTATTGGCCTGTTTGTATTTCACACGCGTGATATCTGCGTTCTCCTTAATCTGCTTGCGCAGGAAAATAAGAATCATCGTCGCCAGTACCAACGGTACCGCATAGAACAACCATAAATGGTTGTAATTTGTGATTTGTGATTGGTGATTGGTGATTTTCAGCGGCTTCGTATTGATATACCGAATATCGGTGCCGAGTTGCTTGATGTCCTCTTTATGGGTGTAGGAGATAACCTGTCCTTCACCATTCGCACCATTCTCACCATTTGCACCATTCGCCCCGCGCTTTACATGAATGGCGTATTCCGGCGTTGCAAGGGTCTTGTACGCTTTCTCTTCGATGTCGAAATAACTGAACGTGATTGCCGGGATGGTATAGTCTCCCGCGTTACGCGGAATAGCCAGATACTCGATGGACTTCGTACCGCTCACGCCGTTGGTTGTCGTGCTGAAGTTATTGGTCACCTTCGGGTCGTAGGGCTCAAATCCTTCCGGCCAGTCCACCGCCGGCGTTTTGATCAGTTTCATGTTACCTGCTCCGCTGATGTCCAGCTTGATGGTCACGGCATCATTCGTCTGCATCTCGGTTTGCGAGATAGACGGCGCGATAGTGAATTTACCTACGCCTCCGGAAAAACCGGCCGGTTTACCGCTGGGCAGCGGGTCCACATGAATGGTCGCTTTCGGCGCATTGACTACCCGCGTCACGTTCGTGTAAGTCTCGAAGAAACTATCGAACACGCTACGCACCTGTTGACGGGTCTGCACGCGAATGATGGCTTCGAAATGCGCCGGTTCAATGGTGATATCGCCCGAGTGCTGCGGGTAGAGTACGGCGCGATAGAGAACCGCCGTCTGGTAGTTACGGCCGTTATAATGCTCTAACTGCGTCTGTATCTCTCCTTGGTCCAACTCCTGCTTGAGGAATCCGGTGAACTCCGGTAACTTCGTGTTATTGGTTAACTGCGCTACATCGACGTTCGCGAAGTACAGCTTATAGGTCACCAACAGTGCCTCTTGCTCCTGCACGCGGGTCTTTGAGACGATAGTGCGCACAAAGAGGTTCTCCGAAGAGACGTTTCCGCTCTGATTAGCTGATGACTGACTGCTGCTTTGGCCGGAAGACTGCCCCCTCCCTTGAGGGGAGGGTTGGGGAGAGGTTTCCTCATCTTCCGGCAATACCTGAATCCGTACACCGTTGGACTGAATATCCGAACCGTCCACTCTGATAGTCGCCGGTCCGATCGTGAAAGTACCGGCACGTTGCGCCATGAGCGTGTAGGTATAGGTCTGCTCGAAGGTCGAAGTCCTATGCCCGTTCACAAACGAAGTGCTGCTACTCGTGCTCGTGTAGGGACCGCTCAGTACATCGAAGTCCGTGAACTGAGGAGCACGCAGATCGCGCGCGCTATGGTTCACTGAGAACGTTAACTGAAACGGACGGCCTACAATCACCTGACTTGGCGCGCTCGCCTTAAATACGACATCATCGGCAAAGCCCGCCAAGGCCATGCCGATAAAGCTCAATAATATAATTAATTTCTTCTTCATAAATAACTTGTTATTTATTGGGGTCCCCAGAGTAAACCGTAGGTTTGCTATGGGGAGAGCGTAGCGCAACACGTAGCACTCTACGAGGGCTGTGCCCGTGGTCGTGCGAGTGTTAGCGTAAGCGACTACCATTCTTTCTCAACTCTGCGCTTCTTCCCCTGCTGCCGTTGCAGTTTCTCTTGGGTATCTTGTTCGTCTTGCTCCAGCGCCTGTAAGATCTGTTCAGCAGTCTCTTTGTCCATCTCGTTCTCGTTCTGCTGCTGTTGTTGCTGTTGCTGCTGTTGCTGATCCTCGTCTTGTTGTTGATCTTCGTTCTGCTGTTGTTGCTGCTGCTCTTGCTGTTGTTGCTGCTGGTCTTGGTTCTGTTGCTGTTGCTGCTGTTGTTGCTGTTGCTGCTGCAGCATTTCCATCGCCTTTACGAGGTTATAACGGGTCTCGTTATCTTTCGGATTTGCACGCAGCGACTCCTGATAAGCAGACACGGCTTTGTCGTACTGCTGCGCGGCAAAATGGCAATTACCGATGTTGTGCATCACCTTGCTGTAGCGCGTCTTGTCCTCTTTCTTATCCAGCGACCGGGCTGCTGTCTCATAGGCCTCCAAGGCATCCGCGTATTTCTCCTGACGGTAGAGGGCGTCACCTAAGTTATAATGCGCCTCGTAACTGTCCTTATTGGTCTGCAGCGCACGACGATAGTCCACTTCCGCACCGGAGAAGTTCTCACTCTTGTATTCGCGATTGCCTTTGCGTACATCCGATGCCTCACGCTGAGCGAACGTGAGGGGGCTGAAGAGAAGGAGTCCCCAAAGGCAGAGTCCTCTAAACTTTAAACTTTCAACTTTCAACTTTACCATATTATTTCTCTCCAAAGATATCGAGTTTAGTGATCATCTTGTTCTTACGGTTGAAGATAAAGAAGTCAATCACGATGAGCAGCAACGCCAACAGAGCGAACGAGTGGAACTGCTCGTTGTAGTCGGTATAGACCTGTGCTTCTATCTCTTGTGTCGCCATCTTGTCTAATTCTTTCTGCAGCGCGCGCATCGCCGTATTGGTGTTGTCGCAACGCACGTAGAACCCTCCGCCGGCTTGCGCGATCTCGCGACACATGTCTTCGTTCAAACGGCTGACCACGACATTACCTTGACGGTCCTTGCGGTAGTTGTTGGTTCCCGGAAGCGGAATAGGACTGCCATCGGGTTTACCGATACCTACTACCATCACCTGAATACCTTGTTCTTTAGCCTGCTTGGCTGCTGCTACGGCATCGTCTTCGTGGTTCTCGCCGTCGGTGATGATGATGATAGCACGGCTGGCATCGCTGGGTTCGCCGAAACTGTTGACGCAGGTATGGATCGCTTTTCCGATCGCCGTTCCTTGCGTCTGAATCAACTCCGGTTTGGTGGTGTTCAGAAACATCTTCGCGGATACATAGTCGCACGTGATCGGTAACTGCACGAAGGCATCACCGGCAAAGACGACCAGACCCACTTTGTCGTTCACCATGTTATCCAGCATCTTACTCAACATCTGCTTTGCGCGGTCCAAACGGTTCGGTGCTACATCTTCCGCTAACATCGAGTTCGAGATATCGAGCGCTACGATAGCTTCGATACCTTGCCGTTTCTCCGTGCGTTCAGACGTACCCCATTGTGGACGGGCGGCAGCAATGATGAGTAACGCCAGGGCTACCATCAAGATCGAAAACTTAACCGCCGGACGAACACGACTCGCATTCGGCATCAGTTCCGCCATCAACTGAGCATCACCAAACGCCTCCAACTGACGGCGTTTACGATGGGTGTACCATATATAGGCTGCTATAAAAACTGGTATCGTCACCAGCAGCCATAAAACCTCTATATTCGCAAATCTAAACATAGTCTTTTGTTTTGAATCGTCCTGTTTCCCTCCCTTGTGCGGGTGAAGAGCTCTGCTCGATCGGACTGCCGGTGGCCGTCCGTAGAACTCCCGGGGGAGGGGTTTTTTAATTGCTTATTGTCCTCAGCACGAAGTAACGGATGATCAGTTCCAGCAACAAGCAGATCAGCGCGGCATAGAGGAAGGGCATGAAGTTCTCCGTGTGCTTGCTGAACTCGCGCACACGCAGTTTGGTCTTCTCCATCTGGTCGATCTGGTCGTAAATGGCTTTCAGACTCGTGTTGTCCTTCGCGCGGAAATACTGACCGCCTGTAGTCTCGGCGATGCTGCGCAGGGTGGTCTCGTCGAACTCGTTGTCCATCGTGATATACTGTTTGCCGATGGGTGTCTGCACCGGTACGCGGGCTTGACCGTAACTGCCTACACCAATCGTATAGACGCGGATACCGTAGGTCTTCGCGATCTCAGCAGCCGTCTGCGGGTCGATATCACCGCGGTTGTTACTTCCGTCGGTCAACAGGATGATCACTTTCGATTTCGTTTCGCTGTCTTTCATGCGGTTTACCGCGTTCGCCAGACCCAGACCGATAGCCGTACCGTCTTCTACCATACCGTATTCCACCGACTTGAAGAGGTTCACGAGCACCGCGTGGTCGGTCGTTAACGGACATTGCGTAAAACTCTCTCCGGCAAAGACAACCAGACCGATCTGGTCATTCGGACGGGCGATCACGAAGTCCGAAGCCACTTTTTTGGCGGCCTCCAAACGGTTCGGGCGCAAGTCCTCGGCTAACATCGTACCCGAGATATCGAGGGCCATCATGATATCGATACCCTCGGTGGACTGTGAGGACCATTTATTGGTTAACTGCGGTCGCGCCAAAGCGATGCTGATGAGCGTGATGACTGCGATGCGCAGCACGAACGGCACATGCAGCAACCATATACGGATCGACTTCGGCTGTGCTGCTAACACACGCGTGTCGCTCACTTGCACGCTCGCGTCCGAATTGCGCAATTCGTAGATATACCATCCTACGATCGGCAGTAACAGCAGCAGCAAAAATAAATATTCAGGATTAGCAAATGTCATAACAATTTACCATTTATTCATTTACCATTTGTTCATTTACGCTTGAGCTGTCTCTTCCTCCCCTCCTTTTAGGGAGGGGGCGGGGGTAGGCCTCGTCTCATTCACAAAATCATACGCCGTGGTCAGCGCCAACTCATTCTCATCGGGCGTCGTATGCCATTTCGCAAACTTCACCAGATCCGCCAGTTGCAGCATCTTACTCAGTTTGCCGTATAGGTCTTTCCCGTCACCAATTACCAATGACAAATTACCATTGACCAATAGGGGCTTCAGCTCCTTTAATGTCTCATCACTCGTCTTCTCGGTACTCTGTACGTCGAAGCGTCGGCTGATATATTCGCGTACGACATCGGTCAGTTCGGTCTGGTATTCTTTGATCTTACCGTCCTTCCATATCTTCGCCGCTTTGATGGCGTCGAGTTTCTCCAAGGCTACCTCGTCTGCCGGACGAAGCAGTTCCGGATCGATGGGTGCCTCTTCCGCCTCTTTGCGGTTCTTGAGGTACCAGCGAACGAGGTAATAAGCCCCTACGCCCAGACCGGCAAGCAGCAGACCTAATAAGATCCAACGAATAATGCCCCACCACCATATCGGGGCTTTCTCTATATCTTTGATATCGGTGATCGCGAGTGTGGTGTCCACTTCGAAGGGTTGCACCACATTCAGCGCCAAGGGATCGGTCCAGAACGTGTCCTCGCCGCTCACCACCGCTATCGGATTAACCGAGAATAAACTGTCTTTAAAACAGGTCAGCGTCAGGTACTGGTCCAATTGCACCCGTCCGTCTTTCAGAGCGAGCGTATCGACGATGGTCTTATCGACGATCTCGATGCCGTCCTGGAGTTGGTCTCCAAAGTTCGGCATCTCCACCTGCTCTGACTTCTCGTGCGTCACGCGCAGATGGAGATCCGTCTGATCGCCTAACATCAGCGTCGTCGAGTCAATACTCGCGCTAACTACTATGGCTAATAATAAATTTAACATACAATGAATAATTCACAATGTACAATTTACAAAGGGCTTACGGAGTCTGGTACAATGTTTTAGGATTCGTACGGACTTCTAATTTTGTACCAAAGCCATTAGGACGCTTTGTTAATTGTTAATTATTAATTGTTAATTTTTAAAAAGTTGCATTAGCTTTTTCACATAGTCTTCATCCGTCCGCATGCTGATATGGTTCATGCCGGTCTTGGTGTAGATGGTTTCTAACGCAGCCTGCTGGTCGCGCCAAGCCTGCGCATAGGCGTTGCGAACGCTGCTCAGGCTCGTATCTACCCATACACGCGCACCGGTCTCTGGGTCACGCACTTTGAGCAAACCTACATTCGGCATCTCCGCATCACGACGGTCGTATATCTGTATCGCACTCAGGTCATGTTTCCTGCTCGCAATCACCACAGGATCCACATGCCCCCTCCCTTTAGGGAGGGGTTGGGGGTAGGCTCCTATAAAATCCGAAATCAAAAACGCCGTGCAGCGACGTTTCTGGGCGTTGGTAAGGAACTGCAGCGCCGCATTGATATCCGTCCCCGTATGTTGCGGTTCGAAACTCAGCAACTCGCGGATGATATGCAGCACGTGCGATTTACCTTTCTTGGGCGGAATGAATTTCTCGATCTGGTCGGAGAAGAAGATCACGCCCACTTTATCGTTGTTCTCGATCGTGGAGAAAGCGAGTGTAGCAGCTACTTCGGCCATCGTGTCGCGTTTCATCTGGCTCACCGAACCGAAGTTGCGGCTGCCGCTGACATCGACGAGCAACATCACCGTTAACTCGCGCTCCTCTTCATAGACCTTGATGTACG
>SAMEA3663047__coassemble_604_pt1 | contig 12969 bp, 11 predicted proteins | sample SAMEA3663047__metabat2_low_PE_014 | metagenome-assembled genome bin SAMEA3663047 (sample SAMEA3663047) | pig gut metagenome | biome: pig gut; feature: pig-associated habitat; material: faeces | place: France | collected 2012 | reverse complement strand
CATTGTGATCTTTGCCATTTTCTTTTTTCCTTTCTTTTAATGGTTATTATTTTGTTCTGTTCCCCGCGGTATTCCGCGGGTTTGTCATCCGTTCATTTACGCCGGATGCTATCCGGCATCTGGTTCCATTGGGTTGTTTACCTCCGGTGGCTCCCTGCGTACTTTTCCGCAAACCGCCGCTGGTTAGAGGCTTCCGCTTCTGTCTTTACGTGCCCTTCTCGGTTCGGGCATTTCTGCACGATCTGCTGCCCGCGGTACTTACGGAAATAGTATCCGTCCCTCCGTAGCTTCCCGTGTAACCCTTCAATCGGAATAATCAGTTCTACTTTCATCTTTTCTCTATTTTACCTTCGTTTATTAGCCCCGCATCCTATGCGGGTTTATCTATCATCTATAGGCCGCAAGCCGTCCTATCCGTTTTTTTCTTTCTTCTTTTCCCCGGCATCGGATGCCGGTGTTCTTCCCCCTCTATGGAGAGGTAGGGTCCTCCCTTTTACGGTTCAATCCCGCGACCATCTCGCGACCATTACGGACATCTACGTCCCGTCCTTTCCGTATGTCCATTCCCCGGCATTGAATGCCGGCTTTTATTTCGTCCATTCCGCCGTTTGATGGTAGCCGGTGGAGCTCCCTTAGTAGAGTAGTCTAATATATTGCATATATATATTAGACCTACTAAGGAGCCCCGTGCAACCCATCAAAATCCAATTGAGGTGATAACATTTTAGGCCCGGGTAGATAATATACCTCACGGTCGGAAACGACACGCTTGGTCACTATCCCTTGACGCAGTGCCTCGCCCACCATCGCCCCGTACTCACTGTCGCTGGTGATATGGTATCGCATGCGCACTTGTGCTTTTAATGCGCCTGCCCGCATCTCGCTATGCCCCATCAGTGCACTACGGAACACCTCCTCCAGATCTATGGACTTCTCTTCCTTTTCCGCAGGCACTTCGCAGGCGACGGGTAGGCCATCGGGCGTGAGGCAGAAGTCGATGCGGTTAGGCATGTCGTACTTACGGGTGGCGGTCTGCTTGACGGTGAAGATACGGGTGTCGGAGTTCTTGGAGCACTCGTAGGTCTCGAAACTCTTGTTCTGCAGTTCCGTACCCAGTGCACCCCGCAGGGTCTTGTCCTCCACCGCTTTGTTCTGGTGGAGGACACAGACGATGCAGGTCTTGTATTCCGAGGCGATATAGAGCAGCTGCCCGATGAGTTTCTGCGCCTCCTCGTAGTTATTGATGTCGCCTACCACATCGCGTATGCCGTCGAAGATGACGAGGTCCGGCCGGCAGATAGAGATGGCGGTGACGACATGTAACATCCGATCCTGCCAGTTAACCGAACGGAGGTTAAAGACGTGGTACTGCTCCTCGCTGGGCTGCTCGCCGATCATCGCTCCGATGCGGTCGCGGAGGATCTCACAGGTGCTATCGGGGCTTTGCTCGGTATCTATCCAGAGAACACGTAAAGGTTTGTCACTCAGGCTTTTCAACCCAATAAACGTCTGCCCGCTTGCTGCCGCCATGAGCAGGGAGTTGAGATAGGTCTTGCCGGACTTGGCTTTTCCGGTCACAGCAACCAACTCGCCTTTGGCGAAACAGGGCGTACCGTTCCAAGTGTAGAGGAACTCATGCGGCGGGATTTGTGAAGAGGCCGTAATGCGCAACTGCGAAAGCTGCTCGATAATCGTTAGTTCTTCCATTTTCATAGTTTTTTATTTTGGTGCAAAGGTACAACTTTTTGGGGGGTTGGTAAATTCCATCGACCACAAAATGCATCCCACGAGAAATCCGGGGCATAGAGTTCCTTCTCGGCGAGGAGTTGGAAGGTTCGTTCGCGGACGGCATGATCGAAGCGATGGATGGATCGGAGCCGTCTGGAAAGGGTACGATAGTCCACCTCCCATCCGAGTTCGCGTGAGAGGATACGCGCCAGTTCGGGCTGCGATGTCCACGGTTGGTCAGGCCAGTGCTGATGCGTGATAGCCAGCACTGAAGATGAATTACGGGCGTACAACTCGATAGCGAGATGACGATAGGTGTTTCTGCGCTTCCGCGCCATTGGAGCCTGCGGTGCAGGGCTTTGATTAGTAGTTGTCATTGCCAACAAGGTTTTGTGCTTGGCTTTGTTTTGTGAAAACGTTTTCGATGTGGCCACAAGCCAAAGCAAAACCTCGCGGGTTAATAAATAAAATTTTTTAGGACGCTTCCTATATGTATCAGGAATGCGTGTTTACGGGTTACTTTTCTATATATCGTTTATTAACTTGCTCAGGTTAGCTCGGAATTTTGTGCAAAGGTACAACATTTATTTGAAATACCAAAAGACACAAAAAATCACAAATTATACAGTTTAATAAACTGTGTAATTTTGAACTCATTTTAGACTTTTTTGAGAAAATAAGGAAGAGAAAAGGTTGATAAAAGAGAAGGAATAAAAGAGAAAGAAATGAGTAATAAAAACCCCTCTCGAAATAAATGCGCAAAAAAAAAGCACCCATAGGGTGCTTTACAGATTGTTCTATGATTTTATAAGAATATCTCTTTATTCCATCGGTTTTATTAGCCGATTTTGTCTATAATCTCTTTCGTCTCTTTGAGGACGGAGATAATTTTGCGGTAGTGCTCTATGTCGTCAAAGGATAGCGTGCGACCTTTGCGGTCTTTGAGCCATTTCTGCGCGGGCTGGTAACCGCCGATATAGAACTCCCACGCTTCGGTCGGAACACCCTCAAAACATTGGGTATCGTTAATCCATATATTGCCCGAATAACCGTTATCTTTATTCCATTCCCAACGCAGATAATCTACTTGCATAGATCCGGCATTGGGGAAAGAGACAGGCGATACAGGCACGTGGTGCATCAAATGAAGCTCGCGGAGTTGGTTGCCGAAAGAACAGAAATGCTCAAACTCATCGGCATTTTTCGGGTAAGGAATACGCGGGAAATCAACCTTCAGGAACTCCTTATATTTCGCACGATACGCAGGAGAATGGAGCACACCATAGATATAATCGAAGATGTCTTCTGGCGATGCTTCCTTGCCGATAGCAGTATTAATTTGCGCCCAGATCTTCTCATCCAAATTCGGCCTGCGGGAAGTGTCTATTGATCCTTCTTCGGGATAGAGGTAGAGGGGGAAGACAGATTCCGCTCCTTGCATTCCAGAACATGACCATGCACGCCTATCTGAGATATATTCAGAAACAAAACCTTGCGCTCTATCTTGATACGGAAAACCACGTTTAACAAGCAAAGCAATGTTCCGCTCTGTCAAATGTCTCATTATTTCAAAACGTGGGTAAGCCATCATACTCCTTGAATAGCCCGTATAGTTCATTGATCGAAAATCCAAAGGACGATATTGAAGAGTATTTGCGACTACTGGATGTTTAATAATATCTTCCTTTGCAGTAGATATTTTCCAATCTCTGCCATCCTTGAAACCATAATTAACAGAGATTTGTTCTATTGTCAGTTGTTGAAAATCTTCTTTTAATTTTTTACATTCAGAGGAAGAAAAACTAATTGATGCCTTATCGTTTTGTGTTTCTATTCCACTGCCATTTATTTTCATCAAATCAATAATACCAAATCCCATATCATATTCGTCTTGTAGAGAGAAGTCCTTTGGAACAAAGAAGAAAGATGGCGTCTGGGGATTGAGAATCTGCCATTCTACAGAGGCTAAATCATGTGTACGCAAGTAATCATATTTGAATTCTCGCAAGCCGTACAAATCAAAGTGTCGAACCTCTGCAGGTGCTTTACTCTTGCCGGATTTCTTGACAAAGATGTTGATGCTCACGCCTTGCATAATGTCAAAGACATTTTCATCTTTGCTACCATCGGGAGCGGTTTCTTTCTTGCGGGTATTGCCGTGTAAGTCAAGGATATAAATTTTATCAAAGACACGCATCAGTTCGCTACGCATTTGACGATGGATGAGTCCATCTATAAACGAGTTATTGCAGATATACGCCAACACGCCTTCGCCGTTTCGCTCGACATAATACTGCGCCAAACGGATGAACTTGATATAATCGTCATCGAGGTTTAGTTTCTTCTCGTTGAGGTTCTTTTTGTAGTCGTCAAGGAGTTTGCTAATCCACTCGCCTTTGTTGTTGCTACTAACCGAATACGGCGGATTGCCCATAACAATCATCACAGGGCTCTCTTTCTTGATACAGGAAGCGGCATTGGCTTCTTGTGCAAGATAATCCCCAAAGAGCGTACCAGAATCCATATTGGCTTCTTCCAGCGAATTGGTAAGATATACATTAAGACGGTTATCCATCTTGACGCCTATCTCCATATCCAGTTTGATATGTGCGATGGTATAGGGTGCCATCATCAGTTCGAATCCAAACAACCGCGGGCGCAGGTGTTCCGGGACATAACTCGGCCAAGCTCCCATCTGTCCGCCGAGGTCGCGTTTGATTTGACGTACCGCCTCTGCCAAGAATGTACCTGTTCCTGTAGCCGGATCAAGGACTTGGACGCGATGAACGAGTTTCTTCTCTTTGCGGTGTTTGGGGTCTTGCGGTATTTCTTGTTCTACCTCCGTTTTTGAGGTGTCAGCCAAACCCATAGGCAGATTGAAGTCCGTACGGAGGATATCATCCACAGCCCGCACAATAAACTCCACCACCGGTTGTGGTGTGTAATAGACGCCGCATTGTTTCTTGGCGGCAGGGTCATATTGGAACAAGAAATCTTCGTAGAAATGGAGAATCGGATCGGTTTGCTGCGTGTCTTTCCCAAAGCCCTGCATGATCTTCTCCATGTCGGTTGCCGCAAACGCAGAAACAAGGTCATCCACAATCCACGCGATACGTTCGTCCAAATCAAAGCCGGCTATCTGTTGGAAGATCTTGCGCAAGAAGGGATTGGTTTTCGGGATGAGGTTCGCAGCCTCCGCACGTGTGAAATCGTCCGGAGTTTCGTCATGCAGACGTGCAGCAAACATACCATAAGCGATAGTCTGGGCATAAATGTCCGCAAATTTTTGGGGAGTAATATCATGCAAAAGCGTTTTACGGAAGTCCTCCATGTAACAACGGAGTTCCGTAGGATTATCTCCGTCTTGAATAAGTGCCTGCTCGATGATGTCACGCAATAAACGCGCCTTTCCCGCCATCAGTTGTGCCAATTTGGAAGCGGAAGTGATACGTTGCGGACGCGCATTTTTGATATGCTCCATGAGCGAGACAAAACGGTCTGCATCCGACAAACGGATTTTATTACCTTGTATCTCCGCCAAGCGAACGGATTGTTGCCATTCGCCGTGTTCGTATAAATGAAAATCCAGATAATCGGTGAAGATGATTGTATCCAACGACGCCTTGTAGCGGTCGAATTGCTCTTTGTTCTTCTTACGTCCGTCCAAATCGCCGTCCTCAAGGTCTTTGGCCTCGATATAGGCTATCGGCAGTTGTTTGCTAAGCAAGGTCAAATCTGGCGCACCGCAATCAATATGACTTTGCTCGTTGATGACAGTACAGCCTGTGCAATCGTGTAAGAGACGTTGCAGCGCAGGGCGGAAAGAATGTTCGGTCGTCAGACCCGTTTGATACAGTTGATTGATCTCCTTGATATACGTGGAGATAAATTCGTTCATGGTAGCGTTTGTTTATGGTTCGCTACCTAAAGGGATTGTGATGAGGGACAAATACCAAGAATACAAAAAGCGGGGGATCCGCTTATTATTCTGAAGGTATTTGGCCTAACCTCATCTAACATAAGTTTCACCCACGCTTAGTGGGCGTTTAACTTATTCGATGTTAGAAGTTCTTTAAAATGGCCAAATTTCTCAGAATACCCGAATAAATAGCAAACGCTAATTAATAAATCCTATTGTGCAACATCTTGCACTTGTCACCACTTTTTTACGCTGTCGGTGTCAGCGGTATCTTTGAACTGTCGCATAATCTGCGATAGTTGGTTTTCTTACATTTTGCTTAATAGTTCATCCGCCGGTTGCTCCAGTTTGACAAAGCCGAACCACTTTTTGCCAAGGTCTTTGAGACTTGCGCCGATAAGATAGACGGTGTCATCTACACACAAGAAGCGATCATGAGCACGGTCAAACTGCTTTACCTCTATGGGCGCATACTGCGCGTTGTGCTTCTCAAAATCAAGCGATAACTGGCGTGATATATTCTTGGTATAAACGACCGCATCCACACCTTTGTTGCGCTTATCCAACATCGTCAACACGCTATCATCCACATAGTTGTCAATCAACACAATGCGTTTCTTCGCTTCACGAATACGGTCATTGACAAACGTATATGCATCAAAGATTTGTCCGTCGTAGAAGATACCCTCTACGGGAGGTAAAGACGTACGAACAAAGAAATCTATCTGCTCTTGGTGTTGCGCTAATTGTTTCTGCTGCGACACCAATTGGTTTTCAATATTCAGCAAACGTTGATTAACGGCATAGCCGCGTAACATGTAGTCTTTAAGGATTTTCGTTGCCCATCTACGGAACAATGTAGCATTCTTGCTATTAACGCGATAACCAACTGATAATATGGCATCTAAGTTATAGAACTGCGTGCTATAAACCTTGCCATCTGCGGCAGTATGTTCCAAAATGGAACTAACTGAATTTGGGTCTAGTTCTCCCTCTTGGAAGATATTACGAAGATGTTTGGTGACAGCAGGTCTTTGGACACCAAACAAGGCTGCTATTTGCGGCTGAGTGAGCCATACAGTCTCGTCTTTCAACTGAACTTCCAATTGGAATTGCTCATTAGGCTGATATAAAACTATTTCGTCTTTCATATTATATTATATATCGCTGCATAGTATTTGTTGCCTATATGTTTGTTCCGATTGTAAGTCATGTTCTTACCCTTCTCGGCGGAGGCCACTCCTCCCGTTTGTCGGGAGGACGTTCCGGGTCTTTTATGGATTAATACTCTTGGTGGCTTTTTCTTGTCTCGTTTATTATCCGCACGCAAATTGAGGCTGCAAAGGTACAACAAAAAAATGACATGTGCAAGGAAATGCCCTTTTTTTTTGAGCAAAAGGACGAAACGCGAGCCGGACGACTCGCGAATAGAACGAAAGAGGATGATTTTTTCGCAAAAAGGGTAAACCCTCTATTTTATGCCCCGAGATGTCTTCCGTATGCAAGCATCCAAAGCCATCTCCGTGCATAAAATAATAGAATAAATTCTATTTTTTTGCGAGAAAAACACCCGAACGCTTGCATATGTGCAATTTTTGTTGTAATTTTGCGCCAAAATAGCGCAAACACAATGAAACGGTACAAAGCCATATTCTTAGATTGGGACGACACGATAGGCGATTGGTCGACGGCGGAGCATAAGGCGCTGCAGGACATCTATGCGACGTATCGCTTAGATCGGTTATATCCCACGTTTGAGGACTATCTAAACGCATACAGGCCCTATAACATGGAGTTATGGGGCATGTACGGTCGCGGGGAGGTGACGAAAGATTGGTTGCACTTGCAGCGGTTTCTGAGACCGATTGAAGGGTTACCGGGTACGGGTGACAGGTTACAGGAGTTAGCCCATGAGATAGGCGCGGAGTTCCTGCGACTGACGAACAAGTATTTCTCCGTATTGCCGGGAGCGACGGAAGTAGTGAAAGCATTGGCGAAGAACTACCCGCTGACTATTATCAGCAACGGTTTCAAAGAGGTGCAGTACTACAAATTCGAGCACTCGGGTCTGGCTTCCTACTTCACCCACACGATCATTAGTGAAGAAGTAGGGATCAACAAACCGCAACCCGGCATTTTTGAGATAGCCTTGGAACGCAACGGTATTACGGCGGACGAGGCGGTTATGATAGGTGACAGTTACTCGTCCGACATCGCCGGAGCCCAAGCAGCCGGGATAGACCAGATATGGGTAAGAAATGAAAGAGCGAAGGAGTTAACGAATGAAAGGGCGACGTATATTGTATCGAATGTTTCTGAGATATTAAAGATATTATAACCGCAGTAGTGAGTATAATAGTAGAAATACAATGAGAACAGAACGAGAAAAAATGTTAGCAGGCGAAGTGTATGATGCCTGCGATGCGGAGTTATTGCAAGACCTCAACCGCGTGAAAGGGCTATGTCAGCAGTACAACAATCTCCTGCCGACGGACTTTGCAGGGCGCAATAAACTGATTCGTGAGATCTTAGGTCAGGCGGATGAAGACACATTCATCAACCAACCTTTCTATTGCGACTACGGCAAGCATATCCGCGTCGGCAAACGTTTCTTCGCGAACTTCGGCTTTACCGTCTTGGACGAGGCGTATGTCACCATCGGCGACGATTGTTTCATAGGACCCGGCGTGCATATCTACTGCGCGTGTCATAGCACCGATCCGCGTGAACGTAAGACGCGCCAAGAATGGGCGAAACCCGTGACTATCGGCAATGATGTATGGATCGGCGGGAATGTGACCATCCTGCCCGGCGTCACCATCGGCGATAATTGTACCATAGGAGCCGGAGCGGTTGTTACACATGACATCCCCGCCAACTCCATCGTCGGCAATCCCGCGAAAGTGAAAAGGTATATAACACGATGAGAGCAAAGGTACTTTTTATATGTTTATTGTTTGCGTGCAGCATGTGCGCGCAGGTGAGTGAAGGCATTGCGAAGAACAAAGTCTACCAAGGTTTTTCCGGAGGCATGATGTTGCATACCGGCTATTTGTTTGGTCGTGACGGTAACGCACCCCAAACCGCAGACGGTCGTTTGTGCTCTCCGCAAGGTGCGTTGTTTGGTATTGGCGGTGCCTTGCGTGTGCATCTATGGAAACATCTGCGCACGGGCTTTGAAGGTTTCGTCAGTACGATGCCGAGCGCCATAACCGATTGTCGCGACGTACTCAAAAACGGCAGTTATGTGCGTGTCGGTTGTGGAGGTGTACTGGCGGATTGCTGCTGGCGATTGGACAAAGCCTGGCCGTATATCGGTGGCACGATCGGAGGTGGTTCCATGAAAGGGCTGTACATATTAGATGGCGATCAGAACAGTTGGGAACAAGATGCCAACAGTACCTTCCATAAACAATCGTTCTTCTACATCACACCGTACGTCGGTTGCGACTATTGCCTGACGAGCAAAGTGCATATCACCTTCCGTCTGGACTGGATGTTAGCTATCCATAAAAGCGAATTATGTCTACCAACCGGACCTCGCCTCTACTTCGGCTTTATGTTCTGTCATTAGAATGGTAAAATAAGGAGTGAAGAGGGGAAAGAATTAAAGATTTAAGGAAAACGAAGAAGGGATGCAGAAATGCATCTCTTTTTGTGTCACAGGATGGACGAAGAGTATCTCGGCAGCATGGAGACATAAGCGATTTGCTGAAGTGGAGCCATAGAGACGGTCGCCGAGGATGGGGGCATTGAGGCCGTCGGGATGGGCGGCATGGATACGGAGTTGGTGCGTGCGACCGGTGAGGGGGAAGAAATCAACAAGCACCGTGCCATCCGGGCGAAGTTCTCGCACTTCATAGCGGGTAATAGCCGGTTTGCCATGTTCGATATTCACCATCTGACGAGGACGGTCATAGGGGTTAGGGAGAAGAGGAAGGGAGATGATTTGGGATTTGTGATTTGTGATTTGTGAATTTTGATTTGGGCAGAGGATGGCTTCGTACCGTTTGAAGACATCGCGACGTTGAAAATAAGCTTGCAGGGTTTTGTAGATCTCGGGGGTCTTGGCAAGCACCAGGAGTCCACTGGTGTCTTGGTCGAGTCGGTGTACGGGCTGAAGAGATGGGCGCTGAAGGAGTTCGACAACAGAGGGCTCATCGGTCTTACCGGGAACAGAAAGGATGCCGGCGGGTTTATTAACAACCATCAACCATTCATCCTCATAAAGGATGTCGATGGGTGCAGAGGAGGTCGAAAGTATCCTACTCGACTCTGCACCTAATATCCATTTTAAGATGGGTTTGCATCGGCCGGAACAGGGAGCATAGAACGTACCTTCCTGTCGCACTTCGGTGCGCGAAGGGGCTCCTACCCAGAACTCTGCCAGAGCGATCGGCTTCATGCCATGCGAGAGAGCGTAGTGCAGCAACTTGGGGGCACAACATTCTCCGGCGCCGGAAGGAGGAAGGGAAGTGGGATTGGTGATTGGTGATTGGTGATTTTCGATTCGGGATTTACTAAAATACTCTTCGGGTGAGAGGATGGGTTTTTCGTTCGCGAAGATCTCCAAGAGGTTGCAGGTATCGCCTTGTAAGTTGGTGAAACGATAATTCGCAAAGAGCAAGCGCTGCAGCCGTTGCGACTCCTCTCGCGAAGTGCCAACGGGGGGCTGAACAGCTTCATAGACCGGAGGTACAAAACCCTCATGATGATAGGAACCGTCCAGCATAGCCGAGAAAGCGGCGAGGTAGGATTGGTCATTGCCAATTGGTGATTGGTCATTGGAAGTTACGTCATAGACCAGAACACCAAACATCTTACCCTGGCGATGCAACTCGCTCTCCGGGTGCAGACCCATGTAGTCATGCACCTTTGCTATCACTTCTGCAGCCGCAGCTTGGGCATCAGGAGGCGGAGGGAGTATAAAAGGAGATATCATCGCGGGTTCAAATCGTAAAAAACGCTGCAAAGGTAGTGATTTTTTTGCATATATCAAAAAATATTTGTACTTTTGCACACAAAATCAGACAAACTCTAAAAACGGAAAGTTATGAAACGATTGGTATTTAGTGCACTGGTGTGCTTGTTCTTCACGGGCTGTTACCATAAGACGGATAGTCCGCGTGGTTCATGGGCTCGGGGTTGCGACCTCAGTTGGTTGAGCGAGATGGAACGGGATGGAGTGAAGTTTTTTAATGACGGGAATGATGCCAATGATGAAGACTGCATCGCTCTTCTGCGCAAAGAGGGCATGAATGCGGTGCGGTTGCGCGTTTGGGTGAACCATGCTACGGGATGGAGCAACAAAGAGGATATGTTGGCTTTAGCCAAGCGGGCCGCAAAAGCCGGGCAACGGATTATGATTGATATCCATTATTCGGATTTCTTCGCCGATCCCAGCCATCAGACTCTGCCGGCTGCATGGCGGAACTACGACTATGATATGCTGCTCGAAGCCGTACAGGAACACACGCTCGACGTACTCTATACCCTCAAGGAAGAAGGAATCAAACCCGAATGGGTGCAGATCGGGAACGAAACACCGAACGGTATGCTTTGGCCTATCGCCAAACTGAATGGAGAAGCCACTTCACCGGATGCATGGGATCGCTATGCCGGCCTCACTACAATGGGCTACAACGCCGCCAAAGAAGCTTTCTCGGATATCACCGTCATTGTCCATGTCGACAATGCATACGAACGCCGGGATTGGTTCTGGAGCAACTTGGCGGCGCATGGCGGGAAATGGGACATGATTGGTCTGAGTCATTACCCCATGATGAGTGCGTGGAATGGAGGAAAGAGTTGGATGGAAATGAATCAATTGGCGGAACAAAACATCCGTCGTCTCATTAGCGATTGGAAATGCCCGGTGATGATTGCTGAGGTAGGTATGTTTGCCAATGACCCGACATCAGAAATCGTGATGGCTGATTTCGTAGAACGGGTATCGGTTATTGATTCGTGTGCCGGCATTTTCTATTGGGAACCCGAAGTATATGGCGGATGGCGGCCGCAGGAATACATCCCTCTCGGATGGGGAAGTTACGACATGGGGGCTTTCACGCCGGACGGACGCCCTTCGGAAGTCATGAAGATCCTGCTTCAATCGAAAGCGGCAAAGGATTCACTCTAACGTATTGATATCTACGAGTTTATTGACGATCGCATAGATCGTCAGGCCTGCAGTTGAATGAATATTCAATTTGCGGGCTATATTTTTTCGGTGCGAAATGACCGTGTGAATCGAGATACAGAGCACATCGGCTATCTCTTTGTTGCTCAATCCCTGAACCACTTGCACTAACACATCCTGCTCGCGCTCACTCAGTTCTTCGGTCTCATGCAATAGATAACGACGATGAGTGTGGGGCCTCTCTTGGGTCAATGCCGGACGGAAGATATCGTCCTCTATCGCACAATGGTCGGCAAAATCCTGCTCCGTATGCCATAAATCGGACATTACACTTATCAGCAGATAAGTGATTGGTGATTGGTGATTGGTGATTGGTGGCTGGTGATTGGTGATTGGTTGCTGCGATTCGAGTTCCGCAGAAGGATAATACTTGATAATGAGGTTTTTTATTTCGGTCAGTTTATCGGTGATACGCTGATCGTCGTGCTCATGCTCGTCAAAGAGACCTTCGTTCTCGTGCGCAATATGCGTACGGATCTCCTCCACAAATTCATCATAGCATCGTAAGATAAGTCCGGGTATCTTGGTCGTCGGATCGGCCGGAATAAGTGCCTCTATCAGCGCACGACGAAGGCGGGGAAGACGAAACTCCAGAAAATAAGAATGCGCATTGCTCAGATAGCGCTGCAGCGTTGGAATATCGATATCATCCGGAATGACTCGTTTATGAAAAACCTTATAGTTGACGATAGCCAGAAAAGTCGGCGTATGCACATGATACGCCTCGCAGACTTGCTCTATCGTCTGTTCTCCCACACCCATCTCCAAGCCAAATCGACTGATGATCTGAATGGCATCCTCCTCGTGCGATATAAGGTCGCACATCTTATGAGAAGCTTTATACATAAAGTGTAAATTTCTTAAAATTCGGTGCAAAAGTACAAAAAAAATCCGATATGAGCAAATCCGGAAACTATTTTCCCTATTTTTAGGGATTGCTCACATCGACAAAAAGTTGTAATTTTGTATTCGAAAAGAAGTTTAATGTTTAGCGTTTAGTGTTTAGAGGATGAAAAGACAAACAATCGCATTTATTGTGCTGATTTTGTGCATGTTAGGCGCACGTGCCGAAGACAGCATCAAGGTGAGTGCTACTGATTTTCAGGCGCTTGTACAGCGTGTA
>SAMEA3663047__coassemble_569_pt1 | contig 13372 bp, 17 predicted proteins | sample SAMEA3663047__metabat2_low_PE_014 | metagenome-assembled genome bin SAMEA3663047 (sample SAMEA3663047) | pig gut metagenome | biome: pig gut; feature: pig-associated habitat; material: faeces | place: France | collected 2012 | reverse complement strand
TCCGTGGAAACAAGACCTATACTCTCCAAGGTCAAGAGGTAAAATAACCCCTTTCGCTCTCTCAATCCCCCGAAAACCCGATCTATCGGACTCCTGCCTGCTCAACCATCGAGCAGGCAGGTTTTTCTTCGTCCATTACGTCGGAATTTAATTCCGACAATCGGCTCTGCCGACATCTGCCCACGGTGTCCTGTGTTCGGCATCTCCGTTGCCGAATAATTGCCTTTTTTGCTCAATTCTGCAAAAATGGTAGAATTTTGGGGGATTTATGTTTGCATATATCAAATATTTTTTGTACCTTTGCACTCGATTTCAAAAGTGTTCTTTTTCCCGATTGGAGCAACCGCTTGTGGCCGTACATTCCAATGTCCTACAACCTTCCGCTTCACCCCGCAACCGCTTCGCCCCATAACCGCCTCAATTCCACAACTGCCTCGATCTAAAATCGAGGTTTTATAAGGGTTAATAGCATCCAAAAGCGCGTGATTAGCGCGTGATAACCGGGTGGTTACCGCGTCATTAGCACGTTGTTCATATGACGTAAACGGGAGGAAGAGGGCCTGAAAGTATCCGCCAAATTTGGCGGATTGACACTATAAATATACTACAAAAACTGTGCCGTTCTATGACAAAAGTTAAGTTACATGCACCCGTGGCAGAAATGCACGGAGAATTTGAGAAAAACAGCGGAATTATTATGCGCCAAAAGAAGTATCGCGCACCCAACGGCGCGGTCCTCAAAGTCGGCGTACAGGAGTCCTACAAAATGGCTCATCCCCGCGATTTTGACCGAACGCCCGCACAAGGCGCCGAACTCGCCAATATGCGCTCTTTTGGCGAAGTCAGCCGTAGGACAACCGAAATCATCCGATCCGAACGCTACACCGCTGAAGAACTCGCCGCAATGACACCCGAAGAGCGCGCTCATATAGCCGAACTCCGACTCCAATTGGAGAACTATCGAACTCGTTTCTATGCCCAGTTTAAGAAACCCGACCCGGAAGCGCCTTTCGAGAAAAAACCGCAACCCGGTTCCTCTGTACTCCGTCGCAAGCAGTACTCCAAACTCGACACCTTCATCCAAGCCCTCCTTCGCCAAAAAACAGCAATAAACAACTAAAAATCCCGTAATTCCTTGTATAAGTGGGATTTTTTTTGTACCTTTGCGCCCGAATTATTGTACTAAAGAGACATGAAATGGATAGACACCACTAATATGTGCTCGCATTTGCAGCGGAAGTTATTTGCACCGGATGGCGAGTATCGCGCTATCCGCGAGCAGATAGAGAGTGACCCGACGCTGACGGCTGTTGTCCGTTCACGGCAGTTACATATCTATCGCGACGGGAAGAAGATACTGGTCCTTGCCGGTAAGAGTGCACCGAAAATCATCCGTGACGACAAACTGAGCGAGTTACTGAATGGATAATTTCGTAGCCATAGATTTTGAGACGGCGAGCTCCGCTCTGTGTAGCGTTTCGCTGTTTAACCGCGCATGTACTCACCGGGAGTAATGCCGGTTTTGTTCTTGAACATGCGTGTGAAATGATGCGGGTAATCGAAGCCGAGCATATATGCCGTCTCACTGATGCTTCGGCCGCTCATGAGGATGTTTTTCGCGATTCGGATGATGTACGACTGGATATATTCCTTGGCGGAAGAACCTGTCGCTTGCTTCACCAAATCACCGAAATAACCCGCTGAATACGCCATCTCTGATGCGCAATACGCTACTGTCGGCAAGCCCATTTCGGCTTGCCGGCCTTCGTAATAATACTTGTCCAACAAAGCGTGAAAACGTTTCAGCACATCCGGTTCCGAAGCGGTAACCCGTGCATTCTGCCGCCAATAAGCCCGCTGGCAGTAATCCAAGATCAGCCGCAGATACCCGACCACTATATTCCGCAACGCCGAACTGTCCTTATGGGCTTTTAACTCATCTCTCAGAGCGCTCAACAGCATCTCTATCGCGTCCCATTCCCGCGGCTCTAAAGGCAGCGAATCCGTGAAGAAATACGAGAAGAAATTATACTCTGCGATGTGCGCCTCCAAATCGGTCTTACTCATCAACTCCGGTGACCATAACACGGCCCATCCGTTCAGAAAAAGCGGATGACCGTCATCTTCTTTACCGCCTATCTGTCCCGGTGCAACGGCAATCACCGACCAGTTGCTCACCTGCACAGGACGCACGCCGTAAGACAAGTTCTGCGGAAACTCCCGCTGGATGAACAACCCATAAACCCCGTAGTTGTTCATACTCGTCCTTACCCCATTCTCCAACTCATCGAAATGAACCACGCTAATCAGCGGATGCAAAACCTCCGCCTCCAAATGCCGTGCATACACATTCGGCTCGCGTATATTCAGAACTTTTTTCATAACGGCTGTAATTTGGCTACAAAGGTACAAAATTCTTGTGAAATATGCAAATATTTTTAATGTTTTTCCTAAATCCCCTGCGATTTCATTTTGCATATTAAGCAAAGAAGAAAGAACAAGCCAGCCTGCTTGGTGGTCAAGCAGGTTGGAGTTCCGAGAAATCGAGTTGTTGGGGTATTGAGAGAGCGAACGAGTTCTTATTTCTTTACTCCTTCGAAAGCATCAACTATCTTGATTTTTATATCTTCGAAGGAATCCACTATCTTCACTTTGACATCTTCAAAGGAATCTACGATTTTTACTTTACCACATGTGTTTTCAAAAGAACCCACAATTTTGATATCTGCGTCTTCAAAGGAATCTACGATTTTGACTTTGATGTCCTCAAACGAATCCACAATCTTTACCTTTCCGTATAGATTGTATGTCTTGCCGTCTTTGGTAATCGTGCAGTTGTCTTTGTCTATCTTGACATCAGAAGCGACTGCGAAAGTTACAATTGTTGAACAAATTAAGATGGAGAGAATGTGTTTCATCATATTCTTATACATTGTTAACGTTCTAAACGTCTTAGTAAGTTAGCCTCAGTTTCTGATCTTGAACCTATATAAATAGCATTGCGTTCAATAAAATACCAAATACGTTCTAAGATTTGCTCGTCATATCCATTTGAAACTCCTTGATTAACAAATTTCTTATGGTACTCCAAAACAAGCTGAGATTGCATCAACCGACACATCTTTGCGCAGAGTTCATCACACTCTTTTGTAGTAAAGTTTGCAATCTCTTGAAAAAGCGATATTATTTGTTCTTTATATACAAGAACTCCATAAGTCTCTTTGAGGTATTTCTCAACCATCGGATGGATATATTCTATAGGCTCTTTACCTTGCTTGCGTGCAATGTAATGCGGAATCTTTTCTAATGTTCCGGGATGATACATGGCACACAGAGCAATAAAATCTTCATGAGTTGGCGAACTTATTTCATTTAAGTACTTTTTAAAGCCTTCATACATATAAACCTTTTCCATTACCAATAACGCTTTCTGAGGTATTCCAGTAATTTAGAGTATTTCTCATTTCCTTCAAGCTGCGCAAGAAGTTCCTGCGGATCGATAATATGAAAATGCGTTTTACCTATGTCAGACAAAGAATCCTTAAACGAAAGGGCATCTTCGCACATTTCGGTATTTCCAACCGGACACACCACAATATGTTGATAATAATCCGCGTCAAATGGATGCGTTTCAATAATTTGCTCCATAAGCAATGACTGACGTGCTAATTCATAATGAGGATCCCAATAGTAACTATCTTGCCACTCTTTGAGATGAGATTTTTCTGCATTTATCTTGCCAAGATATCGTTCTTCTACAATCGACTTCTTGATTTTCTTGTCATCTGTTTTTTCGTAAGCTTCTGTGTATTTCCATTCTATCGGAATAAGTACATGCTTTCCGTCCTTGTCTTTAGCATAAACGAAGGCATCAATAGATGTGCAATTCGCTCCGCGCTTATTACATCGTTCATTGAGAAACGTCTTGTTTTCATAAGTAAACTCAAAGGAGATGTACGAAGGAGTTTTGTATGGAAATTCCTCCATAATACAGAATTGTTCATCTATCGGGGATGGTAATATATCCGTTATTTCCGGCAGTATGGCTTGAATAATCTTGCGCACGGCATCCTGATCTGCACGAATGGCAAACAGATGGTTTAGACAGTGGATTTGCGAAGATAGAACATGCCCGTTCGGGAAATAGTGTTCCTCGCTTTGCCGCCACCACTCAATGTCATTAAGTTCAAAATAAGAAAGTGCGGCTTGCCTTATGGGTTTAAATAGGTTTTTGCTGCTTTCCGAATGGCGAATGATTTTTGAAGATGGTCGCCATGATTTTGTTTCTTTGATGAAAAATAACTCTCCGTCTGCGCCATCAAAGACGTCGGACTTACTTCTCATCAATCTTCTTTGGCGACTTTCTTGTTGCGTTTGGTACTTTGTTTGCGGATATTTATTATATTCTTTTTGCATAATGTTAAAGTGTTTGATGTGTAAACTTAGTCGGTATAGCAAATTTGCCTTCGTTTAGGATGGTAATGACCTCTTCTTTCCGTTGCTCAATCATAGAATGAAGCGCATTTGTCAAAAACACACCATTTATTTGTTTGCATTTATTTTGTTCTTGCATTTCATATAAATGATTAAATGACCTATAAACCGATGTATTAGGAATAACGATGTTATGTGTCATTATGTCAGCCATTACATTTACATAAAACATTAATTCAGAGATGATGCCGACTTTCTTATTTGTAGGAAGTTTTAACTCGTAGATATTCAATACACCATCTTTTATACTCCATATATCCAAAAAACTACTTGGGGTCAAAGACAAGTCATCACATACTTTTCCATTGAAAAGATGTACCGGTAATTGGTGGTCCAAGGCATCAAAGTTCTCTTTCTCTTTTAGACAAAACTCTCTTTCCAATTTCGCTTCTGCATGGCCAGCATCTTTGTCCGCTTCTTTCAACGGAACATTTACCACTAATTTATTTGCTTTGAACGTTTCTATTTCCCGATTAAAATCTTTTGCTTCAGCCCATGGATATGTTTCTGTGAACTTCATTACTCGATATAGGAACCTATTATAATGTTCATTATTTGCTGGCAATTCTTTTGTTTGCTTTTGGATGATTACATTTTGAATATCAGGAATCCACGCTTTAAGACAAATAGCCCATCCTTCAAATGCAGCATCGTCTGTTTGCATATTAGATGTCAACCCTTCCATTGAAAGACTGATGGTTAGCACTTTCTCATCTATTGAGAAATCAAGATGTTTAGGAAGTCTAAAATTCCGATTCTTACTTTTAAGTAATTCTAAAATATTGTCCTTATTCATATCATTTTGAATTTAAGATTTCTATTGCTTGTTTTACCTCTATGTCTGTTAGTCCCACTTTGGGATTGACCTGTACTGCGTGCGGTTGGAAATCTTTGGGCATTGGAAGGTCATCCAAAATAACATAGTTGGCTTTAATGTTATATGATTTCAACCAGTGTGCTATTTCCTCACTACGCGGAGAGCCATTCATTTCTTCTTCCAACCATTCAAGCCCTTTCTCCAGTATCAGTTCATCTACCACATGCAATGACGTCATGCCTATTATTTCTCCATGCAGACCTCGCTCTTTCCATAATTCCTGCAACTTTGCCAAGCCCAAGTATCTCCATGAAGAAGTAACCACAATCTTGGCTCCGGTTGCATCCACTATGCGATTCATGCAATCTATAGTTTGCGGGTCAAAGAGGTCAAGGCCTTTTTCATCTTGCGCCGATTCGTTATTTCGATACAGATGAGCCGCAAACTCACTACTATTCAGCACTCCATCGAAATCAAGAAAAACGAGTTTGTCATCTTCTGTTAATCTGTCAGCACATGCTTCTTCCGCATCATTCATTCTCTCATATATGATTCCAAATGCGTCAGCTATCAATTGATTAACCTTTTCTTTATTTTGGCGAAGCAACACCAGATGCTCAATATTCTCCCGATGTAATTCTGCTGCTTCTTTTTTTGATGCAGAATCAAGGCTTGCAGAGCGTTGAAGATATTTTATTGTTCGCTGCATGGTTCTTTCTCCTTGTTTCGCGAGTTCCGTTTCGTTCTCTCCAAAGTACACGCGAAGCGCATCAGTTGGCAGATTCTCGAAGGTGTGCGTCTTATCTACTGAACTGACGAACATCTCCATGAGCGTACCCGATATGGTATCCGCTTCTTCGTTCATGTGAAGTGCTACAGCCTGCTTGAGCATTTCGGCTATAATGTCTTGCACATGTTCTTCTTTAATTTTGTTCCCAACACTCTCTAAATAGAGCGCCAAATTTGGCAAGTCATAATAGACTGTGATCTGTCCTTTCATTTTGTTACGTTATTTAAGTTATACAATACAGGCATATTATTCGCCTTTATTATATATATACGTAACAAGAGGAAAAAAACATTAGTAAGAGGTGCGTTTTCCAAATAAATGATAATAGATTCTTAAAAATCGTACAGTTTTGATCAATAACTACAGCCGAGCTGGAGATGGCATTGGCTCTATGTTTCCCAAAGTGATTGAATGCACCGTCTCGGAGAGGGACGATATTATTTTGTATTGTTCAACTCGTTTTCGATTTCTTCAATACTCGGCATAGTTCCCTCTATTTGAGTCGGATAGAGTTTCTGCAACTCATATTCGGAAATACCGAGCGGTTGGTTAGTAGCCTCTAACGCATATTGCGCAAAGATATTATCTTTTGTTTTACAAATCAACAGACCGATTGTTTTGTTATCGGACTCCGTTTTCAAAATATGATCTACTGCGACTACATATGCTCCCAACTGACCGATATGGGCAGCTTCGAAATCGGTTGTTTTCACTTCCACAACGACATAGCAATGCAGCCGTGTATTGTAGAAAAGCATATCCAGGAACTGTTCCGTTTCGCCTATTTGCAGCCGCACTTCTCTACCCATATAGGCGAAACCGGTTCCTAATTCTATCAAAAACTTTTCGATATTGGCGATTAACGCATCTTTGAGTTTACGCTCATTAAAAGGTTCACGAAGTCCCGTAAAAGTAAAACTATATGGATCGCGTGTAATATCTCTCGCTAAATCGCTCTGCTCATCCGGTAAGGTCTTGGTGAAGTTGGTAATAGCTTTGCTATGCCGCTCATATAAATCCGTAGAATAAATATTGAGTAACATATCTCTACTCCAACCGTTTGCAATCGTTTGCTGCACATAGAAGATTGCTTTGTCCGGTTGACCTTTGCACTTATCAATCAGCAGTTTGTGGTGTCCCCAAGGAACCGAGAATATTTGCTCCCCAACTTGGGGAGTGATTGCCATTTGCTCCCCAGACTGGGGAGTGATTTGCAAAACAGGGCTGTACAGAAGATAGAAATTCTTCATATAGAGCAGGTTTGTCTGAGAGAAACATCCTGCGTCGGGATTAGCATCCTTGAGGTCACGACTCAAATTGGCGAAGAATTTACTTCCCCATCGTTGTTCGGAATGCAGTTCCACAATCTCTTTGCCGAGTTCCCAATAAAAGCGCAATGTGTCTTGGTTAATGTGCACCGCAGCTTTAATTTGGCTCTGGCGGAACCGTTTGCTTAACGACTGTATCCACAGCCGGTATTCTTCGTCAATATGAATGAGACTACTCATGGATGTTCTATCGTCTTTGCAAATTCGGTTGCAAAGGTACAATAAATTTTTGAAATATGCAAGAGAAAAGTGTGTTTTGAGGGGCAATTCTGCAAAAATGGTAGAAATTTAGCGAATTTATGTTTGTGTATCTCAAAAAAAAGTAGTACCTTTGCACCGAAATCCCAATGACCAAATTTGAAAATGTGTAAATATGAAAATAATATAAAATTATAAGCTATGCAAAACTTTGATTATCAGACACCAACACGTCTTATATTTGGTGAAGGCGTAGTAGAGAAACTACAGAAAGTAATGAGCGGTTTCGGCAAGAAAATACTCCTGACTTACGGCGGAGGAAGTATAAAGAAAATACCGGCTTTCAGAGATCAGAACTCTGCAGGCAGAAATCAGAAGTCAGATGGAAGTAATCAGTATTCAGGTCTCAGCCTTTATGATTATGTGCGGGAGACGCTGAAGGATTTTGAGGTGGTGGAACTGAGCGGTATTCAGCCGAATCCGAAATATGATCCTTCGGTATTGGAAGGTGTGTGGCTGTGCAAAGAGCATAAGGTAGATGTGATTCTTTCGGTCGGCGGAGGAAGTGTGCTGGATTGCTCGAAGGCGATTGCAGCAGGTGCTTGTTATGACGGCGATCCGTGGGATCTCATTTCCTACAAAGTGAAAGCGCAAGCCGCTCTGCCGATTGTGGATATTATCACCTTAGCGGCTACGGGAAGTGAGTACGACTGCGGCGGTGTTATTTCCAGAACGGAGACGAATGACAAGATCGGTTATTTGGATCGGCACTTGTTCCCTGCCGTTTCGTTCCTGGATCCGACATATACGTTCTCGGTTAGCCGGAAACAGACTGCGGCGGGTATTGCGGAAGCGATGAACCACACGATGGAGCAGTATTTCGTGGAGGACGCGACGCTGCTGAATGACGGTTTCTGCGAGTCGATGTTCCGCTCGCTCATGGAGAACGGACGCAAGTGTATTGAGAACCCCGAGGATTACAAGGCGCGTGCGGAGATGATGCTCGCTTGTACGTATGGCTGTAACGGCATTCTGGCACTCGGAAACAGCGAGAGCGGATGGCCTTGTCACGGCATCGAGCACGCTTTAAGTGCTTATTACGACATTACGCACGGCGAGGGTTTGGCGATTATCACTCCGCGGTGGATGAAGCATATCCTGAACGAGCGCACGTTGCCGCGGTTTGTGAAATACGGCGTGAATGTGTTCGGTATTGACGCTTCGCTGGACGAGTGGACGATTGCGAACAAGGCGATTGAGGCGACTTATGCGTTCTTTGAGTCGATCGGTATTCCGATGCACCTGCGCGAAGTGGGAATAGACGACAGCCGCCTCGACGAAATGGCGCATCATATCGCTGTGAATGAGGGACTTGAGAATGCTTACGCGCCCCTGACCGAGAAGGACATCAAAGAGATTCTGGTGGCAAGTTTGTAAGAAAAGCATTAAAATCTGCATCCAAAGTGCAGATTTTTTTGTGTCCGTTCGAAAAAAGAGAGATTTATTTGTATATATCAGAAAAAAGTTGTACCTTTGCAACCAAATTTGCAAAAGTTATGAGTAAAACACTAAAAGATCGCTTGGATTATCTGATTGCTTTAGTATCAGAATTTGCTGCTACACACCACATGTCGTTGCAGCAAGCATACTTGTATCTACAGCAGTATAAGGGTCTTGACTTTGCAGATGAATTCTACGATGTAGAACATACATTATCTTTTGACCAAGCGATTGAGGACATTACTATGTACTGCAAACGAATGGGAGGAAGCATCGCATGATTCTTTTTCACGGAACAAATACGGATTTCCAACAGATACGTCTTGACATGAGTCGCGTCGGTAAGGATTTTGGGTATGGTTTTTATCTGACTACCGACAAACAAGTGGCTACCCGTCAAGCTGAGCGAAAGTTACTACAATACGGAACAGGAGCGAAAGTCGTTCAAAGTTATTATTTAGATGAAAAGAAATTAGACGGACTGAAAGTACTCCATTTTGATGCATATACGGAAGAATGGGCTGATTTCATTCTCCTAAACCGACAAAATAAAGAACGCCGTTCACTACATGACTATGACGTGGTTATTGGTCCGATTGCTGATGATACAGTTGGTTTTCAGATCCGTAGATATACAGAAGGGATTATCACTAAGTCACAGTTTTTAGAAGAAATCAAATACCATCATGTAACGATGCAGTATTTCTTCGGAACAGAGCGTGCACTAACCCTATTAGAAAGAAGATGAGCAAGGAAACATTTATGATAGAGTCGCTCACGCGTGACGTGGTGGCTCTTTTGATGGAAGAGAGAGGCCTTTCTATGCGTGAGGCTATGGATGCTTTCTGTAGCTCGCGTACGTTTGATGCACTCTCGAAACCTGAAACAGGCTTGTTTTTCCAAAGTCCGGCATATGTTCTCGACGAGTTCAAGAACGAAAAAGGTAATTAATAAGTATAACACTTAAAAGAGTAAATCGTGCCCCTTAGGGCTAATAAATAACATCGTCCACTCTCCGAGACGGTGCTTCCGAGCACTCCGAGAAAGGAGATATATTAGTCTTATTTGAGTCCTATGTGCTCAAAATCTTAAAAATCGTACATTTCTTGTGCGATTTTTTTCTTTTCTGCAAAAATGGTAGAAATTTAGCTAATTTATGTTTGCGTATCTCAAAAAAAAGCAGTACCTTTGCACACAATTTCTGAAATTATGAAAAAAGTAGTTGTTATCTCAACCTCTCTCCGTCCTGGTTCGAACAGCCACGCGCTGGCGGAGCAGTTTGCCGAAGGCGCAAAGAGTGCCGGGCATGAAGTGGAATTGATCTCGCTCCGCGGCAAGGAGATTAAGTTCTGTATCGGTTGTCTCAAATGTCAGGAGACAGGTGCTTGCGTGTTCAAGGACGATGTGCCGGCAATCATGGAGTCCGTGCTCAATACCGACGTCGTTTGCTGGGCGACGCCGATTTATTACTATGAGATGTCGGGTCAGATGAAGACGCTTATCGACCGAATGAACGCCATGTACCCGAAGGATTACAAGTTCCGCGACATCTACCTCCTGACCACGGCAGCCGAGGACGAGGAGTATACGCCCAAACGTGCCGAGAGCGGTCTGCAAGGATGGATTGACTGCTACGAGAAATGCGCGCTAAAAGCGCATCTCTTCTGCGGCGGTGTGAATGATCCGCACGAGATTTCGGGCCACGCCAAACTGCAAGAGGCGTACGAATTAGGCAAGAATATATAAAATCAGTGTCATTTAGACGAAAAATCCTGCATACATTTGCACATGTGGGATTTTTTTTGTACTTTTGCACTCGCTTTTGAGATGAAACGATTTTGGTACATATTGTTGATCTTGGTGAGCATCGGCGTTCAGTGGTTTGAGCCGATGAATAAGCCCACTGCGGAGCCGGTTCAAACGTCCGGTTGTGCAGTGCAACAAACCGACCATCACACGCTTGTGGGGATACAAGGCGAACCCTTGACCCTTGCCAACAATGGTTCAAACATAACCGCCTCTGTACCCACTCATTTCAGTGCAAATACCGAGCGCACGCCTTTCGGCAAGAACAGAACCCGAACGGCTTTCTTGCGCAAGATGATTCATCATTACCAACCTGTTTTTATTGTTTTTCGCGGCCAGGAACGGCTTGAGACAAGTCCTTTCTGTTCGTCTGCCGGGAGCATGTACTACGTGTACTTCCTTCGGCGCATTTTGTGTTGACATTCAGCGAAATAACTGAATATTAACAACACAAATTGAAACAATAAAATGGTAGCATCTTATTTATCGAATCCTATTTTATTAGGACTTTTCTTGGTTGTTGGTTTAGTGCTTTTGGTCAAAGGCGCAGACTGGCTTGTAGATGGCGCATCCAAACTTGCCAAAAGCTTGGGTGTAACCGACCTCGTCATCGGTCTGACCATCGTGGCGTTTGGTACATCTATGCCGGAGTTCGTGGTGAACATGGTCTCCGTGGCGGATGGCGCAACCGACCTTGCCATTACCAACATCCTCGGTTCAAATATCATTAACACACTTGTTATCCTTGGGTGCTCTGCGCTTGTATGCCCGCTGGTGGCTCAGCGGAGCACGCTTCGTCTTGACATCCCGTTGAATATCGTGGCGGGAGTTCTGGTGTTGGTCTTTGTGTTTATCTCCTCTCCCATGGAGCCAAAAGGCTTGTCACGCATAGAAGGATTAGCGTTACTGGTTGTTTTCGCTGCTTTCCTTTTCTATACGTTTTACACCGCTAAAGCCGATGCCACGACAACAACCGAATCCACTCCTTTCCCTCTTTGGAAATGCGTGGTTCTTATTCTGGCAGGGCTTGTCGGCTTGGTCGTTGGAGGAGAAATGATCGTTAAGAGCGCCGTGGCGATTGCACGTTATTGCGGCGTGGCGGAAGCGGTCATCGGTCTGACCATCGTAGCGCTCGGAACCTCTTTGCCGGAACTGGCAACATCCGTCGTGGCGGCATTCAAGCACAACAACGACATCGCCATCGGCAACGTCGTCGGAAGCAACATCTTCAACGTGTTCTTCATCTTGGGAACAAGTGCAATAATCAAACATCTGCCTGTTTATCCCGGCATCGAGATAGATGCCGCTTTGGTAGCCGTCAGCGCGTTAGCCGTTTGGCTTTTGCTTTGCAACAAGAACCGCTCTATCAACCGTTGGGGCGGAGTTCTTCTCCTGGTAATATACGCCGGTTACCTGACATATAGGCTTTTAACGTATTAACAATTAAAATTCAATTCATTATGGAAAATCAACCACAAGGGCTGAAAGAATCAGTAGCCCTGCAATCGTATATCACTCGTAAATCCACCTTCTTCGGTCTGATCAACCGCTTGGTTTATGCTCCGACGGATAGCCGTCTCAACTTCACCTGCCGTTATTATGCACCTATTCTGCGCGAGGAACTGAAGGAACTGTTTGCGCTCGGAGGCCAAGTATTGGAAAAGCGTCTGGCTAAAATGAACCGCTTTGAACAAGCCATTAACGGCAATCTGTTAGTCGAATGTTGCATGTCTGCAGATAAGGAATTTGCTGCTCTGCAACTAAAACACTTTGAGCAGATAGACTACCAGCCGATTAGCGAGGTACGTTTCTTGCAAGGCGAATCTGCCATGCAAGCGGCAAAGATCTTTGATCTGTAAACCATTGCATCAACATTTTAAAATTTACTCATTATGAACAGTATAACAATTATTGTCGGCATCGTATTACTTGCCGTCTTTGTTGTGCCGGTTATCTGGCTAAACCACCAAAAGTAACTTAATCACATAAAATTAAACCTCGACCGCCCAAAAAACGGCCGAGGTTTGTTGTATTTTTTACAAAGAACATTTTGCGATAAGGGAGCGTTTTTCCGAAGATTGTGGATATTTTGTTCCGAAAGTTGTGGATTTGTCTTCGTACTATAATTGCCGATTATTAAGATTTGGGCATACTACCAGCCTCAGTCTACGACCTGCGCAACGTCAGCGCAAGGTCTGCTATTTGGAAGGTTTTTGGAACGTAATTGAAAGGTATATGATTGTTAAGAAAAAGGTTAAAAGTTAAAAGTATCGAATTTGAATTTGCATTTTCATTCACTCCTTCACAGATTCTTATCTCACTACGTTCAAACGATAAAGTTTGGAGTTTCACGCATTCACAGATTCACACATAAATGTGTCTTGATTGTATAGGTCCTATATGGAACTAATATAAAAATAATACTATATAATATAATTA
>SAMEA3663047__coassemble_523_pt1 | contig 13989 bp, 10 predicted proteins | sample SAMEA3663047__metabat2_low_PE_014 | metagenome-assembled genome bin SAMEA3663047 (sample SAMEA3663047) | pig gut metagenome | biome: pig gut; feature: pig-associated habitat; material: faeces | place: France | collected 2012 | reverse complement strand
AACGGGCTCATATTTAGGTGCTTTGCGAGCGGTAGTAGCGGCAATTGTTACTACCTCGGTACGCGTCAACGGGGAATACTCATTGATGCGGGTATCTCTGCGCGTCAGATTCAGAAGTGTCTGCGTGAGATGAACCTGGATTTTCAAAATATTATGGGTGTGCTGATTACCCACGACCATGCCGATCATATTCGTGCCGTAGGTACGTTGGGTGAACGGGTTAAACTGCCAATCTACACTACCGCCGAGATCCATGCCGGTATTGATCGTAACTATGGCGTAAGGGAGAAACTGCGTACCAGTCGTCGTTATTTCGAGAAAGGGAAGGAATGGCAACTGTTCGGAATGACCATCAATACTTTCGGTATTGAGCATGACTCTACTGACTGCCTCGGTTACTGCATCGATTATAATGGTCAGCGCTTTGTACTCATGACCGATTGCGGGTCGGTGAATGATCAGATGGAGGAGTATATCCGAACGGCTAATCACTTGGTGATTGAGGCGAATCACGACGAGCACATGTTGCTCAATGGTCCGTATCCTACCTATCTCAAGGAGCGAATCCTTTCGCCCCGCGGACACCAGTCGAATGATGTGTGTGGTGAACTGCTGGAGCGTAACTGGCATCCGGATCTGCGGAACGTATGGCTTTGCCATCTTTCTTTGGAGAATAACGATCCGGAAGTGGCGTACGACACCGTTAAGTCCTATCTCGAGGAGATTGAGATTATGCCCGGCCAGGATATCTTCCTCAAGGCCCTTGATCGTACCACACCCAGTCCTGTTTATGAATTAAATGATCAAATGATAAAGGAGTAATATGGAAAGACTAGTCATTATTCCTACTTATAACGAAAAAGAGAATATCGAAGCAATTATCACGGCGGTGATGGAACTGCCGTTGGAGTTTAATGTGCTTGTGATTGACGATGGGTCGCCCGATGGTACAGCCGATATCGTAAAGGGCCTCATGGCCGGTAAATACAAAGGACGTGTGCATATCGTGGAGCGCTCCGGTAAACTCGGTTTGGGGACGGCCTATATCGCCGGATTCAAATGGGCTATTGAGCACGAAGCGGATTATATCTTTGAGATGGATGCCGACTTCAGCCATAACCCCAACGACCTGCTCAAACTCTATGACGCCTGTGCAAACCAGGGGGCAGATCTCGCAATCGGTAGCCGTTATATTACGGGTGTGAATGTAGTCAACTGGCCGATGGGACGCGTACTGATGTCGTATTTCGCATCGAAATATGTGCGTACTGTCCTGGGTGTGAAGATCAAAGATACCACGGCCGGTTTCGTTTGCTATAAACGTCATACCCTCGAGACGATGGAGCTCGATAAGATTCGCTTCAAAGGCTATGCCTTCCAGATTGAAATGAAGTTCACAGCCTATAAGTGTGGCGCCAAAATCATCGAAGTACCTATCATTTTTGTTAACCGCGTCCTGGGAACTTCCAAGATGAGCGGAGGAATCTTCTCTGAAGCGCTTTTTGGTGTCATTCGTCTCAAAATATCTTCATGGTTCAGAAAATATCCTAAGTTATGACATTAGAACAACAATTATCGGTATTAGTCAAATCCGCCGTCAAAGCGCTCTACACTATTGAGGTCGAGGACAGCCAGATTCAATGGCAAAAGACCCGTCCGGAGTTCGAAGGAAACATCACGCTTGTGGTCTTTCCCTTCGTTAAATTGGCGCGCAAAGCCCCGGCTCAGATTGCTACGGAGATAGGAGAATGGTTAACGGTTAATGGCGAAGGGCTTGTTGCTAAATTCAACGCCGTACAAGGATTCTTAAACCTCGTGATCGCCGATGCGTTCTGGATTCGTCAACTCCGGGCCATCGATACGGATGCCAACTACGGTCAGCAACCTGATCGTCATCAACTCATGATGGTCGAATATAGTTCTCCGAATACGAATAAGCCTTTGCACCTTGGTCACGTACGTAATAACCTCCTCGGCTATTCCATCGCGCGTATCCAAGAGGCGAATGGATGGAAGGTTGTGAAGACCAATATCGTCAACGATCGAGGCATCCATATCTGCAAATCCATGCTCGCATGGCTCAAATATGGGAATGGCGAGACGCCCGAATCGTCCGGTAAGAAAGGCGATCACCTCATCGGCGATTACTACGTTCGTTTCGATAAAGAATACAAAACGCAGATAGCCGAACTCATGGCCGCGGGAAAAGATGAGGAGACCGCGAAACGCGAAGCGCCGCTCATGCTCGAAGCGCAGGAAATGCTTCGTAAATGGGAAGCGAACGATCCCGAAGTGCGCGCTCTCTGGACGAAGATGAATAGCTGGGTATATGCCGGTTTTGATGAGACATATAAGCGCATGGGCGTTTCGTTTGATAAGATATATTACGAATCGAACACCTATCTCGAGGGCAAATCCGAAGTAGAAAAGGGGTTAGCAAGTGGTGCGTTCTATCGTCGCGAAGATGGGTCTGTTTGGGCTGATCTTACCAAAGACGGACTGGATGAGAAACTCCTCCTTCGCTCCGATGGTACTTCGGTCTATATGACGCAAGATATCGGAACGGCCAAACTGCGTTTTCAGGATTATCCGATTGATAAGATGGTCTACGTGGTGGGTAACGAACAGGAATACCACTTCAAAGTGTTGTCCATCCTGCTCGACCGCCTCGGATTCCCCTTCGGCAAAGAACTCGTCCATTTTTCATATGGCATGGTCGAACTGCCGAACGGTAAGATGAAATCACGTGAAGGAACCGTAGTCGATGCCGATGACCTGATGGATAAGATGGTGGAAGACGCGAAGGAGATTTCCAAAGATAAAGTGAATACGCTGCAGGGTATCACGGAAGAAGAAGCGAATGAGATTGCACGTAAAGTGGGTCTCGGCGCTTTGAAATACTTCATCCTCAAAGTGGATCCGCGGAAAAATATGCTCTTCAATCCCGCTGAGTCGATTGATTTCAACGGCAATACGGGTCCCTTCATCCAGTACACTTACGCGCGCATTCAATCTGTGCTGCGCAAAGCGGACCTCACCCCAACCCTCTCCCAAGGAGAGGGAGCTTCTCCCCTTGGGGGAGACGGGAGAGAGGTGTTGGATCCGAAGGAACTCGCTCTCATCCAACGACTTACGGATTATCCCGCTATCGTTCGCAATGCCGGAGAGAACTTCTCGCCTGCTGTGATTTGCAACTATGCGTATGATCTCGCGTGTGATTTCAACTCGTTCTATCACGATCTTTCAATCCTGAACGAACCGGATTCGGATAAACGAGCTCTTCGTCTTTTGCTTGCCAAGAACGTAGCGAAAGTCATCCAATCTGCTCTCTCCCTTCTCGGTATCGAGGTCCCGGAAAGAATGTAATAAAAATGCGACCATCTGGCCGCATTTTTTTATTTCTTCGCTAACGCAATCACTTCTTCTGCGATTCGTTTCGCGGAGTCTTTCTGCGCTAACTTCAGCACATTCGTCTGCAGCGTCTTCAATTGCTTTGGATCATTTAACAGTTCCAACGCGGTCGCAATCAACTTCTCTGCGGCCTCTGCATCGCGCACCAGCACAGCTGCTTCCTTATTCACGAGCGCCATGGCATTGTGTGTTTGATGGTCTTCGGCTACGTTGGGCGAAGGAACCAATATCGCCGGTTTACCTAACAAACAAATCTCGCTGATGGACGAAGCACCTGCTCGTGAGATAACCAGATCGGCATTGGCATAACGATCCGGCATGTCGCTCAAGAAATCCAGACACTCGATATTGGCCGGACTACCTGCTGCCTCCCATGCAGACTTGCATTTCTCGTAATACACTTTTCCTGTCTGCCAAACCACCTTAATTCCTGCATTCGTTAACTCCTTCAGTCCGGCAATTACGGCTTCGTTGATGGTCCGTGCTCCTAATGAGCCGCCGATAATAAGAAGCGTCTTTCGACCATCGTCTTCCGACTTTCGACCATCTAAAAGATTCTGCCTTACCGGGTTTCCGGTCAGGATAATCTTATCGGCAGGGAAGAACTTCTCCATGCCTTCGTAGGCCACGCAAATCTTCGCCGCTTTGTCCTTGAGGATCTTATTTGTCACGCCCGCAAAACCGTTCTGTTCCTGTAGTAGGATGGGGATGCCCATCTTCGCCGCAGCCCACATCGCTGCGCCAGAAGCGTAACCGCCTACGCCTACGCCTACGTTCGGCTTGAAGTCGCGAATGATCTTCTTCACTTGCCGAATTGACTTTGACAGGTCGATTAATACCGACACGTTCTTCCATGGTTTCTTGCGGTCAAAACCCCGAACAGGAAGACCCACGATTTCATATCCTGCTTGCGGAACACGCTCCATCTCCATGCGACCTAACGCACCCACAAACAAGATCTCTGCCTCTGGATCCAACTCCTTCAGCGCATTGGCGATACTAACGGCAGGGAAGATATGTCCACCTGTTCCTCCGCCGGAAATCAAATAACGCATAGTCTATTCTTTTTTTTTGTCGTTTTCACTCATGTTCCTGCGCGACCCGGTTCACCACACGCTTCGTGATGAGGTTCTTACGAACGGCATGCTGCACCTTATCGGCTACATCTTCAGCGGCAGATGCAGCGTACCGTCTACGGTCTTGTTTGCTAAGGTCGCATCGAGGCGCATACCGGAAACCTGTACCGTTGTATATCGCGTCGCTCAGGTTCTCTTTTATCTTACTCCGCATCGCGCTCGAGTTGATGTCTATCCTCCGGGCGTCGTATAGGTTCGCATCTACGTCGGCCAGTACGTTCACATCCATTGAGGTGGTCAAATTCAACCGACGCAATCATCGTATCCGAATGGAATGTCGTTCCCTCAATCCCCAATTTCTCTACAACTATTGGCATAGCCAATAACTCTCGACTCTCGCCTTTTGATTCTCCACGCTTTGCAATCGCTTTCAGCCTCAATCGCTTTCAGCTTCAATCGCTTTCAGCTTCAATCGCTTTCAGCCTCAATCGCTTCACGCAAGCAATGAAGAGGCGTTTCATGCTTCTTCTACTACGTTGATGGTAGGAGTTTCTTCGTTATGGTAAATTAAAGATTAGTCTTTCTCGTAGTAGTCGGAGAAACTGCTGTTGTCTCCTTTGTAAAGGTTATTATCGTCCGGAGTGTCGAAATGAACGGCTGGATCGGGAGCAGGGAAACCATCCGTGTTCGGAGCTTTCGGATTGGAGCATGAAACCAGAATGAAAGTTGAGAAAAGAATCGCAAATGCAAAGACAATTTTTGTTCTCATAACGGTAGTGTTTAAAATTCGCTACAAAAATACTACAAAAAATTTGAATATGCAAGATTTTAAGCAAAAAATTATCGTCTGTGCTTGCACGAGCGTATTTTGAGGCTTAAAAGATTTTCGTTCGCTATACTTAGCGAACCCAAGGTCCGGGGAATTCCTGCAAGGAAGACGGAGTCCGAAATTACTGTTTTTTTTCGTTTACCCGAGATAGTGTTGTCCTTATCGCGGCTAAGGACGGAGAGGCTACACCGATGTATAAGTACGACTACCGGGCGATTGTGTTCGGCGAAAGTGCTTCAGAAGGGGTACAAGTTAGGTTTATGGGGCAAAATGCAGACCTATCGCAGCCTGCAAAATGACCTATACGCCACAAGTTACGGATGACGGGTTACAAGAGAAAGGGGAGACATTTATTAAGGATGGGCAACTCTATATTCGCCGAGGCGGAAGAATATACAATATTTTTGGATTGGAAATCATTAGTGGATACTAATGATGATTTATCATATAATGTACTTATAAAATCGTATGATAACCGTATTATTCGCGCAGGATAGCCATATGATAAAATGCCATTTTTAGCAAAAATATAACTCTTACTATATATATACTTTGTATATATATACATTTTAATTTTTTGTTAAAATTTGCATATGTCAAAAAAAAGCATTACCTTTGCGCCGTTAAAACGTTTATATCATGAAAAATCGATTCTTTTTACTACTCCTTTTGATGAGTGTGCTCTTGTCCGCGGCAGCGGAACAAATGCCCGAGAATTATTACGATGCTATCAACGGAAAGAAAGGCGAGGTGCTGAAAGGAACATTGAAAACGGTTATTCGCCCCCATACAGTCATTCCCTATGGCAGCGGAAACCCCTCTTCTTGGTACGTATTCTATTATTCTGACCGCGATGAGAACGGCTACTGCATGGATATGTACTGCGACGATTGGAAGAAGTTTACATCGCCTGGTGCGGTTGTCTCCGGATGCAACATCGAGCACAGTTTTGCCAAGAGTTGGTGGGGTGGAGCAAAGAACGATGCGTACAAAGACTGCTATCATCTGAATCCGTCGAACTCAACAGCCAATAGTTCTCGTAGTAACTATCCTTTAGGCGTGCCTGTCAAGGAATTCAAATCTAATACCGGCTCATTGAAAGTAGGCAAGATTCACCACGACTCGCTCAATGTGGATTTCTATGTGTTTGAGCCGAAGGATGAATATAAGGGCGATTTTGCGCGCGCGTATTTTTATATGGCTACGTGCTACGGCAAAGATATCAACGGCAATTATGACGCCACTATCTGCTCGCAATACAAAGGCTGGCGTTTGGATAACAAAGATGTGGGATCACGTTTTGCTATGCAAAATGATAATTACCTGGAGTTCCAACCCTGGGAACAAGCCGTGCTCATCGCTTGGCATCGTGCGGACCCGGTTTCGGTGAAGGAAATCAACCGCGCGGATGCTGTAAGCGATTTCCAACATAACCGCAATCCCTTCATCGATTACCCCTATCTGGCAGAGTATATTTGGGGCGAAAAAGCCCATGAGACGTTGGACATGGCAAACCTGATGGCTTCCTCTGATCCCGAATTCATACCTGGTAAAAGCAATGGTTGGCGCGAATCGCAACCCTCCGATATTGACCAAGCCTCCAATGACCAATCGCCCATCACGAGTAAGGTCATAAAGAACGGCCAAATCTTCATCCTCCGCGGTGGTCGAACTTATACCCTCACCGGACAGGAAGTAAGATGATTGATAGAAAAATGCAGTAAAATCTGCAAAAAATGGCATACACTCTTGTGTATGTCATTATTTTTTTGTACTTTTGCAGCCGCTTTTAGTATGTACATGCATTTACGCGTATGGAATGGATCAATAATTTAATCTTTGGAACGGGTATCGCGCACTCGATCGTCGTGCTGGCTTTGGCCATCGCAGTAGGTATCTGGTTGGGCGAAAAGTTGAAGTTCAAAGGCATCACCTTAGGTATCACGTGGATCTTGTTCTGCGCTATCGCCTGCAGTCATTTCGGCATGCGCTTGGATCCGTTGGTGGAGAGTTTTGCGAAAGACCTCGGTCTGATTCTCTTTGTCTATTCGATAGGTCTGCAGGTAGGTCCGTCTTTTTTCTCGTCCTTCGGTAAGGGTGGTATCCGCTTAAACGCTTTGGCGGCGGGTATCGTACTATTGGGCTGTTTGACCGCTGTAGCCATCCATTATATCTTTAAAGTCGAGACGCCGGTTATCACAGGTGTACTCTTCGGTGCGGTTACGAACACGCCTGGTCTGGGTGCAGCCGAGCAGACCTTTCAGGACATCACACAAGGTGCCGACTCATCGGTGATTGCAAGCGGATATGCAATGGCGTACCCCCTTGGTGTGGTAGGAATCATCTTCTCGCTTCTGCTACTCCGCTGGATATTCCGTATCCGCGTAGAGAAAGAGGAAGAGAAAGTGCAAGCAGAGCAGGGTGAACAAAAGACGATATCGCGTTACGACATGACGCTGACCAATCCGCAGATAGAGGGTCTGCGTGTACGCGAACTGAGTCTGCTTACGCATGTGACGATCGTTGTGTCGCGCGTGATAAATAAAGAAGGCAATGAGTTCATGCCGGATGCCGAGACCATTCTCCACGTCGGTGACCAGGTGCGGTTCATAACGGATCATCAGAACGAACGCACGGTGCTGCTGCTCGGTCAACTGACGGATGTGAAATGGGAGGAGCAGGAGAAGCAAGTACATCTTGTCAACCGCCATATCATCGTCACCAAACCGAAACTGAACGGTAAGCGTATCATGGACCTGCGTGTGCGTGAAGCGTTCAACATTACTATCACGCGTATTCGTCGTGCGGGTGTGGAACTGTTGGCAACGCCGGAGTTACGGTTGCAGATGGGAGACCGTCTGACCGTGGTAGGCGAGCAGGAAGCGGTGGATAAGATGGCGAAGGCTTTCGGTAATTCTACCAAGAAACTTGATGCGCCAAATCTGGCATCGCTCTTCTTCGGTATCGTCTTAGGTGTGGTTTTAGGTATGTTGCCCATTGCTCTGCCGGGGCTGGGACAACCGTTTAAGTTAGGTCTGGCGGGTGGCTCGCTGATTGTAGCGATCCTGATGGGAGCTTTCGGAACGAAGTATCATGTTGTGACTTATACCACCACTTCGGCGAACCTGATGATTCGTGAGATTGGTATCGCACTCTTCTTGGCGTCCGTCGGTTTCGGAGCCGGAAAGAGTTTTATTCCTACTTTGTTGGGTGGCGGATATATATGGATCGGTTACGGTGTGCTCATCACCTTGTTGCCGCTCCTCATCATCGGCATCATTGGACGCAAGTGGATGAAGTTGGATTACTTCACGCTGATGGGACTTATCGCAGGTTCAACGACCGATCCGCCTGCATTGGCTTACGCTACCTCGCAGAGTAGTTCGAATGACCGTGCTGCCGTAGCGTACTCTACTGTTTACCCACTGACGATGTTCCTGCGCGTACTCACGGGACAACTAATGATCTTGTGCTTCTTGTAAATAGGGATATATTAAAACTTGCTGTGCCGAGTATCTTGGCGAACTTCACCATTCCCTTGGTGGGAATCGTAGATACAGCAATCGTCGGGCATCTGAGTGACGCCGCTGCGATAGGCGGAATAGCCATCGGCACTATGCTCTTTGATTTATTGTATTGGAACTTCGGTTTTCTCCGCATCAGTACCAGTGGCCTTACGGCTCAAGCGTTTGGAAGGGGTACGGAAGAAAATGATGAATGCGGGAAGATACTAAGCCAGAGCGTGAGTATTGCTTTTATAGGAGCACTCTTCGTATGGGCAATCCAGTGGTTCTTCGTCACTGCTGTTCTGGCTATCGTACCCTGTTCACTGGAAGTGGCTGAAGTCGCACGTTCGTATTTCTTCGTTCGTATTTGGGCTGCTCCGGCTACTTTGAGTCTGATGGCTCTAAAGGGTTGGTTCATCGGCATGCAGGATGCGAAGAGTGCGATGGCGGTGGATATCGTGGTAAACGTCATTAACATGGCAGCCAGTTATTGTTTGGCTGTCTATACGCCGCTGGGCGTAGTGGGTGTGGCATGGGGAACTCTGATCGCGCAGTACTCTGGTTTAATCCTTGCAGCCCTAATAGTGGTTATAGGTTATAGGTTACGAGTTACGGGTCATTGGAAAGAGGTACTGCGATGGTCGGAACTGAGACATATGATGGCGCTGAACGGCAACCTGTTTATTCGTTCGCTCTGTTTCATGGTGGTCTATGTGGGCTTCACGTCCATGGCCAGCCGATATGGCGATACAGAACTGGCTGTCAGCAGTATCATTATGAAGCTCTTTATGTTCTTCTCCTATTTCGTGGACGGATTCGCTTATGCTGGAGAAGCGCTTGTTGGTAAAGCCATAGGAGAGTCGAAAGTCGAGAGCCCAAAGGTGCTAACGAGCACTCCGATAAAAGTAGAGAGTGTTGTCCGGGCACTGTTATATTGGGCCATCGGTGTGGGCTTGGTATTCACGGTGATCTATGCCGTATGGGGTCAAGACTGTATCGCCTTGATGACCAATGATGCGACTGTGTTAGCTGCTGCGAAGAAGTACATGGGATGGTTGATTGCCATGCCTATCGTCAGTGCACTGGCGTTTATGTGGGATGGTATCTATGTAGGTGCCACCGCAGGAGTTCCGATACGAAATGCAATGATATGGGCGGCTGTCGGATTTGTGCTGCTGTATGTAGCTACCTATCGATGGGTAGGCGTACAAGCCCTTTATATCGCTTACTTTGCACATTTAATTGCACGAGTTATATATTTATCTGTAAAATGGGGAAAATTACGTATATAATTCTCTTATCTCTCGCCCTGATGGCGTGCAGCAAGACTGAAAGCAAGCATGCTGAGCGTGCTGCGATTCCTGTTCGTACCGTCATCATCGCGCAACAGACCAATAATGCTGTAGCGCGTTATGTCGGAGTAGTTGAACCCGCCCAAGAGACGCCTCTGAGTATGCAGATGGCAGGTAGAGTAGTGTCCGTAGAGGCGAAGAACGGTCAACGAGTGTTTAAAGGTCAGACGATCCTGAGCGTCGATAACACCCAAGCGCTGAATACCCTTCAGTCGGCTGAGGCAACCTTCCGTCAAGCGGAGGATGGGTATAATCGTGTAAGCAAAGTGCATGACAAAGGGGTGGTTTCCGACCAAAAACTCGTGGAGATTGAGAGTCAGTACACCCAAGCCAAAGCCCTCTATGCGGCAGCCAAAGAACATCTGCAGGAGTGCACCCTTTCCGCGCCCTGCGATGGTGTGTTGAGTGGGCTGAACGTATCGGTTGGGCAGTCGATAATCCCGGGTACCAAACTCTGTTCGATATTGGATATCTCTGCTTTCACCGTTCGTTTCACCGTACCTGAGGCCGAAGTGGGTGACCTATCCGAAAAGGGCGAGATGGAGTGTGCGGCCGTCAACCGGAATTTCCCTGTTCGCTTGAGTTCGAAGAGCGTGACGGCTAATCCTCTCACGCATACTTACGAAGCACTAGCTCGTGTAGAAGGCGGTAAAGACATCCTGCGAACAGGTATGGTAGGTATCGTATGTCTGCCTGTACTGCGCAGCGAAGCCATCGTCGTGCCGGCGAAGTGCATCCTTCTCAAACCCGAAGGTGCTACCGTATGGATCAAACAAGACGACCAGGCCACGAGACGTCTGATCACTGTAGGAGGTTACGAAGCAGACGGTGTACGCGTGCTCAATGGATTGGAACCCGGTGATGTGGTCATCTCGGAAGGATATCAGAAACTTTACGAAGGTTGTAAAGTAAGTGAAAACAAGTAAACACATAGAAATAGCGATGCGGAGGCACGGTCTGGTGATCGCGCTGTTCCTCATCCTTATGACCTTCGGTATCTATTCGTTGCCGAAGATGAACAAAGATGAGTTCCCGCAGTTCACCCTCCGTCAAGCTTTAGTAGTAGCCCTCTATCCGGGTGCTACCGCCAGTGAGGTGGAGCAGCAGGTGACCATACCCCTCGAGGATTATATCAATTCCTTCGAAGCAGTCGATAAATCCCTTACGTATAGTAATAGTGAGGACGGTTTTTCCTACGTCTATGTCATGCTACGCATGCACGGCGTAGATGGCGATAAGGCATGGAATAGGATTCGTGCCGGTCTACCACTGCTGCAGAAGACTCAACTGCCGCAAGGTGTTCTCCAGACCTTACTCATTGATGATTTCGGGAACACGTCCTCTCTGCTTATTGCGGTGGAGAGTGCGGAACGCAGTCCCCGTGAACTGGAGCAGTACGCCAAGCAAATCTGTTCGACTCTACGCACTATCCCCGAGATGGGTAAACTGTGCATCATGGGTCAGCAGACAGAAGAGATAGCCATCACCATCAATCCAGAACGTCTATCGGCCTACGGCATCAGTCCGTCTGTTCTCGAAGCACAAGTAGCCCTGCAGGGGCTGCGCACCATAGGAGGCGACAACGATGCTAGCGGTGCACTGCAAGTGGTTATCCCCTATCAGTCGGAATACGAGCTGCAGGAACAGATCGTCTGGTCCGATCCTGCTACCGGTGCTACCATACGCCTCAAAGACATTGCGACGATCGAACGGCGCTATCAGAAGCCCAAACAGTACGTCGAGTTTGACGGAGCACCCTGTCTGATCCTGAACATGGAAATGGTGCCTGGGAATAACATCGTGGCCTTTGGCCAAGAAGTAGATAAACAACTGGCTCAAGCCGCTGCCATGCTGCCGCCCGATATACGGTTCCATCGTATCACAGACCAGCCGAAGGTAGTAAACGACTCCGTCGTATCGTTCTTACGAGACATCATCATCTCTATCCTTGTGGTGATAGCCGTCATGCTGATGTTCTTCCCGTTACGTACGGCCCTCATAGCGGCGACAGGTCTACCTGTCTGCACTGCAATCTGTATCGGACTGATGTTTGTCACGGGTATCGAGTTGAATACCGTCACGCTGGCAGCCCTAATCTTCGTTTTGGGAATGATCGTGGACGATAGCGTCATTGTCATTGACGGCTATACGAACCAATTAGCTCGTCGACACTCGCGGTGGTACTCCGCTGTGGTTAGCACGAGTATGCTGTTTGTCCCAATGTCCTTGGCTACCATGGCGATATGCGGTATGTTCTTCCCCATGACGCGTATCATCACAGGTCCATTAGGGGAGTTCGTACAACTCTTCCCATGGGCCGTCCTCTTTGCTTTAGTTGCCAGTATCTTCTATGCGACTTGGGTGACACCATATCTTTCCTTCCGCTTCATTCGCGAACGCAAGGAAGAGGAACTGAATCGCTTCGAACGAATCCAGAATAAGTTCTTCACCTGGTTGCAGGATAGTTATAAGAAACTGCTGCAGCGTTGTTTTGACAAACCGATTATTGTTTTGTGTATGTTAGGCGGTGCCTTAGGTATCGGTATCTTCCTGCTTACACGCCTGAACCTGCAACTGCTGCCGAAAGCAGAACGGGAGTTCTTTGCCGTAGAGATTCATTTACGCGACGGAGCACCACTCGAAGAGAGTGCAGCAGTAGCGGATAGTTTAGCGACCATCCTGCGTGCCGATCGGCGTGTGACGAGTGTGACGTCCTTCATTGGTCAGTCTTCCCCACGTTTCCATGCAACTTATACGCCGCAGACACCGGCTACCAACTATGCACAGCTCATTGTGAACACGAAGTCCAGCCATGCTACCGGACAGGTCCTCAAAGAGTACAGCCGTCGCTATGAGAATTATTTCCCGAACGCTTATGCACGTTTCAAACAACTGGACTATCAGTCTGCAAGAAACCCGCTGGAGGTGCGTGTGCAAGGCGATGACTGGGAGAAGATGGCCCCTATTGCCGATAGTATCTTCCGATTCATGATTGAGCAACCCGAACTGCAATGGGTACATTCCGATTATAGTAACATGGCACCATCAACGCGTATCGTGCTCAAACCCGACGAGGCGACACGTTTAGGTATCACCCAGACTGTTCTATCCCTATATCTGCGTCAGGCTACGCAAGGCGCCACCATCACAACCTTGTACGAAGGTTCTTACAGTGTACCTGTTGTACTCTATACGGCCGGTGTGAGCGAGATGAACACAGATGAGTTAGGTGCAATTCAGGTACCTACCGCAATTCCCGGGATTTGGGTGCCGCTGCGGCAGGTAGCCTCTATCGAACCCACTTGGCATCATACCCATCTCGAACGTCGAAATGCCGTACGAACTATCACGGTGGGTTCCGACCTATGCGGCTCGACCAGTCAGGTATCTGCCGAAAAGAAAGTGCGCGAATGGGTGGATAAGCATGTTACGGATTTGCCCGAAGGGGTAAGCATCACTTACGGCGGCTTAACGGAGATCAATGATATGATACTCCCACAGATCTTCTGGTCTATTGTGGCTGCACTGGCTGTGATGTTGATCTTACTGCTGTATCACTTTGGTAAGATCGGTTTGGCGCTGCTGGCCCTTTCCAGTTCCGTACTCTGCGTCTTCGGCGCGATGTTAGGTTTGTGGATATTCCAACTCGATATATCCATCACAGCTGTGTTAGGTATTGTCAGTCTGATCGGTATTATCGTCCGAAATGCCATCATGATGTACGAATACGCTGAGGACTGCCGAAAATCCAAACATCTCACTTATCGTGAAGCCGCTTTCTATGCTGGTCAACGACGTATGCGACCGGTCTTCCT
>SAMEA3663047__coassemble_510_pt1 | contig 14167 bp, 13 predicted proteins | sample SAMEA3663047__metabat2_low_PE_014 | metagenome-assembled genome bin SAMEA3663047 (sample SAMEA3663047) | pig gut metagenome | biome: pig gut; feature: pig-associated habitat; material: faeces | place: France | collected 2012 | reverse complement strand
AAAACGATATTTTAAAAGGGTACCCATCTGTTTTTGCTGTTCGCATCTTAAAATGTACTCGGTTTAAATTAATGATAGAAAAATGTGTTCTCATGTATTCTTTTTCTTCTTCTGTTTTTGGGTCTTTAAATACATCGAACACTTCAACAAAGTTGCATAGCAATCTTCTGCTTCGCTTAATTTTTCCTGATGCAACTTTAATTGTTGGTTCAACATCTTCTATAATTCCATCTATTCTTTTAAATTTCAGGAGATTATCAGTATTACGTGACGCGTATAGACTGCCATTCTCTGCATATTTTTTAAGCGTTCTTGGTGTAATCTCAAACAACTCTGATATTTTTGCTAAGCTGCCACATCCTACGAGTTCATCTGTATATGCATCATAGACATAGTATGTGTCTGTTCTTTTACCTCGCATTTTCTATACCTCCCTGATTGTCTCATGATAACGATATTCAAATAACTTCTTCTTGATGTTATAGACAGGAGTTCTGAGACCTTTGACATCTTCTATTACCTTTTCATCATTTCTGTAATAGACGAAGTCGGCCACGTATGTGATTGGTCTTCTTTTCCTCTTCTTTCCATCAATTACAATCTCAAATGACGGTATAAGTTCAAACTGAACCTGAAGAGACAGGTCTCTAATGCTTCCCATCTCTTCGAGTTTCTTGAGTTCTGTATATCTCTTTGCTTCTTTTCGACTGTCGAAGACAATGCCGTCAACAACTGCCTTCTTAGCCTTGTATTTATTCTTGATCATTAGAATTGAATGTCATCCTCTTCCATAACTAATCCTTCATCCTCGAACTGATGAATAAGTCCATTATTCGCATAGTTATTAACAGGTGCTTGGCTATTTACTGGTGCTTGTGGTGCAGCTTGATTTTCTTTTCTAGTGTTAAAGAACTGAACAGAGTCAGCAATTACCTCAGTAACATATACTTTCTGTCCTTGGTTGTTCTCATAATTTCTTGTTTGGATTCTTCCATCTACTGAAACCATCGAACCTTTAGAACAGTAACGTTCTGTGTTTTCTGCAATCTTCCCCCAGCATACGCAGTTAATGAAATCAGCATCCTGACCATCTCTTGTTGAGAAGTTACGATCAACTGCTAAAGTAAAACTTGTTACAGCTGTACCATTACCTGTTCTTCTTAGTTCAGGGTCTCTTGTAAGTCTTCCGACTAATGCGACACGATTAAGCATTAATAGTGTTCCTCCTTGTCTTTTCTTGTCATAAGTTATTGCGCTCTTTATCTTTTCTGAGTTCTTCTCTAAATGCTGAAAGCGTAGAGAAAAAGACTGCTAATAGGATAAATACTCCAATTATGAGCGCTAAGGCTAGCACAACAAGAAGAATCAGAAGAAACGCAAGGAAGTTACGTACTATCGGCTGTTGGAGCCTACCCACTCGATAGACGAGGTGGAGAAAGTACATATTGCAGAATGGTCGTCTGTGAACATGCAGGCGATAAAAGACTGCAAGACGGGTATGCCGATCGAACCGGAGAAGACGATTCATGACATCCGTTTGGATAAGGCGTTACTGACCTTTACGGATGAGCAGGAAAAGTGCTATAAGGCTCCTTTTGAGCAGAATCTGATTAGCAACTTCTTGTTTTATAGGAATAGCAGGTTAGAGGAGAAAGGTGAAAAATGATTAATTATTGTTTAATAACGAGATAGAAAGGAAAGACAAAATGGAAGGGAAAGTATTAAAAAGAAGTAAGAACAAGATCTTCTGTGGCGTTTGCGGCGGTTTGGCCGAGTATCTGGGAGTGGATTACACCATCATGCGCCTGATTTATGCAGTGCTTTCCATATGCAGTGCTGCGTTCCCGGGCTTGCTGATTTATCTTATTCTGGCATTGCTGATGCCTGAAGATCAATAAGACGGTCTCGGCATTGCTCCATGAGCCACAGCGGTGTGCTGGTGGCACCGCAAATCCCGATCTTCAGGTCGGGATTTGTTGATATATGATTTATGATTTTTGATTCGTGATTTATGATTTCGTCGGGAGAGGAAATGAAGATTGTGTTGGGGTTGACCTCAACACAATTTTTGTATAACACGCGGGCGTTAGACGACTTGGTGCCTCCGACGAAGAAGACGATGTCGTTTGCGCGAACGAAGTCCTGAAGCTGCGCTACGCGGTTGGCAACATTACGGCATATCGTATCATGCGCTTCCAGCGCAATTTGAGATTTGTGATTTATGATTTGAGATGAAATCGCTTCTACCAGCGCTTTAAATCCCTCTACGCTCTTTGTTGTTTGCGAGAAAAGGTAAATAGGACGGGAGAAGTCGAGACGGTCCAGTTGATCGACGGACTCGATGACGATGGCGGTGTTGTTGGTCTGTCCCTGCAGGCCGATGACTTCTGCATGTCCGGGTTTGCCATAGATGACAATCTGCGGCGGAAGTGCTTCGTCTGTGCGATGAAGTTCATAGCACGCGCGAATACGCTCCTGCAGTTTGCGTACGACAGGGCAGGTAGCATCAATGATCTCTATGCCTCTGCGCTCCGCGATCCAATAGGTAGAAGGCGGTTCCCCATGAGCGCGAAGGAGAACACGGGAGTGAGAAGGAAGGGTACGCAGGTCGTCGTTATCGATCGTCTGAAGACCTAATTTGTCCAACCGCGCCACTTCTTGTCCGTTATGGACGATATCACCCAAACAATAGAGCGAACCTTTGCTGAGTTCGCTTTCTGCTGTTGTAATGGCGCGTGTGACGCCGAAACAGAAGCCGCTGTGTATGTCAATATTAATTGACATGGTTTAGTGTTTAGTGTTTAGTGTTTAGTGTTTAGAGTTGAAGAGGGCGATGACTTTCTCCATCTGTTCGTCGGGGGTGAGGTTGGAGTTATCCACCACAATGGCATCTTCGGCTTGGCGGAGCGGAGACTCCGCACGATGGGTATCGCGGTAATCGCGATCGTTGACATCTGCCAGCACTTCATCGAAGTTCGGTTTCTCTCCTTTGTTTAAGAGTTCGTCAAAGCGACGCTGTGCGCGCACTTCGGGAGAAGCAGTAAGGAAGAGTTTGAGTTCCGCTTTCGGGAAGACAACTGTACCGATATCTCGTCCATCCATGACGATACCTTTGGCGATGCCCATGGCTTGCTGCTGCGCTACAAGGAAGGCACGCACTTCTTTGATTTGCGAGATCCGGCTGGCGCAGTTACCCACTTCGAGCGTACGGATGAAGGCTTCCACATCTTCTCCGTTGAGCGTGACATGTTGCGCGCCATCTACGAGAATGAATCCGACCTGAATATGCGGCAGAGCGGCAATTATATCCGCTTCGTTGGTGAGGCCTTGACGCAAGGTATATAAACCTATTGCGCGATACATAGCGCCCGTATCGACATAGGTATAGCCGGCATATTTAGCAAGAGCTTTGGCGATGGTGGATTTACCACAAGAGGAATAGCCATCGATGGCGACAATAATCTTATTTACCATTTTATCATTTACCATTTTGTCATTTGCTTCTTATCTAACGAACGATTACTTAAGTAGCGAGTTGATATCGAGGGTGAGACCGAGCTGGTAGGAGAAATTGGATTTGGTAAGTTGGCTAATTGCAAATCCTACCCGTGCTTGTTTGATCTTCACTCCTGCGCCAAGAGCAAAACCGGCCAGAGACTTCTGGTCCGTGAGTTGCAATTCAGCTCGGCGACGATGGTTGTAACTGAGAGCGATATAGAACTTCTCACTCTTGGGCACCACTTCGATAGACCATATTGTATGGCGGAAGAGCATGTCGTACCATTTCACGTCGTGGGCGATGATATCTCCGGTGGTTGGGTTCTTATCGAGGCTGGTCCATTCGTAGTTGAGATACCAGGTCTGCATGTTATGAATCTGGAGGTGAAAACGCAGCGGAGCATGCTTGACGCGATAGGTGAGACCGAGCTGGAGATTCAGCGGAAGGATCTCGTGGTTCGACCCACCTTCTTCGGAGTAGAATCCCTTGAGTTGCCAACCTATGTTCGCGAGGACGAGACCCATCTGGAAGGTAGAGTCGCGCGTCTGGAAATGCGCGCCCACATCGGCTCCGATCGCGAAGGACGAATAGCTCTCATAGATGGAATAGACGGGTTTGAGGGTGATGCCTATTTTCCAACACGGGTGCAGCTGACGGGCGTACATGATATCGATGAGGATATCTCGCGCACCGAACTTACCTCCGGTGAGGTTTCCGTTCTCGTCGGCATACTGCATACGGCCGTAATCGAGGTAATGGATACCAACCGCGAAATAGTTGGGTTTATCGGGTTCTCCTTCTCCGTCGAAGGGTTTCTCTACTTTCGAGCGGCCGAAGTTATGTCCGTAGAGTACAGAACCGAACATCGTGCCGGGCAGATAGTAGGAATAGTTGAGCTGCAGCGTCATGTGGCTATTGGCATGGAGCAGGGCAGGGTTGCACATACCCATCGAGATATCTCCGTCGCTGAGGCTGACGTTACTTCCTCCCAGCGCATTGAGGCGGGAGGAGGTAGGCAGACTCATGAAAGAGAAGACCGAACGACCTGCGTTCGATACCTGCGCGAGGGCCGGAATAGCCATCATCAGCGCACATGCTACTATGAAAAGCGCATACTTCCGCATACTATAATCGGGCACAAAATTACTACAAAATTTTCAAATACGCAAATTTAGCGTTATGATTTCGCAAAATATTTCAAGAAATATTTGCGTATATGCGATTTTTGTTGTACTTTTGCAAGGTTTTTGAAACGCGATATGGTGAAATTAGTCATGAAGAAGATATTCGATAAAAGAGGTTTGATCCTTGTAATGATGTCGCTGTTGGCGTTGTGCGTCTATGCGGATGATTCGTTTACGATCGCGCATGAGTTTAATACGCCGGGCGATCGTATTGTTTATTCGAACGCGAATAAGACGGCTACGACGGATAGTGTGGTTTATCAATGCTATAGAAATGCGGTGTTCGCATTGGATGCATCGAAGACGATATATAGTAAAGTATGTCTATTCATGGAGAATCAGTTAGATTCGATGGTGACATCGAAGATCGTGGGACTGAAGAGTTTTCGATTGTATTATTATACGAAGAAAAAAGATCGCTATGCGACGATGGCGATAAAGGTTTCGAGAGACGGGGTTCACTGGATAGATGTGTCTTCGCGAATTGAGCATATAGCCGGGCGTGCAGAGGTGATCATCCCGCAGCGAGGGAACTATTTCGTGAAGGTGATTAATACGGGTTCGAGTGTGCCGTTTTATATCTGGAAGTTTCAATGGGATATTGAAATTTGCAATTGCTTCGAGTATTTGCCAAATGGTTGGGATTAGTCGTGCGGGTAGAGAATGAGATATTGATTCCGGAGATGGCGCGATTATTGGCGTCGGGAAAGGAGGTGCGTTTCTCGCCTTCCGGCGTGAGTATGCGGCCGTTTATTGAGGGCGATCGAGACAGCGTGATATTGAAGCAGTTAGAGCGCGCACCGCGTCGCGGAGATATTGTACTTGCCGAGGCGGAAAACCTATGCGGGAGTCGTACATATGTGTTGCATCGATTAGTGCGGATAGAAGGGGAGGCATGTGTGCTGCAGGGCGATGGAAACCTGGCAGGAGAAGAACGCTGCTCGTCGGGCGATATTATTGGAACAGTTATTCGCATCGAAAAACCGAATAGTCGTCGTAAACGACTGACACGAGGCAGATTGTGGTTTTTACTTAAACCAATAAGAAAATATTTATTGAAGATTTATAGACACACGATGATATGAGAACGATTGAAGGATTTAAGTTGCGTAAGTTAGGCAATGAGTACATATTAGTGGGCGAATCGATGGCGCTGATCAATTTCAATAAGATGATCACGCTGAATGAGACGGCTGCGTTCCTTTGGAAGGCTGCGGAGGAGGCTACTGCGGCGCATGGTACGTTTGATGCACGGGCGTTATGCGATGCGCTGTGCGGGGAGTATGAGGTAGATCCGGCACAGGCGTTGACGGATGTAGAAGCGACGATAGCTACTTGGCGCGAGGCCGGGGTGATTGAATAAAGAAGAAAACATCAATAGTGTCCTATAAAAAGAACATAAAATAAGATAAAGCACGTCCTATGCAGATGGGATTAGACCGCGGCAAAGCCGCTCAAAGTAGAAAGACCGCTTCGCTCAAAGTAGATTTTAATAGGACATAAGTGAATTATACCGATAAAAATAAATAAAAAAATACCAAAAATAATCAATAATCAGAAGAATTACCCCAGATTTTTTCTTACACTAAAATTAAGATGCTTCAGCGGGCATCTTTTTTTTTGTGCCAAAATGCTGAATTTCACCAAAAATATTATGTACGATTATTAAGAAACGGCTACACCTTATTATTAAACGCACGTCTGCGCGCGTAAATATTTGCGTGTTTCGAACAAAAATATTAATTTTGCACCCGATTTTCGCGTTGTTTGTTTAGAAACGGCGCATAAAAACTTAAAAATCGTACATTTTGTAAAATGCAGTTAGCAAAAGTGTCAAAGTGTCAAAGTGTCACGACAGTTTTTTAATAGCAAAGCGACAAAGCGACACGCAAAAATAACAAACAGAAAGGTATTTAAGGTATGAAAAATATGTCTGAAAGTGCAATAAGTGCAATAAGTGCAAAGCAAATTTTTGCCAACTTTGCTAAGTTTGTCAAGCCAATTTGCGGCACTACTCGTCGTTCTGAGGGTAGTGTGACGGAGGCTGAATATCCAACGAATTACCAACGTATCTCCAACTTATCACTAACGATTCGACCGTTCCGCGTGGCTATTTTGGCTGTGCTGCTGGTTTTCGTAGGCGGCTGGAATACGCAGGCGTGGGGAGTCGACCTTGTGAATGATGGCTCTGAGTATGAGATAGAAAACAGGTGGTCTTCTTCTAACGACAAAGAGTTTGCCATTTCTAAACCCGCTTCAATGATTTATTTCTCAACACGCAAATATTGGTCTGCGATAGGTACTATTGAGTTGAAAATTTATGATGCCAGTGGGAGTCACAAGGTAACAATTGATGTAGATGGAAAAAGTAGCGTGGATTTAACTCAATATTCGGGATATAGAGACTTTAGAAAGTTTGTGTTTCATGGAACAGGAACAGAAAGAAAATATGTTTCTGGTGTAAGAATTGTCATGGCGCAGTATTTAGATGCCCCATCTAAAACGAGTTTTGATTTTGGTACAGGAAAAGTTGATGATACTAATTCCACCGGTAGTTTTACTATCGCATGGTGTAATGTGCCTGCAATGACATATAAAGTGGCAGGAACAGGCAGTGAAAAAATAGGAGTAAGCATTGCGAAAAACTCTAGTGAAAGTAATTACGGTACTGCAACAATCATTGTTACTTACAACCGTAATGCAGCTAGTACGCTCGATGCTACACTTATTATTTCTAACACATACGGAAACTACTCAAAGGAAATTGCTTTGACAGGAACTACCTCCAAGTATGATCAAACACTTTCTTGGAATGGGGATGTGGTAGAAAATATGATGAATGGCAGCGAGCAGAGTTGTGCTGCAACTGCGACTTCCGGTTTGGAAGTTTCTTATTCGTCAAGTAATAGTAGCGTGCTTTCTGTAAATCCAAGCACGGGATTGTTGACTGCAAAAGCAAAAGGCGGCCCTGTAACTATTACAGCATCGCAAGCAGGTAATTACAAATACAACGAAGCGACTTCTATTCCGAGAACTTTTTATGTAAAAGATAAGGATACGCCAGATTTTAAACCAAGCGGTTTCAGCGAAAGTGGAACGAACGAAATATTTGTAGGTGATGTCCTTACTCTTGATGTCAAGAATGTTGATGGTGGTCTAAATGGAGATTTTACGGCAGCATATGATGCTACTTATTTTAGCGTAACACGGGCTGGTAATACTATTTCCATAGAGGCGCTTAATGCAGGAAATGGTAAAAACGTCACATTCACACAAGCAGTAACAAACACTAATTTTGGCGATTCTAAGACGTACACGTTTAACATCTCTAAAATTACCAATACTCTTGACGTAAAGGTAATGACGCATGAGATGTTTGTGGATGATGAGTGGAGCGGAATTATCAATGCTGGAGTGGCAATTAAAAATCGCAATAATACAGATGTGCCTGTAAGTGTTACGTCCGATGATGAAGAATTATTGCGATATGTGTCGGCTTCTGATAAAGTAGTTGCTCCTAATGATGCTAAGGAATTATTTGGCGCGTCAAAGAAGGTAACACTTACTTTCTCACAACCCGAAACCTATAAATATACAGCCGCAAGCAAGACCATTGAGGTTACCGTAAAGAAATACCCCAATTCCATCTCTTGTTCTTGGGGAAGTTGGACAAAGACACTGAATTTTGAGAAGGGTTCCAATATTACCTTCTCTTCGAATAACGACTTGACAAGCATTACGCCGATTGTTGTTACGCAAACCAGCGGAGCGGAAAACGCTACCTATTATCCGGCACCGGATAATGTGATCTATGGCTCGTATAATAATAACGCAAGCGCTACTTGGTCTGTGTCGCAAGCAGAGAACTATAAGTACGTGGCCGCTACTACCCAAACGTTAACGGTAAATGTAGCGAAAGATGCTGATCCGGGTTGTGATATTACGTTGTTTACGGCTTTAACCGGAAGTAGTAAGAAAGTTTCTGAAACGGATCAATCAAACGGATTTGATTTGGGAGGAGTAGGTGTAAAACTATCTCTGTATATCAAGACGAATGGTTTAGTGGGAAATGATGCAAATCTATACACACGCACAGCTACTTCCGATTGGACGTACCTGCAAGAAGTATCTGCTCCTCTTGGAGGCGAATGTGATATAAATAACATTGCTCTTCCGCTGGGAACTACGCATATTAAGTTTACAAAAGGTGGAGACATCGGAACAGATGATCCGTATATCAAGGATATTGTGGTAACGCGCACGCATTACTTTGATATTGAGAATGCGGGAGGAACTGCGATTACTGAATTGGATATGCCGCAGAATACGCCGACTGGGAATGTAAAAACGGCTACCTTCTATATCGATTACAGTACGTGCGCGGACAAAATCAAATTGGTAAGTAGTCACGACCGCATAAAGTTCACGGCAAATAACTCTACTACGTATGAGTTTTCTACCACTCCGAATCACTATGGTCGTCAAGCGATTGAAGTATCCTATACTTCCCCGTCGGAAGCAGAGGAGTTACATGAGACGATTACCATCTTCACCCCTTACGATAATAAGGTGTTGAATATCAATGCAGAGACCATCGGTAAACTTGCTACCTACATCCACTACATCGGTGATGCTTCGTATCCGGTAGATGCGGAGAATATAGCTGCGTCGGCTTTGTTCGAGGTTCGCGATGCCAATAATGCTTTGGTTCCTAATGCAACCATTATTCTGGCAAGCAACAGCGAGAAAGCTCCTATCGCAGAAAACAAGGTGAATCCGGAGTGTGGAGGCAATGTTACCATCACCGCTTCGTATTCCGGTGATGATGCGCATGAGGCTGCTCAAGATCTGAATCAAACCATCACTATCGCCAGACTGGAAGATGAAGTGAAGATTATGCTCCCGTCTATTATGGTTGTGGGGGATGAATATGACTTGTCGAACTTCGTGACTGCAAAATCAGCGACTAATATTACCTTCTTGTCCAGCAATACAAGTATCGTTGACTTTGAGAATGGCAAATTGGTAGTGAAGAGCAAAGGATCCGGCTCAGCAACCGTGAGAGTGACTTCTGCGGGTAACTGTATTTACAATCCCGGAGAGGAAGAGATTGAACTGACAATTCGTGAGTTGACTGATCCGTGTAATTCGCTTCTTTTGGATTCGGTACACAAAGCGAACTTAGGTGCGTATAGCGGTTATACACTACGTAATCCGAAGAAATATGTCATAGCTGATGGCCCGATGGATATATTGACCTATAAGGTATGGAAATATACGGCAGCTACTCAGGATATTCATATCTGGCTGACCTCTAAAGACTACACCGACGCAAATGCAGGTTTTAATGCTGAGGAAGATATTATCGAGGAAATAGTATATCTCTCTACTGAATTACCGACCAGCAAGGATGCTGCCATTAATGGTTCCATTGATATGAAGGTAGGTAAGCGTCCGAATACCAAATATATCTTCGCCTTCGCTGCGGATCCGAATTATATCCTACCGGGTACCTTATATAAGTATATCTCCAATGTGAAGATTACGCAGCAGTGTTACCTAACCGGATCTACTTCTTCGCTATCTATGCCTACTGTCACGGCTTGTGAGACGGCAAAAGCTGAGTTTACGGTAGATTATTCGGATGTAGGACCGATTCGTCTCACTTCTAACGCTGGTGATCGCCTGACTTACGAGGTATGGAAAAATGGTGTGAAGATTGACGACTTCGACAATAACTGCGGTGATTATGGAACCTATACTATTAAATTGTTCTACACTCCGCTTACCGCTGGAGACTATTCTGGTAAGGTCACTATCTCTGCTTCCGGTAAAGAGGTAGATGTTGAATTCAGCGGAACTGCGAACGCAGCTGAACGTGAGATTGTTTGGAACGTGTCTAATCAGAATAAGGCCTTGGTGAATAAGTTGGTAGAGAATGTACTGACTGCCTATGCAAAGACCGATTGTGTGGATCCTGCAGGAGAAGTTACTTACACCATCGTCCCTGAAGGCGCTGCCACTATCAATGGCTCATCCGTTACATTCAATACTACGGGAACGGTCACGATTACAGCCGCTACGGTCGCTTTCGGTTTGTATGGAGCTGCTACTCCTGTTTCTAAAACATGGAACATTACTGAAGGATATGTCTTCTCCGGTAGTGGAACATGGGATGTTGAAGGCGGATGGGAAGGAGATCTTATACCATCTACTAACCAAGATGTAATTGTTACAGGTCATCTTACTATTGATGGAGACCGTGTGGTAAATAGCCTTACCATCGAAGGAACCGGCTCTGTAACTATGGTAGAAAACGGAAAGCTTACCATCAATGGAACTTCTAAAGATGCAGAGAATTATGGTAATCTGTACGTCCTGAACGGAGGAGAGGTTGAAGTGAACGGTGATCTGAAAGTAGGAGACCTGACGGTGGAAGCTTCAATCGGTACCGCTAACGGTACCGCGGAGAGCGGACAGGTTGATAATGCTGAGAATATCGTTTATGCGAACGCATACATTGAAATCAACATGGATCCGACGGGCGTCATGGATGATACCAAATGGTATGGCTTTACTGTTCCGTTTGATGTGGACGCACATGCCGGTATCTCGCGTAAGGAAGGAGATACGTATCGTCAGTGCGTATATGGCACACACTATATGATCGCCGAGTATGATGCGAATAAGCGCCTTAACACCGGTAAGGGATGGAAATATATTACCGGAAATACATTGTATGCCGGAACGTTCTATTACTTCACCGTGAACGGCAATTATAATACCTATCGTTTCAAAGCTAAAGAGGCTGCCTATACTCAGGCTGCGCCTGCAACCTTGGCGATGAATGGTTCTACCTCCAATCCGAATGCCAACTGGAATGCCGTAGGTAACTCTACGTTGCAGCATGCCAAAGTAAGTTTTGAAGGCGGCAACTACGTGCAGGTTTATCAGAATGGATTAGATGCATATCGCACGGTTTCAGCGAGTGAGGCAACGTTTGTAGTGGGCTGTCCGTTCTTTATTCAGGCCACAGAAGCGTCGACCGTGGTATTGGATGCACCTACTTCTGCTACAGAATCCTATTATGCTCCTCGTCGCTCAAGTGCATCGCAAAATGGTGTGGCGCGTGTTAATCTGACTTCCGTTGAGGGCGGATATTCCGACCGGATTTATGTCAGCGGTACTGATAAAGAGGAAAACGCCTATATCGCAGGTCGCGATCTTGCCAAAGCCGGTGAAAGTAAAGTTGTTCCGCAATTATGGGTAGATACCTATAATCAGAAATTAAGTGTACACGAGGCTGCATGGCAGGGTGAAAACGCAATTTGTCCGCTCGGTATCTATGCACCGAAGGAGGGTGAATATACCCTCACCGCTACGCAACCCGAAGATGGTACGCAGGTTTATCTTACATACAATGGTCAAGTGCTTTGGAATCTCACTTCCTCAGAATATGTGCTTTCTCTTGAGAAAGGAACGACAACCGCATATAGCTTACAAATCGTCAAGACCCCAGCTATCACTACCGGAGTTGATCAGATGGATGGTAAATGCCAAACAATGCGCAAGGTGCTTATGAATGATAAGATATATATCATTACTTCGGAAGGCGCAATGTATGATGTATTAGGAAAAGGTGTAAAATTTTAATAAAATTTGCATATTCGGAAAAAAAGTAGTACCTTTGCACAAATTTTTAAAGCAATGAATCAGAAACGTCATTACATAGTACCCGAAGTTACTACCGAGCAATGGCTCGGCAAGGAGTGCTGGATGACGGCGGGTCTTTCTACAACACAGGATCCTGCTCCTGCACGTCGTACACCGGCGTTCTAAGGCATTACAAAAAAAACGGACATCAACTATACAGTGACGTCCGTAATGCTAACGACATGCTAACGGAAATACCCTTATATTGAGTAAGCTTTCAGTAACCTTACTTTAAGGATTTCGCCCAACGGCGAAGATACGCAAACCACTCCTCGGCAGAAGATGCCACGGGGTGGTTTCTTTATGCGTTATGCGTATATCGTTTCGGGATATCGGATATCTACCAGCGAGAGTCCTTCGGCAGGCGCTGAATGACCGGCTTTGCATCGATCATGCGCGGCAATAATTTCTGCGAGTTGCGCTTCGGTCATCTTCCCTCGTCCGATCTCAAAGAGTGTGCCTACTACAGCGCGCACCATATTTCGCAAGAATCTATCGGCCGTGATGACGAAGTACGCTTCGGTTTCATTCTCCTGTACCCACTGCGCTTCGCGGACATCGCAGATCGTCGTCTTGACATCTGTATGCACGCGGCAGAAAGAAGCGAAGTCCTGTTTGCCCAAGAGCAGCAGGGCGGCCTTATTCATGGCGGCAAAATTCAGGCCGGGTGCAACGCGCGTATGCGTGAAAGTAAGGAAAGGATTCTTGCGCGTGGTGATACGATAGCGATAGGTGCGGGATATGGCATTAAATCGCGCATGGGCATCGTCGGAGACGTGCTGCAGAGCACTGACGGCTATCGAATCGGGTAGGAGATTATTGAGTCGGCCAATGAAATTAACAGGAAGAGACTTCTCAAAATCAAAATGCGCGATCATATGCTCCGCATGTACGCCTGCGTCGGTGCGCCCGGCGAAAGTGAGGGTTACGGGTTGGCGAAGGATGGTAGCAAAAGCCGTCTCCATCTCTGCCTGCACCGTGTTTCCATTCGGCTGGGTTTGCGAGCCATGGAAGTCTGTGCCTCGATATGCGAAGGATAAAAAGTAGCGCATGTTGGGGATTTATGATTTCAAATTTATGATTTTCTTTTTTAGATTTGAGATTTGGTCATTGAGTTCGGGGGAGAGTTGCGCCTTATAAGCAATGAGGCACGCTCCGCCGAGGAGCACGATGCTGCGTAAGATACTATCGGTCCATATACCGAAGGACGGCAAGTATGTTTGCCAGAGCCAGTTGAGACCGAAGACTGCAAGGATCAATAGCAGGATGTAGAGCCATTGGCGATCGATGATACGAATGCGGCAAAGCGGCACAAAGATAGCAATGACCAACAGATAGTACAATCCGTATGAAAGCAGGTTACTGAGTGCTGCTCCTTCCATTCCATAGAGCGGAATGAGATAATTATTCAGGAGCAAGGCACTGACAGTTAATATAAACGCCAGCACGAGGCTGAAGGCATAGAACCGCGAGTAATTAAGCGTATTCAAACAAATAGAGAACGTAGCCAAAATCAATTGACTGACGCCCAAGATCAGCACGACATTCTTGGCCGTGGCAAAGGTGGCGCCGTTGGGCAGGATATGGAAGATAAGATCGATATTAATCCATATCGCCAGAAGAATCAATCCGCCGATGAGTAACATATTTCGTGTTACTTGACGAATAAGGATGGAGCATTCTTCGCGGTTCTGCTCTTTGATGGCGCGCGCCAATTGCGGCGAAGCGATGGCTGTTACCGATCGATTCGGGATGCTGACCATCACCGCCA
>SAMEA3663047__coassemble_494_pt1 | contig 14457 bp, 10 predicted proteins | sample SAMEA3663047__metabat2_low_PE_014 | metagenome-assembled genome bin SAMEA3663047 (sample SAMEA3663047) | pig gut metagenome | biome: pig gut; feature: pig-associated habitat; material: faeces | place: France | collected 2012 | reverse complement strand
AACCTTCTTCCTGCTGGCAGGCACATTGTTCGGTTTTAAACTTCACCAGGAGGACGGTGTCTTTTTTGATGACTTCTCCGCCAAAGGCACTCTTGCTCTTTTCGCCCCGGAAGATTTTCCCATGATAGAGCGTATCCTGGTTGTCGCATAGATGAATCGTATCCACGAAGCGGAACGTATCGCAGACGAATACCTCCAGGGTCACGAGCGAGTCACACCCGGCTTGGGTCTGGTAGTCGCGATGGAAGGTATAGCGTTTACCGGATTCGAGTTTGTACACCCACGGCTCGACGTATCCTTCTCCTTCGCCTTTTTTGACAGTAACAAAACGAGTCCCTTCGGCATGATCGCCGAGGGTGCTCAAATTGCGTTGGTCGGGCATGCTGTCATGGAAGAAACGCAGGGTGTCTCCCAAGCAGACGATCCGATAGAGGGTGTCGTTGAACTGGCGCGTGACGCGCACCGTGGTCTTGAGGGTGTCGATGTCTTCTCCGCCGCACATGAGTTGGTCGCGATAGAGCACCGCCTGCACCTCGTATTCGAAGAACTGATGGCGGTCTTCTATATCCTCTTCGGGTAAGATAAACTGGTATTCATACTCCTGTTTATTTCCGGTGATAGGGCCGCTGACGGGGAAACCTTTTACAATTTTTCCGTTCTCCGCACCTTTGACACCCGTCACATCATAGATAGCCCATTCGATCTTCTTAATGGGTTTCTCTGCGGGAGTCTCAACCGCCCATGAGACGGACATACTATCGCATATGATCGCCGTATCGAGGCGTTCCTTGCCTTCGATCCATTCGTTCCATTGACGTTGATACCATCCGTGGCCGTCGAGACTATCCATGTCATAACTGCCACGAGACATGATCTCGTTCGTGTTGGTCACATAGATCGAGTCGTGCGGTTGAGGCGGTTTAAAACCAAGCGTGTAGTAATAACCCTGTGCGTCCGTTAAACCGTAAACAGTTCCGATGAAGCCGTCGCCCGAACTCTCTATCAGATGATAACTGGAGGTGTTGGGCAGCGGGATATGGGCGTACGACAGGTCGTTGTTCGCATGGAACCGATAGAACGTAGCCGTGACAGCTCCGCCGTTGAGCGTCAGTTTATCGGTGTCTTCGGTCCTCGTGATCACATACGCGAAGAAGTGCTGCGGAGTATTGGCTCCTCCCTGCGGATCCAACGGTTCGGTGAACATATTCATGGATTGCACGCGATGGGTCCAAGCCGGCATCATTGCGCTCGCAGGATCGCCATAAGTGTAACAAATGTCATCGAACGCGGTGCTGGTACAGAACTCGTTGACGGCAGCGGAGGTGATGTAGCTGTAACATAAGATCGGCTTGGCCGGATTCAGACTTCGGATGGTCACTTCCTTTCGCTTCGAGTCATTGATGGAGATGGGGGGGGTGGTCTTACCGGCCTTGTCAAGGAGGACCGAGTTGGTCTCAAACAACCCCGTCTCGGCGTTGTAAGTTTTGATCTCCACCTCCGTGTTCGCATAAGCCGCCGTGACGAGGGCATAGTTGAGACGGGTGTTCTCCAGGTTCGTCAAATAGAACTCCGTTCCCCATTGTTCGATAGGAATGGATTGCTCTACCATGAAGTCCTGCGAATACGCCTCACGGTTCGGAATACCGGTTTGTTGGTTGCCGTTAAAGACCGCTATCGGTTTGTCAGAACAGATCGTCGTACCGCTTAGGTCCACCATGAAATCTTCCCCCTCGTGCTCTTTGGAGGCCACCAGATACGCTTCGCCTTTCGAGAGATTGGTCAGCGTGATCGTGCTGCCTGCAGTCGTCTTGCCGCCGTACGTGCCGAAGGTCGGGACGATCTTCACCGTCGTGTTGTCCTCCGTAGCCACGATAGCCAATTGGGTGGACTTCAGGTCCTCGGGATAGGTCTGTACGATGTACTCTTTACCCAAGAGTCGGGTAGGCATGACGAGCGAAGCATCACGGGATGACAAACCTGTACCACCATCACGGCTGTAGAGGAAGCAGGAAAAGACTTTGTCTTTCGATCCCTCTGCGGCATAGACATGCACGCCGTGGTATTTCTGCACTTCGCTCTCGAAGAGGTAGATATCCTTGGCGTAACTGTTGTTGTCGATGGTATAGGTGAGCGTAGCGCCTGCATTCACATGGACGGTCTCAATAACTACACTGCCGGCCGCAATGACGATGTCCATTTCCTCGCGTGCCGAGAGCGCCACTTTCATCTCGAACTTGAACTCGGGGTTGTTCTTGTTAGCAGGGTCTTCCGGGTTGATCATGTTGTTATTCATGAAGGTCAGCCAGAAGTCATTGCCTTCGGTGGACAAAGCCGCCCGGGTTCCACCCAGCCAGTTCGGGTCGGTACTTATCAACGACGAGGCTGCTCCTATCCATTGCGATAAAAGCAGAGCACAGACAAATACTATGTTTCGAATCGATTTCAAACTAAATCTATCTGATCTCTATTCCGGAGGCGGTATAGGTTTTCTCGCCGCGCAAGATAATTAATTGTCCGTCGCGCAGTATCTTAGCTGCCTGAACGGCTGTGCCGGTATGTTCGATACCCTCCATCGGATAGAGGGGATCGGGGTTCTCCTGAAAATAGACGCGTGCACCGTAACAGCGGAATTGTTTCGGGCAGCTGAGCGTCACGTTGGTGGTATCAATATCGAGGATTACCAAAGCCGGCCACCCCTCCATCTCGAAGTCCGGATCGGTGAGAAACTGCAAGGTACCATGATCGCAAGTGGCGTCAAAGGCTTTGCGAACATATCCGTCTATCTCAATGCCCTTGATAGGCTGTGTAGCGGTGAAGGTAAGCGTGTAATTCGCATTGCAGTTGAAATAGGCGAAGGTAGTGTCTGTCGCTTTGACGATAGAGCCTTGGTCGCAATGCACCAGGATATTATGGTCTATGAAGGCGTATTCTTCCTTCCAAATGACGGTATCTTTGGGCATCACCGCCGTCGGCTCGGCATACATATATTCCGGATCCAGATCCTCCGGGGTAGGCAGTACCGTTTCGGCACTGTCGATGATGATGGGTGCTCCGTTAATCACGAGTCTCTGAATGCGGCGCTGACCTTTGTCGGTTAATGTGAACACCACCTGGGTAGCACTGCCTGCCCAGCTATCCACTTTCCAGTCGTTCTTGTCCTCCGCTTCACCTCCGGAAACCAGCGTTCCTACGCTGGCGCTCAAGCCGGTGTAGGGCTTGTTGGAAGCGCTGCTTTTGGCAAACACCATCTGGATATCCGTTAAGGTCTCGTCGGCAGAGACGGTAATGGTGTTACCTACATATAGCCGCATCTCCGGCGCCTGGGTCTGGTAGTCCACCGTGACAGTCGGTGCTGTCTGACCCTCACCTTTAGCAATAACGAGAGAAAAACCGTCTTTCGTCTGGCTCATATCCGCTGCAGAAGTGAACGTGAAAACGGTCTCTGCATAGCTGCCGAGCGTGAAACAAAGAATAACAAGTAAACCAAATATCTTTTTCATAATCTCAAAAATCGCGTGCAAAGATACGTTTTTTTTGTGACATATGCAAGCGTACGCGCGTTTTAAGTGCGTTTTTTTGCAATAATTGCATATAAAAACAACAAAAGTAGATAATATATAGCAACCATAACACCATTTACGCTTGCCGAGACGGTACTTCCGGGCAGCTCTTCTATCCATTCCACCGAATGGTTCATCGCCCATGCCAACAACCAGGTAATTTTACTAAAGAGCACTCCTGTCGTACTGCCGCCTAACGCGATGCTGATCAGTCCGCAGGGCACCAAAAACGTGGCAATAGGTAACACAATCAGGTTCGTCAGCAGGAAATACGTGCTCACCTGCCCGAAATAATACATCGTGATCGGCATCGTACCTATCTGTGCTGCAATACTCACTATAATTGTGCCAAGGAAATAACTGACTATCTTCCCTCGCCATGTCTCCCGCCATTCCAGTCGCTGAAGGGAGGGCTCTAAATGCTTGGCGAACAGCACGATAGAAAACGTAGCAGCAAAACTCAGTTGAAAACTGACGCTCCATAAATCGGTAGGGTGAACGAGTAGAATCAATACTGCCGCTGCAGCGATGGTATTGAGGGAGATAACTTGCCGATAGCACATGCGGCCGATCTCAAAAATCGTTACCATCAGTACGGCGCGCACGACGGAAGGAGTCATCCCGGTCAGCCATGCGTAGCCCCACATCGCTACGATGATGACACTACTGATCGCCCATCGTCCGACGCGGTTCTCGTGCAGCGGTTTGATGCGTCCGCCAAAAGTAAGGATCCACAGCAACAAGCCATAGAGAATACCCGTGTGTAAACCACTCACGGCAAGCACATGTGCCGCACCCGAGGCCTGAAAATGATGCTTCAACTCAGGATCCAAGTCTTCTTTGTAACCTAAGGTCAACGCACCTACGGTAGCTAACTCGTCGTCTTCCAATCCGGCTGAGGCCAAACGCTGATAGAGTCGTACTTGCAGCGGTACGCGATGCGTCTTGGCGGGCAATAGGATATACTCCGCCGCAAAGGCTCTGCCTACGGAACGGTTCCATTCTATGTGAGTGCGTGCAACAACGGTGTCACCGTACGTGGGTAAGGCCTTCGTGCTGTCGCGCAGCAGATAGAGATAAACTTTACCTTCAGGTAAGACCTGAGTCTCAAAACGTTCGCATTTCGCCGTAGGCGTCGGAGCACTCTGCACGATAAATCCGAAGACCTGTTCCTCGGTCGGGTGCGTCTCGAGTGGGTAAAAACGGTTAAAAAACAGTATTGCCGCCACCAAAGGCAGCAGCAATACAAACATCGGATAAGAACGCCATACCATAGCAAATAAGTGCAGGATGCTGAGCATGTACTGGTAATGTCGTATCCCGCACATACCTATAATATACTTTGTATATTATGCCGTGATTTTCATTTTCCGTATCATTTCTTCGGGATCTTTGGCCCCGAAAACGGCACTTCCGGCTACCAATACATCCGCTCCGGCAGCGAACAGCTCGGCCGCATTATCCGCATTCACACCGCCGTCGATCTCAATTAGAGTCGGGAGGCTGCGTTTTACGATTTCGGCTTTGATGAAGCGAATCTTATCCATGGTCTCCGGAATGAATTTCTGACCTCCGAAACCGGCGAAGACGGACATCAGCAGAACCATATCTACCTTATCGAGATAAGGTACAAGACGTTTTACATCGATATCTGGATTGATGGTCAGGCACGTGCGAACACCCTTTGCTTTAATCAAATCCAGTATCGGCAATGGATCGTCAACTGCCTCTAAATGGAAACCCACCGACCATGCACCGGCGTCGCAGAAACGCTCTACGTATTTCTCGGGATGCACGATCATAAGGTGTACATCCAGCGGTTTGGTGCAGTACTTGCGCATTGGCTCCATCAGCGGAAAACCAAACGATATATTGGGTACAAACGTACCGTCCATCACGTCCACATGCAGCCAGTCGGCCTCGCTGCGGTTAATCATCTCTAAGTCGTCTGCCAAGTGCCCGAAATCAGCGGACAGTACAGAAGGAGCAATCAGTTTCATATCGTTAATTTCTAAACTCTAAACACTAAACACTAAACACTAAACACTAAACTCTAAACTCTAAACTTTCACCTGCTCGTTGTTCACAAGCTTGTAACCTTTAAAACGAGCGGCAACGATGGAGTAGTCTGCGGCCTTTACAAAAGCGCGTAGGTGGTTGATATACACGCCTAAAGAGCGGGCTGTGAAGGCGTTGTCTTCCTTCCAAAGCGCACTTAAAATCTTATGTTTGTCAACTACTTCGCCTTCTTGCCGGCAAAGCATCAGAAGCAACTCGCTTTCCCGGGCCGATAGATGCTTGCCGTCGAATACTTGATGGGTGGCATCGAAGATATGGCCGTTCAGGGCAAAGACCTTCTGTTTGCTCTCCTGAAATGCCCGAATACGACGTAAAATAGCTTCCATGCGGCAGATCAATATGTCCATCGAGAAAGGCTTCGTCTGGTAGTCATCGCAGCCCAGTTGGAAAGCGCGCATCTGACTCTCGCGGTCATTGCGGCTCGTCAGCACAATGAGCGGAATATTCGGAAAGCGGTGACGAATTGTTTTAAGCAACTCAAATCCGTTCATCTCCACACCCTGCAGTTCCATGAGGATCAGATCCCAGTGACCGGCCGAAAGGGCATCCAAACCCGCCTTTCCGTTGCCTACCGCCTGAGCTTTGTAACCGCGACTCGCCAAGTAGTCGCTCAGCACGGTCGAGAGACTGATGTCGCCGTCTATGATCAATATCCTGGTGGCCATAAATCCAAAAATCGCTGCAAAGATACAAAAAAATTTGCATATATGCAAAAAAAATACTAATTTTGCAGCGCTAAATAGGAAATTATGAGCAAAGTCCTTTTGATTTCAACAGGAGGAACCATTACAATGGTTCGTGACAAAGCCTCCGAGGCCCTGATTCCTGCCGATATGGAGACCTTCAAAGCCTACATGCCGGAGTTGTTCGCAGGCGACGTGCACGTCGATATTCAGGCGTTTTCGCCGCTGTTGGATTCCTCGAATGTGACTCCGGAATGTTGGGTGAAGATGGGCAAGATGATCTACGACCATTATGATGCGTACGATGGTTTCGTCGTGCTGCACGGCACCGACACGATGAGTTATTCGGCTTCGGCGCTCTCGTTCATGCTGGAGAACCTTTCGAAGCCGGTTGTGTTCACGGGTTCTCAACTCCCCGTCGGAGTCCTTCGATCGGATGCGAAGGAAAATCTGCTGACGGCGATTGAGATAGCAGCAGCGAAGGATGAGGACGGCAATGCAATCGTGCCCGAAGTGACAATTTATTTTGAGGACCGTCTCTTCCGTGCAAATCGTACTACGAAACGAAATGCAGAGCATTTTTCGGCGTTCAACAGTTATAACTATCCGGCGCTTGCGAAAGCCGGTGTGCATATCACGTATCAACCGCATTTGGTGCATTATTCCGACCCGCAAGCGCCGTTGCGCCTACATACGCAGTTCGACCAGAACGTAGCGATACTGAAGTTATTTCCAGGAATCCAACGCTCCGTCGTGCGCGCACTTCTACACACGCGCGGTTTAAGAGGAGTAGTACTCGAGACCTTCGGTGCCGGTAATGCACCCAGCGATAAATGGTTGTACCGCGAACTCAAAGCTGCCGTAGAGAAGGGAATTATTATTGTCAACAAAACTCAGTGTAACACAGGTTCTGTAGAGATGGGCTTGTATGCCGTTTCGCTTAACCTCATGAAGGCCGGTGTGCTCTCGGGCTATGATATCACGACCGAAGCGCTGCTGACGAAGATGATGTTGCTGCTGGGCGAGAACCCGGACGATGCGGACATCGTTCGCCGCTTGCTCGGAGAAGACTTATGTGGAGAAATAACAATAGATAAATAGATATGAAAAATTTGGAACCCAAAGGCCTGTGGGAGAGTTTCTACAGCCTGACGCAAATTCCGCGTCCGAGCGGAAAACGCAAAGAGATTGCTGAATTCTTAGTTAATTACGGTAAGAGCCTCGGTTTGGAGACGCTGCAGGACGAGATCGGCAACGTGCTCATTCGTAAACCGGCTTCGCCGGGTATGGAGAATCGTCCCGGTGTGATTCTGCAGGGTCACATGGACATGGTGCCGCAGAAGAACTCCGACAAAGTGTTCGATTTCGAGAAAGATCCTATACAGGCATATATCGAGGATAATGGCGAATGGGTAACGGCCGATGGTACGACGCTGGGCGCAGACAACGGTATCGGTGTGGCTACCGCCATGGCTATCCTGGCTGATAAGAATGCAGTTCATCCGCCCTTGGAGGCGTTCTTCACGGTCGATGAAGAAACCGGTATGTATGGCGCGAATGATCTCAAAGGCGGCTGGCTTAAAGGTAAGTACCTGCTGAACCTCGACTCGGAGACCGAAGGTGAGTTATATGTCGGTTGCGCCGGTGGTATTGATGGCGAGGCGACTTTTAAATATCAGCCTGTAGACACCGAAGAAGGAGATATCGCCCTGCGCGTTGAGATCAAGGGTTGCAAGGGTGGTCACTCGGGTTGTGATATTCACTTGCAGCGTGCGAATGCGATTAAGTTGCTCTTCCGCTTCCTCAAGGATGCAGTAGCGAACTTCGAGGCACGTCTGGCGTGCGTAGAGGGCGGTAACATGCGCAATGCCATCCCGCGTGAAGCAGCAGCCGTCATCACTATTCCGGAGGAGAGTTATCAGGATCTGCAAGACCTGGTAGATCGCTATGAGGACTTGTTCTTGCGTGAGTACGATGGCGTAGAACCTGACTTGACCTTCAAGGCTACCGAGGTAGAATGTCCGAAGACCGAGATGCCGGAAGACGTGCAGGATTTCCTCATTCACGCCATCACCCTCTGTCCGCACGGCGTATACCGTTTCATCCCGGAGATGCCGGATATCGTAGAGACGAGTAACAACCTCGCAATCATCGAGACCAAGGACAATCAGGTGAATGTGGTCTGCCTCACCCGCTCGAATGTAGAGAGCCGCAAAGAGGAACTGGCTTCGGTCATCCAGTCGGCTTTCTCGCTGGCCGGAGCAGAGATAAAATTCAGCGGTGCCTACCCGGGGTGGCAGCCGAATTTCAAGAGCGGTTTGCTCAAGACGATGAAGGAGACCTACGTGAAGGAATTCGGTAATGAACCGAGTATCGTAACCATCCACGCCGGCTTGGAGTGCGGCATCATTGGCTCGAAATACGAGGGCATGGAGATGATTTCCTTCGGCCCGACCATCGAGCATCCGCATAGCCCCGATGAGCGTGTGAATATCGCTACGGTGCAGAAGTTCTACCGCTTCGTTCTCGCCGCTCTCAAGGCATTCTAAACAAAAATCAGGCAGCCCGATCGGCTGCCTGATTTGTCTCTAAACACTAAACTCTAAACACTAAACACTAAACACTAAACACTAAACTCTAAACTCTAAACTCTAAACTTTAAACTTTATTTAGCCAGTACCTCTACGGCTTTCTTTGTAATCTCGTCGTCGCGCTCGAAGAGCGGGAAGAAGCCTTCGTCGCCTAACATATCTCGTACGATATAGGCGTTCAGCAGACGAATCATCAACGGTTTGGACTTCGCAATCTCGGCTTCATTGGGTTCTACACCTTTGGCTTTGGCGAAGGCTACGAACTCGCGCAGGATATTCTGTTTCAGCAGATGCTGTTCCAGTGACTGCCAGTCCTTAAATTTACTTAACTCTTTGCGATTCTTGTCCGTATATTGGTACGCAAACTGATAGGTGTACGCGAGGTTCACGCATTTGTTATACCATGGCGTGTTAAGCGTTGTGTCGCGTCCTACGAAGATATCCGGCATGATGCCTCCTCCGCCCTGTACGATGCGGCCGGCTTTGGTGCGATAGGTCGTCGTATCCGCGAAATGAATAGAGTCCGCCGAATAGAACTCACCGTGCTCCCACCGTTCCACCAGTTCCTTCTCGTAGTCGCCCTGTTCGCCTAAGGTATAAGGCTTCTGGATACAACGCCCAGAAGGTGTGTAATAACGAGCTACGGTCAGACGAATAGCACTGCCGTCATCGAACGGTAACTGCTGTTGCACAAGACCCTTTCCGAAAGAACGACGTCCGATGATTTGCGCCCGGTCATTATCTTGCATCGCACCGGCGAAGATCTCGCTGGCCGAAGCCGAGAAGTCGTCAATTAGCACGACAATAGGGGTGTCTTTGAATCGTCCGCTACCGTCCGCTTTTGCTTCGAAGCGAGGATAGGCTTTACCCTCTGAATAGACGATCATATCGCCGCGCCAGAGGAACTCATTCGCCATGCGGATAGCTTGGTCCATATATCCGCCGGAGTTCTCGCGCAGGTCAATGATGAAACGGGTAGCGCCCTGAGCACGCAGTTCGGCTAAAGCGGAGATAAACTCCCGATAAGTGGTCTCGCCGAACTTATTCACCCGTACGAAACCGATCTTGTCTTTCGACTTTTGACTTTCGACTTTCGGCTCAATAATGAATTTCGCATCCACGCTATTCACCGGGATATCACCGCGGGTGATGGTAAAATAGAGCATATCCGGTGTCCCGGTACGCAGCACACCGAGCTTTACCTGCGTTCCTTTCTCGCCGCGCAGGGTGCGCATCACCTTTTCGTTATTGATCTTCTTGCCTACAAACAGACTGTCATCAACTGTAATCAGTTTATCCCCTGCCAGCACACCGACACCTTCACTCGGACCGCCTGCGATGACGGCAACGATGCGAACCGTGTCTTGCTGGATCGTGAACTGGACACCGATGCCGGAGAACGAACCGGCTAACTCCGAGTTCACCATCTCCAGATCTTCTTTGGGGATGTACGCCGAATGCGGATCCAGTCTCTTCACCATCTCAGTCATCACCTCATCGGTGATACTGTCGATGTTAAGCGAATCCACGTACGCCGTCTCCATCAATTGCAGCAAACGGTCGATCTTCGACTGCTCGAAATGCCATGAACCGTCCTGGTAGATGATGCGCTGCGCATTGGCTTTCTGGCTGAGCGAAACACCAATTACAACCCCTAAGGCAACTGCCAGTACCGTAAGGGTAGGTAAGATATACTTTTTCATACTGATTACTGTTTACTGTTGTCAAGGAAATCCACCTCAACACCTGCGCGTTTGAGCAATTCTACGCCGTCCATCAGGCGATATTCTTCGCCATAAACAACGCGTTTGATACCCGACTGGATAATAAGTTTGGAGCATTCCAGACACGGCGAAGCGGTGATATACAGCGTCGCGCCGTCGGAACTGTTGTTGGAGCGTGCCACTTTGGTCAGGGCATTCGCCTCTGCATGCAGCACGTACGGCTTGCTGACGTTATTCTCGTCCTCGCAGATATTCTCAAACCCGGACGGGGTTCCGTTGTATCCGTCGGAAATGATCATTTGGTCTTTGACCAGCAGCGCACCTACTTTGCGGCGCACGCAGTAACTGTTTTCCGCCCAGGTGCGCGCCATGCGCATGTAGAGATAGTCGCGTTTCTTCTGTTTGTCCATATTATTGAATTCTGTTTCCTAAGATGTTGTATTTGACACCAGCAAACAAAGAAGTAATTTTCTTCATGTTGTCAGCAATTTGGCTGCAAATTGTTTGACATCCACGCCATCGAACGTGCCCGAAGACATCATCAGCAGGGCTACGCCCTGATGTCTGAATACTGAATACTGACGGCTGACAGCTTTCTGCAGCGCTTCGGACTCGGTAAATACTTCTACATTCTCCGTTCCGAATGCGTCTCGTACTTCTTCCTTCGTAATCGGCGTAAGACGCTTGTGCTCAATGACTTTCGGGTTGAAATAGACGTACGCCACATCCGCTTCTGCCATACAGCCTTTGTATTGCGGCAGGAAATCCGCCATGAGGGAAGAGAACGTGTGCAACTCCATGCACGCTATCAGTTTCTTGTTTGGATAGCGTTCTCGCACAGCGTTGATGGTCGCCTTCAGTTTGGAGGGGCTATGGGCAAAATCCTTGTATGCCACGGATGTCTCCGTCTCGCAGATCTTCTCCAAGCGGTTGCTGGCACCGGTGAAGGAACTAATCTCGCGGTAGAAATCGTCCGGCGATACGCCGATGCAGTGGCAAGCGAGCATCGCGGCCTGCAGGTTCTGCATGTTATGTTTGCCGAACACCTGCATCTGGACATTTCCGTCGTACGCGTCGTACGGAATACAGGTGATATCTTTACGGGCACCTTCGGCAATAGCGCGCAGGTTCTCATCGCCCTTGTACCATATAAACGAGCCGCCAGGCTCTACACCTTCTATAAATTTTCTGAACGTTGCGACATATTCCGGGAAGGTGGGGAAAACATTGATATGATCCCAGGCGATGCCGGTGAGGATAGCTATATGCGGGTGGTACCAAAGGAATTTGGAACGCAGGTCGAGCGGACTGGTCAAATACTCATCTCCTTCAAAGACGGCGTACTTGGCAGTATCGCTGAGGCGTACCATTCGTTCGAAGCCCTCTATCTGCGCACCTACCATATAATCGGCTTCAATGCCGAGGCGCTGAAGCACATAGAGGATCATCGAAGTGGTGGTCGTCTTACCATGCGAGCCGCCTACGACAATACGGATCTTGTCCTTGGTCTGCTCGTACAGGTATTCGGGGAAGGAATAGATCTTGAGGCCTAATTCCCGTGCTTTTACCAGTTCGGGGTTGTCTTCGCGAGCATGCATACCGAGGATAATTGCATCTATATCTTTGGTGATGCGCTCGGGGTGCCAACCCATCTCATCGGGTAACAGACCTGCTTCGCGCAGATGCGTCAAAGCGGGATCGAAGATCTCGTCGTCCGAACCCGTCACCTGGTATCCCGCCTTGGAGGCTACAGCGAGTGCAAGATTATGCATCGCTGCGCCGCCGATAGCTATGAAATGAATTTTGGTCATTTAAACAGTTTGTCGAAATCTTCCTGACTAACGGTTTTGGCCTCTATTTTTGCAACGCCCTTCAGGGCCTCAAAGAGTTTGTCCTCTACGACGCGCTCTACGATGCCGCGCAGTTGATTCTCGTTCTTCAGCATCTCCTGAGCGTAGCTTGTCAGGTGCTCATCCTCTACGTTCATCAGACCGTATTGCATGAATTGCATCTTTGCGATACGTTTTGCGAAAGCCTCTACTTCTTCCTTCTGAACGTCGATCTTGTATTCCTTCATCAACTGATCTTTAGCGAGTTGCCATTTCAGTTCGTCCAGCATTTTCGGGAAGTCCTTATCGAGTTCCTCTTGGGTCATCTTCTCGTTGGTAGCCAATACCCAGCGTTTCAAGAAGTCCTCCGGGAATGCTACTTTCTCCATCTTCTTCATGATAGCCTCTTTGGCATCAATACCGAAGCGATATTTGCTCTCCTCAGCCAGGCTGCGAACGATATCCTCTTTGATGCGCTCGCGGAAAGCCTTCTCATCCTTCGGAGCCTCAGCGCCGTACACCTTAGCGAACAACTCAGCATCTACTGCGCAGGGTTTTACTTCTGCTTTCGTGCCCTTCTCTTTGTCTTCCGGGATATACTCGCCAAAGCGGTTGGTGTATGCCTCAACTTGCTTGTTGATCATCTCCTCGGTTGGCTCGATGGTGTACTCCGGCAGTTTGTTCTTGCCATTGAGTTTAGCGTCGAATTCAGGAGCTACGGCGATGTCGAATGCGAAGGTGAAGGTGTCCTCGTGATCAAGGTCGATATTCTTCGTCAACTCATCATTCGGCAGCGGCTCACCTAATACTTGCAGTTTGTTCTCCTCGATGTGCTTCTGCAGGTTCTCGCCAACGAGTTTGTTCAGCACGTCAGCCAGGATACCCTTGCCGTACATTTTCTTTACCAAACCTGCCGGAACCATTCCCGGACGGAAACCCGGCATCTGTGCTTTTTGACGCACTTGTTTCAGTTGCTTTGCAACCTCTTCCTGATAATCCGCCGGCTCCAAAGTCAGAGTCACTACGGCCGTCAGGTCTTTCAATTCAGATTGATTAATTTGCATAATATTGTTGATTTTTTTTGATTTTTCTAAGTAGTCCTAGGTAGACATAGGTCGTCCTAGGTTGACCTATTTTTCTCACGCTCTGCCGGCGCGTTTTCTCTCCAGCTCGTCGAGGATGATTTTCCTAATGCGCATCGCGTGCGGCGTAACTTCTACGTACTCATCCTCTTTGATATACTCCAGCGCTTCCTCCAGACTCATGCGAACGGGCGGCGGTAATACAGCCTTATCGTCCGCGCTCTTCGAACGCATATTCGTCAGTTTCTTGGACTTGGTCACGTTGATGACGATATCGCCTTCCTTGGCGTTCTCGCCTACCACTTGTCCGGCATATACCTCTTCTTGCGGGTCGATGAAGAATTTTCCGCGGTCTTGCAGTTTATCCAAGGCATAAGCATAGGCTGTGCCGGCTTCCATCGCGATGAGCGAACCGTTGTTGCGCTTCACGATCTCACCTTTCCATGGCTGGTACTCCAGGAAACGGTGCGCCATGATGGCCTCACCGGCACTCACGTTCATTACGTAGGTACGCATGCCCATGATGCCGCGACTCGGGATGATGAACTCCAGGTGTACGCGGTCGTTGACCATCTCCATCTTTGTCATCTCACCTTTGTGGGTGCTGACGAACTCGATGATCTTACCGCTGCACTCCTCCGGCGTATTCACCGTCAGGCTTTCTACCGGCTCGCATTTCACGCCGTCGATCTCTTTGATGATCACTTGCGGCTGACCTACTTGCAGTTCGTATCCTTCGCGACGCATGGTCTCGATCAGCACACTCAGATGCAGCACGCCGCGGCCGAACACACGCCAACTGCTCTCCTCAGCGCCTTTCTCTACGCGCAGCGCCAGGTTCTTCTCCAGCTCTTTGTTGAGACGGTCCTGGATGTGACGGCTGGTCACAAACTTACCGTCTTGACCGAA
>SAMEA3663047__coassemble_491_pt1 | contig 14498 bp, 16 predicted proteins | sample SAMEA3663047__metabat2_low_PE_014 | metagenome-assembled genome bin SAMEA3663047 (sample SAMEA3663047) | pig gut metagenome | biome: pig gut; feature: pig-associated habitat; material: faeces | place: France | collected 2012 | reverse complement strand
ACCGTAGCTACGCTTCCCGGAACTCCGCTTTGCAGCACGATGTTCATCGTGTTGCCATAGTAATTGAGGGCGAAGATCCCCGGTGCGTAGTAGTTACCGGCATCCTCACAGAGCCAGTTCGGATTCTGCGCTTCACCGTCTAACATCGTCATGTCGGCAATGACAGCGCCGTTGATGCGTTGTATGCCTGCCGCCCGAACAGCTTTCACCCATTGCGTGAGAAAACCATTCTTTCCTTGCCATCCTAATGAAGGGTCACATCCTCCGCGGATATACAGATCACCATTCAGTACTCCGTTTTGGATGGAGCCGGTGTATTCGAGAATGGTAGGGAAACGAAAACCGGGCCCCATGATCTCGAGTGCAGCACCGGTCGTCAGTAACTTCATCACTGACGCCGGTGGCACTACATGTTCCTCCCGATAACTATCTATCACTTCGCCTGTGTTGAGGTTCTGTACATAGACGGACATGTTGGCTTGTCCTGTGATCGGATGGGTCAACAGGATATTGATGGATAATATGAGCGAAAGGATACTCATTTACTCAGATACTCGTGCATTGCTTTGGCGGCTTTGCGGCCATCGGACATCGCGAGGATGACGGTAGCGCCACCGCGGACTATATCGCCTCCGGCGAAGAGGGTCGGGATGGCGGATTGCATGCCTTCGTTCACGACGATCGTTCCTTTCTTACTTATCTCGAGTCCTTCGACGGATGACGGGATAAGTGGGTTAGGTGAAACACCTACTGCTACGATGACGAGGTCCACCGGAATGGTGATAGTCTTGCCTTCTACCGGCACCGGACTACGGCGACCCGATTCATCGGGCTCACCCAACTCCATCACCTGAAGCACGGCTTCGCATACACGACCGTTCTCGTCCGCATGATACTCAATCGGATTATGAAGTGTGAGGAATTCGATTCCTTCCTGTTTAGCGTGGTGTACTTCTTCCACACGCGCCGGCATCTCTTCTTCCGAACGACGATAAACGATCATCGCACGCTCGGCGCCAAGACGTTTAGCCGTACGCACTGCGTCCATGGCCGTGTTACCACCACCGATAACGGCTACGTTCTTGCCATAGAGCAACGGAGTATCGGTTGCCGGATTGGAAGCGTCCATGAGGTTGACGCGGGTGAGATATTCGTTGCAGGAGAGAACACCGTTGAGGTTCTCGCCCGGGATGTTCATAAAGCGCGGAAGACCGGCTCCTGAACCGACGAAGATACCCTTGAAGCCTTGTGCCTCGAGTTCCTTGACAGAGATGGTCTTTCCGATAATCGTATCTGTATGGAACTGCACGCCTAACGCACGAAGGCCATCTATTTCCGTATCCACAATGCTATTCGGGAGGCGGAACTCCGGAATACCATATTTGAGTACACCGCCGATCTCGTGCAGGGCTTCGAAGACATGTACTTCGTATCCGTATTTGGCCGCATCGCCTGCGAAGGTCAGACCTGCAGGACCGGAGCCGACGACGGCGATTTTAGAAACCCCACTCCCGTCTCCCCTCAAGGGAGAAGCCCCCTCTCTTGAGGAGAGGGTTGGGGTGAGGTTTGTTTGCGCATTTGCGTAATCTGCACAGAAGCGCTCGAGGTAGCCGATGGCTACTGCAGGGTGACCCATTTTGAGATGAATACATTGACTCTCGCATTGTTTCTCTTGCGGGCACACACGACCACATACGGCGGGCAGAGACGAACTATCTTTGATGATGGCTGCCGCACCGAGGATGTCACCTTTCTCAAGCGTCTTGATGAAACCCGGGATGTTGATATTCACCGGACAACCCTGCACACAAGTCGGATTCTTGCAGTTGAGACAACGATGGGATTCGGTGATGGCCTGTTCGAAGGTCAGACCTTGGTTGACTTCCTCGTGGAGCGATTTTACGCGCACTTCCGGTCGTAGTTCCGGCATTTGCACACGGGGTATCGCTACGCGGTCTTTTGGTTTTCCTTCGAAGGGGGAGACCTCAATAACCTCAGTCACCGTTGCCGTGTCGTTGCCGTGTTGTTGCCGTGTTGTTGCCGTGTTTGATTCGTAGTTTCCTGCTTGATAGGCCGCAAGAGCCTCGGTTTCTTCGGCTTTGTATGACTTCATTCGGCTGAGCATTTCGTCCCAGTTGACGGCATGCGCATCGAACTCGGGTCCATCAACGCAGACGAACTTGGTTTTGCCACCTACGGTAACACGGCACGCGCCGCACATACCGGTTCCATCGACCATGATGGTGTTGAGCGAAGCTTCCGTCGGGATATTGTATTTGGCAGTTGTCAGGGCGACGAACTTCATCATGATTGCCGGTCCGATAGTGATGCATTTGTTTACCGGCTCGCGGTTGATCACTTCTTCGACACCTACGGTCACGACGCCTTGTTTGCCCATAGAGCCATCGTCAGTCATGACGATAAGTTCATCGGACCACTGCGCGAGTTCCTCTTTCAGAATGATGAGGTCTTTGTTACGCGCGGCGAGGACAGTAATAACTTTGTTTCCGGCTTTCTTGAGTGCTTCGGCGATCGGCAGCATCGGCGCAGCGCCTACACCACCGCAGGCACAAACGACCGTTCCGTATTTCTCGATACGTGTTGCGCGACCGAGCGGTCCGACGATGTCATGTAAGCACTCACCGGGTTCCATCGCCAGCAGTTTATGCGTGGAAACACCGATACGCTGTACCACCAGAGTGATAGTACCTTTTTCAACATCCGCGCCGGCAATGGTCAACGGAACACGTTCTGACTGTGCATCCACACGGATGATGACAAAATGGCCGGCTCTACGGCTACGGGCAATAAGCGGAGCTTCCACTACGAGCTCCGCTACATTGTCCGAAAAAAATCTTTTAGAAAGAATTTTGTTCATTAGAAATGTTTGGTTTCTTTACCTACGATCGAGGAAAGGAGGTTGTTCGCGAGGCGGGAAGCGCCGAAGCGGAACCACTCGTTATTGAGCCACTCTTCGCCGAGGATCTCTTTCACGAGCGTGAAGTGCTGAACTGCTTCGTCGGTAGTCGATACGCCACCGGCAGGTTTGTAACCCATCTTGATACCGGTTTTCTCTTTCCAAGCCTTGATTGCGTGGCACATCACGAACGTAGCTTCCGGCGTAGCGTTCACAGCGATCTTACCGGTAGAGGTCTTGATGAAATCGCATCCGGCAGCCATGGAGAGGATCGAAGCTTTCCAGATATTCTCCGCCGTGTTGAGCATTCCGGTCTCGAGGATGACTTTGAGGTGCTTGTCTCCGCAAACGGCTTTGAGTTCGCTTATTTCGTCGAAGCACTCCTGATAGTTGCCCTCCAGGAACTTACCTACGGAAAGCACGATGTCGATCTCCGTTGCTCCGGCTTTGAGAGCCATAGCGGTCTCTGCGACCTTGACCTCCAGGAAGGTCTGCGAAGCAGGGAAGCCGCCGCTGACACAAGCGATGTTGAACTTCGGATCTTTGAGCGCTTTGCGAACGTATTCCGCCATAGCGGGATAAACGCAGATAGCAGCTACGTTGGGGATACCCGGGAATTTCTCCTCGAAGGTATTGACAGCGTTCGCCATCTTCTCTACTTTGGCGATCGTATCGTCGGCGCTGAGGGTGGTGTAGTCAATCTGGTGAAGACATTCTTTCCACACCTCGACGTTATTATTCTCCGCAAAATGCTTTGCTTCGATGTCAGCTACTTGAGCTTTCACTTGCTCATCGGTAAACGGGCAGGGGTACTGCGCGAATAATTCTTCAAAATTCATACAGTTGGTATTTTAAGGGTTAAACTTTTTTTTCTTTGTTTTTTTTTGTCTTCGGAGCTTTCTCCTTGGCGGCCTTGGCGGGTTTCGGTGCCTTTACATCGGCCAAACGTCCGAGGATGGTCTCATTGCCCTTGACGTGCTCACCTACTTGAACGAACATCTCCGTGTCGAGAGGTAAGTACATATCGACACGCGACCCGAGTTTGATGAAGCCGAGGTGGGTGTTACGGTGCGCAACATGTCCGGGTTTGGCATAGGTGACAATACGCCGTGCCATAGCACCGGCAATCTGCCGAACCGCGATCTGCACTTTGGACGGTGTCTCAATCACTACGAGCGAACGTTCATTCTCCGTACTCGACTTCGGCAACCATGCTCCTTTATGATGTCCTTTCTGATGCTCGCTTACCAAAACCGTTCCCTCAATCGGATACCAGTTGGCATGCACATTAAACGGGGACATGAAAATGGAGACTTGGAGTTTCTTCTCATGGAAATACTCGTTCTCCTCGGTCGGTTCTACAACTACCACACGTCCGTCCGCGGGAGCGATAAGGAAATTCGGATCATCGATCTCGAGCACGCGAACGGGGTTGCGGAAGAAATAGGTAACGAACACCAGCAACAAGGCAGTCAGCGCCAATGTGACAGCGAACGCCCAATGCGGGAAATAAATGTACATAGGCACATTAATCATAAAGAGCAGCAGCACCGTGCTGACAATCAAGCCGCGCCCTTCTCTGTGTATTCTTGGTCTTTTCATATGAAGTATTCAGTATTCAGTATTCAGTATTCAGTGTTCAGCGAGTTATTGCCACTGGCTATAGGGGAACTGCGCCAACATATCCGCTGCCTGGTCCAGCCCGTCTTGCAACTTCTTACCAATCATCATCTTAAACATCATCGGGATATCGGCCTTTACGGTCAGTTTGATACGCGTATCATTGGGCGCCAACTCCTTGAGCTGAATCCAGAAATTGGCATCCATCGGAATACCTTCCGCTCCGAACTTCACCGTGTCGTTCTCAATCCGGTCGACGATAGCAATCGTGATTTTCTGGGCCAAACCGTCCACTTTAATGCGAACGCGGTCCGGCTCAATCTCCATTTCCTGAATCTTATCTTTAGGAATCATATCGCGCACCCGCTCCAGATTCTGCAGGTTGCTCATTACCCGATAAATCTGTTGCGCGGAACAAGGCGCAGAAGTAATCTTACTCTCGTATTTCGTTTCACTCATGATGCGTATAAATCAATTAGCGCGCAAAGGTACGGAAAAAATTGCATATATGCAAATTTTTTAATCGTAATTTTGATTTTTTAATTTTTCTGCAGGCGTTTTAGGTATTTTTGCACTTCCAAGTTCGTTTTACGAATACGTTTTTCCAATTCGTTCACATCGGAGATGACGATCTGTAAATGGTCTGCCCGTTCTAATGCTTCATTTCCTTTGATGCGCAAGTCCGCCAACTGTTGGTCGCTCAGTCGTTTGCCTTCTTTATACACAATCAGATCCTGTCCGTCATCGCGCACCATGACTCTCAGGTCATAATTCGGGTTCTTGAGCCGATTGTTCCGGATGACGTAGTACCCGTGGTCCTGATATTTCTCGTTTTTCTCATAACTAAAGAGCGCAATCAGACTATCCGACACGGGTAACAGGGCGTCTAACTGCTTCTGATAGTAGCTTAAGGTGCGTTCCTGATCGAACAAACCAATGGAGTCTTTCTCGTGCTTCTGCGCGCGATAAGCCTCCAATCGCGAGGGTTTGTTGCAACTCAACAAACACCCGATTGCTAAAAATAAAATAACCGCTTTTTTCATATCGGCTGCAAAAGTACTGTTTTTTGTTGCTTATTATTGTTCTACTTCGCCTTTCCAGGAGTTGAAGCCCGTGCTGAGTTCTACGACTTGGTAGCCGTGTTGGGCGAGTTGCATGGCGGCCTTTTTGCTTCTCCTGCCTGAACGGCAGTAGAGCGCAATGGTTTTGTCTTTGGGAAGCAGTTGCTCTGCTTTCTGCATAAAGTCGGCTTGCGTTACATCAATGAGTAGTGCGTTAGGGATATGTCCTTGCGTGTATTCGTTGGCTGTTCTGACATCCAAGCGAACAACGGTGGTATCTTTAATGACCTGCGCAAAAGTCGCTGCATCCACCGAGCGGAAGTCAGCTGCCTTGCAGCCCACAAAACTCATTAGGCAAAGTAGGATAGAAAAGTGTTTCATGATGTTTTGGTAGTTATGCGTTTTTACTTGAGTAGGATATATGCAAGACTGGCGGCGCTGATGATGATCCATAGCAGGATACCTTGCAGCAAGGGGCGGATACCTACGGATTTGATGACATCTACGGATAGGGAGGCGCCGATAAAGAACATGGTGATAATGAGTCCTTTGCGTGCAATATCTGCAATGAACTTACCTACTTCGGGATAGTCTGCGAGAAGGTAGGTGTTGATGAGCATGGCGACGATAAAGAACAAGATAAACCATGGGATAGTAATCTTCTTGCCGTCGCTGCGGAAAATGACCGAGGTAACCAATGCTAACGGGATGATCCACAAGGCACGAGTGAGCTTGATGGTGGTAGCCACTTGCAGGGCTTCTTCGCCATAAGCCGCTCCTGCTCCTACTACCGAACTAGTATCATGGATAGCAATCGCCGCCCATGTGCCGAACTCTTGTTGGCTTAGTCCCAACCAATGACCCAAAGCGGGAAAAAGGAAAAGACCTATAGCATTGAGGATAAACACGGTAGCTAAGGCCATGGACATATCGGTGTCCTTGGCCTTGATGATGGGTCCTACCGCAGCGATGGCACTACCGCCGCATATGGCTGTGCCCGAACTAATAAGGTAGGATGTGTTTCGGTTGAGTTTCAACACTTTGCAGCCAATAAACATACCTATAAGCAAGGTGCCTATGACCGATATAATCGTAAATAACATGCCTTCCTTACCGGATGCGAGTGAGGCTTGAAGGTTCATTCCAAAGCCCAAACCGATGACGGAGTATTGGAGGAGTTTCTTGGATATGTTCTTATTGAATGTGGGGTAGGCTTGTCCGCAAAGCAGGGCAAAGACTAAGCCAATAAACAGCACCACGGGTGGAGTTACCCACGTTGAAAGGAAACGGAGCGCAGGGATATAATCGCAAAGCAGACACAGCGTGATAATGGATAGCAGAGCGATATAAATATGTCGGTTGTATTTGTGGAACATGGGGTTAATTATGAATTAAATTAGTATGAAAGATAAAAATAAAATTATTCTAACGGATATTATTTGTTAATTCCTGTTTTATAAAAACTGCGGCAAAGGTACTGCTTTTTTGCGATATATGCAAAAAAAATCGCTATTCAGACGATTTTTTTAGGGGGTTATGGGTAATATACTGCATTTATCAGGCATACGAATGCAGACCTATTATAATACTCTTTCGCATATATTTGGTAATGCCATTGGGGATAGGCTGTGTTTATCCATCGGCCTACGATGAGCGGATCGGCAGAGGGGATGCTTGCGGAAAGCGTCGAACTCTGCCTTCCGGTCGGTTTTGAACTGGTTGATCAATAGAAAGTTTTAATGAAAACAAGCGCGTTATCCTTATTTTAGCCGCTCGAAAATCGAAAAAACAAACAAAAATCGCCGCCAGAACGTCGATTTTCAGCAAAAACTCTTGCTTGTTTCGAAAAAAAGTAGTATCTTTGCAGCGTTTTTAATATACAAGGTTATGATAGAGGATATTACCGTTCTACGTCAAGCGATGGCCAATCGTTTGCGAGCGACAACAACAACTTATCACCGATATTTGTATCCCACCATCAATTGGGAGAACCGTCTTATCGGCATTCGTGGTTATCGGGGTGTAGGAAAGACAACCTTGATTTTACAGCATATCAAAGAATCTTTTCCTGACAAGCTAATGGTATTATATGCCAGTGTGGACAACGGGTGGTTTCAAACGCACAGTCTTTATGATTTGGCTGAATATCACCAACAACACGGAGGAACGCACCTCTTTTTGGATGAGATTCATCATTACCATGGATGGCAAACAGAGATTAAGAATATCTATGATGATTTTCCCACACTGCATATCGTTTTCACGGGCAGTAGTATGCTGCACATCAATTCCCAAGCAGGTGATTTGTCACGCCGTTTACGCATGTACACTTTACAAGTGATGTCACTGAGAGAATACATCGCACTGGAAACAGGAATGGAACTTCCCGCATATAGTTTAGAACAAGTGCTGACTGACTCAATCAACATTGCGTCTTCTCTATCCGAACGCCTGATTATCCAACCTCATTTTGAGGAGTATCTTAAGCATGGATGTTATCCGTTCTTCAAGGAAGAGGGTGATGGCTTTGAACTGCGCTTGCAAGAAACGATTTGGCTCGTTCTTGAACGAGATTGGCCGGCATTGGAGGACATTACCTTTGCTACTATTCAGAAAACCAAACGTTTGCTTATGGTTTTAAGCGAAGCCGTGCCTTTAACCCCCAACATGACCGAACTATTTGCGGCAGTAGAAACGAATAGAGAGGGCGGATTACGAATGCTTTATACCTTGGAGAAAGCGGGACTTCTTGCCTTGTTATCCCGACAACCTCATTCGATAGGTATGCTTCGAAAACCAGACAAGATATATATGGGCAACTCCAATCTCATGTCAGCTTTAACAACTAATCCTAATATAGGAACTATACGCGAGACTTTCTTTTACAACCAGTTAAATTCAGCCGGGCACGAAGTTACACTATCGGCAAAAGGCGACTTTATTGTGGATAACCAATATACGTTTGAGGTAGGCGGTGCCGGCAAAACCTTCAAGCAAATCCGAAACATCGAAAATAGTTTTTTGGCTGTAGATAATACATCCATTGGCGATGTACATCGTATCCCCCTCTGGCTATTCGGTTTTCTCTATTGATTCGACAATCTATCAAAGATCGTTTTATCTTTTAGTCAGACCAGCATGTACGGGTCTGACTTTTCGTTTGGTGGATATTAGTATTTCCAAGTACTAAAAATTGCTCAAATTTAGTACTTACAAGTACTTTTTTACGTTTTTTGCATATTCCAAATATTTGTAGTAGATCAAACCGAAACAGGCTACAGGAACCGCATACCCCTCTGGCTGTTCGGATTCTTGTATGGATTTGATAGTATATCCGATGTTTATATACAAAACAGCCGCAATGTGATATTGCGGCTGTTAAGTTATTGCTCTTTTGAAAAGCGGAAGATGGCTCGTTGCTAATAGACAACAACCTTGCAGAAAATGCTATCCGACCTATTACGCTTGGTCGCAAGAACTATCTCTTTTGCGGGAATCATGAAGTTGCCGGTTGGATGGCAATCATCTGCTCACTCATTGGAACATGTAAGGAACATCATGTGAATCCAAGATTGTATCTAAATGATGTCATTGCTAAAATGCCATACATTATACATCCTAACCCTCTTGAAAAACCAGCATCATCCAGAATATTACCACTACTACCACATCGATGGATCCAATCGCATCAGGAAGCGGCCTGCCTCCAAACGCTTCACATACATCACCATTCCTCCATCCTCTGCATGGAGCAGCTTCATTAACTTGCGCTCTCGATTAATAAAGATAAACACATCGCCGTTCTTAACGTCACATCCCATCTGTTCGTGTACAACACCGCAAAGTCCGTTGATACCTTTGCGCATACAAGTCGGACCAGGACACAGGTAGTAACGCATGGTATCATTCAAACTAAACATAACTCGTGCACATGGTGTTTAACATCTGGATGGCTACATGATCACTACTGGATGCAAATTCCATATGCACACCATTTGGAAATGATACTACCACTCCAGAAGATGATGTTTGTGATGCACGATGACTCAGGACTCGTACCGGCACTAATTGACGAGACGGATTGGATGCTTTGAGGACATACTTGCGTTTCCAATTAGTAAAGTTGGACACGGAGATACCATTGGTTTGACAGTAAGCTTTAATGCTTAAACCTGATGCTTGTTGCGATTGCAACATCTGTAAAAATTGTTCTTTATCCATATGCATTTAAAATTAGGATTTGTAATCGGCTGCAAAATTACAGCTTTTTTACAAATCCTACAATATGCATTTTAATGGATGCTTACGGCAAGTGACTGCCGGCTTTTGAGTATGAGTGATAAAAACTTGATTAATAAGCGAATGCTGCAGGAAACAGGACACACAAGGTTGGGAGTAAAGAGACTACAATATCTCGATATTTAGAGATTTCGAAGATTTATTATGCATATTAGAGAGATACAGTTTACATTGTTGTTATGAGAACCACATGTGTAAACGATCACGAAACAGCCAAATATTAATATTTAAAACGAGGTGTCAAAATCAAATATGGAGTATCACTTACCATTTTAATTTTATCAGGCACTGCACATTCAACAAATCCTATATGATTATAACAACGCAACATAGCCATTGTTAGTTCATACTTACGGTAATATATGCCATCATGTGTATGAAACTCGACCCACTCAATAGAACATTTATCTCCTCTCATAACGATGTCAGGTTTGATATCCTCATCGTTTCTGAATTTTCTCAAAAGATTTTCAAGTTGTTCTTCATTATACAAAAAGAATTCAGTACTTTTCAGTTCATTACATATTTTATAGATATCAGAAATAGATGTCAGTACATACTTTCTTCTCGATGCAGCATGCCATTCAAAGGCAAAAGCCTCTCCAAACTCCATAAAATGCAAATATTGTAAACACCCCATCTCACTAAACGACGTATATATATATTTCTTAGCAGACAAAGAGTCCAAATATCTTCTTAATATACCAAACTGTTTCATTTCCACATCATATGATTTACTCTCAGGACTCTTATAATGTTCAGGAATGATGCGTCTTATTTTGTTGTTAATATCAGCCCTTTCATTTTTTTCTATTGCTAAAATATTCATCCATCCGCCCAAACCATCTCTTGTATAAGTACTATGGAATACTAGATTTGATCTAAGCAGTTTTATCAAATCATAAATTTTCATATATGATATTATTGGGAACTTTTCTCCTTTCTCGCCAAATATTTCCGGTATTTCAAAATATCGGTCAATGAACTTTTGAAATTGATTAACTTCATTGAGAAAATCAACAGGTCTCATATACTGAGACTCCACCTTGGGAGCCCCTGGTGGTAATTCATCATTGTCATCAACACTTAACATCCTTTTCAAACGCCGTTCTATTGCTTCATCAAATTCGCTCATAATATAATTCAACAATACATATATAAGAAAAGACAAGTAAATAATATACTAAAATTTGTTCCCTTGAATACCACGTATTTCATTTTTGGTCTTTATTGTCCAATGTATTAACCATATGATAAGTAAAACTATAGTAACTCCAATAATAGCTGATCTTACTATATAATAATACTGCCAATACGTGAAGACCCACAACAAACAAATGCATATCGCTATGGAACTAATTATAGCCAAAATGATACCTTTAATATATGATTCTCCTATTAACGATTTTTTTGAATTCATTCGGGAAATAATCTAACTGTAGCTGCTGAACGTGTTCTTTATAATCAAATCGATTATCAAAATTTTAGCTATATTATAGCACTTTTTCCGTGCTCTATAAGCTCCAAGAATCGAGTCATAATTAGAGCCCACTCTTATTATGTTCAAACACATTTGATCATACTCCGTCTCTTGGGTTACAGGTGCTCCTGCGGTACGCTCAATCGTACCGTCATGGGAAATTGTGAATGCTTTAATTTCTTGTCCCATTTTCTTGTTCTTTATAATTCATTTAGAAATGTTGTTACAAACATTACCAACTCAGCCTATTCCAAACGTCTTGCAAACGAGATTTATATACGCACAGCCCATCTATTGATGCTGCATCGTTATTCCTCCTTTCACTACCATCTTTCTTGTACTGAACTTTTAATTTATAGACACCTCCTTGACCATATATTGTTCTCCATACTGTTTGTTGTGACACGCCACTTGCTGTGCAAAGTATGTCTTCCTCTCCAGAAGGATCCACCAATGTAATCGTCAAAATGTCGTAATTCGGTTCAGATGAGACATTATAATCCACACGCACCTCATCTAAATAATCTAAAGCTAATGTATACTCTTTGGAACTCGTAGAATTATCCTTGTGATTTGATGATCTCCATGTTGGATACTCAAAACACGATCTCATGCTACAAGCATAACTATATGCATCGTTGATTTTAGATACCATCACTCCAATCACAGTAAAACTAATGCACACTACAAGTATAGCAATAAGCACAGATGCTCCACCGCTCTTTTTAGGCTCTTCTTTTCGCACGATTGTACCATCCTGCGAAATACTATAGTCGTCAGGTAACTGTCCCATGTTATTCTCTTACAATTGTACCATCTTCAAGAATCCTAAATGCTGAATGGTTTTCAAACATATCTGCAAAACATTCAAAATATTTTGCGTCATACCATTCACCCCCCAAGGTATTCGTAGTAACCTTGGTATCTTCTAAAAGAGGGTATTCTTTAATCTCTTCTAGCGTAAAAGGACCGAAAACATCACCCTCAAGGAACACAAAATACGCGATACCGGAGAAGGCATCTACTACTGGTAATTGTGCAGGAGAGGATGATGTTTCCTCCTTTTTGCCAAATAACTTCTTAAACCATCCCATATTATTTATGCGGGAAATGCTCCAAGTTGTGAATCTGATTTACAAGATTATGTTGAGCAGTCGTCAGAGCTAATACAATAATGCCGATAATAATAGCGGCGATATTAAGCACAAGACCGACTTCTGCTCCTCCTATCGATTGTTGATATGCAGCAATATACTGAAGCACTAAGCTAACAATCATTACGAAAATATACGCTCCTCCCGTTAACTTAGCTTCCCTTCCATGGTTACGCAAGAAATCAGCCTCTCGATTATACCACTGATATGCCCAAACGAGCGCATAAATACCTAAAGTTATGATCGACAATCCGATAGCTCCCCAGAAATTTCTGGTATGTTTGCCGTCAGCCTCACAAGTAAGATTGGTCTCACGAGCCATATTAAACATCAGGATAATACCATAGATACCAAATGTTATCAACGATAACAAGTAAATCACGAATACGTTACGGCTAGAAGGCAACGGATTTTGACTTCCTTCCTTAGCAGCCTGAAAGAAATAGTCTTTTCTTTCGATTTCACCAAATTCATTAATCGTATAAGATGTAGATCCCATAGTATAAAAATTAATTAATTATTGTTATTATTGTCTTCTTCCTTCGGAGCATAGGGAACCTCTATGCTTGTCGTTACTTGAAGTGGATACGAGAATATCTCCACATTTTCCCCACCTACGCTAGGATTATTGGTGTTGCAAACCAATGTGTACTGAGACAAGTGACCTAGCAGCCGAGTTGTGAAGTTAGGATTATTTCTATTCAGGATATCCAATGCTAACTTAATAGCGATAACGGTAACAAAATCAATGTCAACTGATATGCCAGGTTCAAAACTTGCTTTCTCAAGTTCCTCTTCGGTGGTATAAAACTTTCGATTTTGATTAACACGTCCAGAAACATCTCCTAATGCCCACATAAAATCGCTATAATCCGGCATTCCCTCCGGTAGGCAGTAGAAAATTTCACCAGCTGCTGCACGTTCCCAACAGCCAATAGACATAAGGGGCATGCCAACCTCTTTAGCAATTGAATTAGCATACAAATCACCTTCTCTGTTGTCTGCTCCTCCAATGACTATTGTGTCCTTGTCACAAAACTCATCAAATACAGAAAGCGGAACTTCCTGAACGGTCTTATTCTGAATAACCACCTTTGCAGTAGGATTTATCTGAAGAATACGATCCCTAACCGCTTCCGTCTTGTAACGACCAACATCTAAAATGCCACATTGATGACGGCAGATATTATGATACCCTAAAATGTCGTTGTCAATAAGCAAGAATCGACCTACTCCTGCTTTAGCGAGTTCAATAGCAACTAAACTGCCAACTGAACCACACCCAACTAGCATAGCACCAGTCTTAAGCATTATATCTGATTCCAATATGCCGACATTCCTTGAGAAAATGTCTAACTTCATAGAAAAGGGTTCTTTTTTACATATTGCCCCTTTTGTGTCAATAAATATTAACTTTCCATCCTCATAATATCCGACTAATTTACCAGAAGATTCTGCTGGCTTATCTTGCATGACTTCTCCTATAAGATGAATCGTTGGATAATTATTATTTTCCTCTGTCGTAATTACATTGTACGAATTGGTGTTTTCTACAAAATAACCATATAACCCGCCAATATAATGATCAGTTTCTAGCGAGGACGGAAAATAAACGACCGTCGGTAACTGTTTTTTTAAAAGATTTGCCATAATATTAATCCTTTTACTTTATACCTAACCATTTATAAAAATTATACACTGCTTCTAAAGCATGTCCCTTACCCGATGCAACACTTACTTCGTAGTATAATTCACTCTGGTTATCTTTCTTAAGCGGTAACAAATCTAACTCATCATCATTAGCAATGATTTCTTCAAAAGAAGGAGCGATAAGGTAAATCCTGACCGTTCTCGCCTTAAGAAAATCTTGAGGGTAAACAATCTGGTACGCAAGAGCATCCTCGAAGTTTTTATTATGTATTTAATTTTATTATTTGTATAATCCAAATATTTTTATTATCTTTGCA
>SAMEA3663047__coassemble_490_pt1 | contig 14501 bp, 12 predicted proteins | sample SAMEA3663047__metabat2_low_PE_014 | metagenome-assembled genome bin SAMEA3663047 (sample SAMEA3663047) | pig gut metagenome | biome: pig gut; feature: pig-associated habitat; material: faeces | place: France | collected 2012 | reverse complement strand
GGGGAAGGAACCGATGAGGTCGCCATTGCAGAAGAAATCGATGGTATAAAAACCCTCTTCTATCTTTTCATTATCTGCCAGGGCATAATAACAAACGCCTTCGTAGGTCTCTCCTTCGTACTCAATAGGTTGCACCAGGGTATAGGGGATCTCTCCGCTCTCGAATGCAAACAGTTTCGTTTCGTCTTCGCCCAGCAACTCACCTTGCGGCGTCATGATACGCGCATAGAGGTTCTTCAGCCCGGGTTCGCAAGTGATATTCTTGGCGATGACAAAACTGAACTGCAGTTTTTTAATGTTACGCACGAGGGAAGTCTTGCGGTCGTTCTTATTGAGTGCTGCCACATCGCAAGTGATGACCTGCAGCATTGCAGCACGCGAAACGGTCTCCGACAACTCCGAGTTATTGCGCACCAGTTCTTGGTTGCTGATGGCCAGTTGTTGGTTGTTAGTGGACAGTTTGATATTCTCTGCTTCCAGCCGTGCGTTCGTAGCATTCAGACTATCAATCTGGCGAACATAGTCTTTCATCACGGTGCGCACGGTAGCCAGTTCTTTCTTCAGTTCAGCGATACGACGGGCGTTAGTAGCCTTGGTGACACGCAGTTCCTCCAACAGATCCTGCACACGCTGTTGCTCGCGGGTAAGCAGGTCCTGCAGGCTGTCATTTTTGATATCCATATTCCGGAAACCATCGAACTGAATCGCCAAGTCTTCGTACTCATCCTCCAGTTCCGCTTTCTCAATCGTCATCTGCTCGACTAACTCGTTCAGTGCCTCACGTTGCGAGAGGTTCCAATACACCAAACCGGCCGTAGCCAGAAGCAAAAAAACAGAGATGGCGATAAAAACGATCGCTAATGTATTTTTCTTTTGTTGACTCATAATAACGGAATAACTTTCTCTAATTGATTGGCTCTGCTGCCTTTTAAAAGTATATGATATCCTGTCAAGGGAGTGGTTTGCAGATACGCCGCGAGAGCCTCTACGTTCTCGAAGATAGGATACGGAGCCGTAGTGGCTTTGTACTCTTCGCCTACCAGCAGCACAATGTCGGCTTTGCGCTCGAGCAACATATTCACGATGTTCTGGTGCTCGAGATGGGAGTATTCGCCGAGTTCACGCATTGCGCCGAGAATATATGCCTTTGGCATTGGTGATTGGTGGTTGATGATTGGTGATCGGTCAAACGCCTTTATAGCTGCCTGCATGGAGGTTGGGTTGGCGTTATAGGCATCCACCACGAGTGTGTTCCGCTCGGTCTGCATCAGTTGGGAGCGGTTGTTGGTAGGGACATAGGCCCGGATAGCGGCTAAGGCATCCTCTTCGCTCACGCCGAAATAGCCTCCTACAGCTATCGCCGCGGAGATATTCTCTGCGTTGTAGCCGCCTACCAGATGCGTGCCCTCCGGCATCGCACCGGTGTGATAGTTGACAGTTGATAGTTGACAGTTGACAGTTTCTCTCGATTTCTCTAACATGTTTGCCAGATAGGGGTTGTCGGCGTTGCGGAAGATCGTACCATTGTGCGCAAGGAGGAAGTCGTACAGTTCGGCTTTGGTACGCATCACTCCTTCGAATGAACCGAAACCCTGCAGGTGTGCTTTGCCGACATTGGTGATCAGTCCGTAGTCCGGTTCGGCGATCTCCACCAGTTCCTTGATATCGCCCGGATGGGAGGCTCCCATCTCAATGATGGCCATCTCATGCGCGCGCGTGATACTTAATAAGGAGAGAGGTACGCCGATTTGGTTATTGAGGTTTCCCTGGGTATAGAACAAATTATACTTTGTTCCCAACACCGCAGCGCACAACTCTTTGGTCGTTGTCTTTCCGTTCGTTCCGGTGATACCGATGATAGGTATCGAGAGGCTACGACGCCAAGCTCGCGCGAGGTCCTGCAGTTCCGTCAGGGCGTTTTCGCCACAGATGACATACTCTGCCCCATCGCGACGCGCTTGGTCCACAAAATCGTTGCCGTCAAAATGCTCTCCCTTCAGCGCCACAAAGACACATCCGGGAGTGACCTTCCGGCTGTCTGTTGTGACAAAAAGAGCGGATTTATTTCTTATTAGGAAGTTCCAATCCATAGTTCTTCTTTTTGTCCTCCACCTTGAGGGCGAGGCTGAGCAGGAAGGCGAGTACACCGAAGGAAGCAAATACGATCATCGGGACGAGGTAGCCGTCTGTAGCCACACGCAGTTTACCGATGAGCAGCGGCACGAGGCAGAGACCGATGTTCTGCACCCAGAAGATAAGGCAGTACGCCGAACCCAACACTTTCTCATCAATAATCTTCGGTACCGAAGGCCACATCGAGGCGGGTACGAGCGAGAAGCTCACACCGAGTACCAAAATAGTGACAAGGGCGAGTGTTTTGCTGGGATAAGCCGGCAGCACGAACGCGAAGACGCAATGGCAAGCAATCATAATGATGGCACCGAGCAGCATCATCGAAGCACCTTTACCCTTATAGTCGATGAACGCACCAAGGAAGGGTGTCAATACCATCGCGAGGATCGGGAACCATTTAAACAAACCTGCCGCTTCAGCATTGGAAATCTGGAGGGTCTCCTCCAGGAAGTTCGTTGCAAAACGCTGGAAGGGGAAGATTGCCGAATAATAGAGCACACAAAGGAGCGCTACGATCCAGAACATCTTCGACGTAAAGATTTGCTTGAGGTCCGATACATGGAACTCGTCAGCGTCATTTACCATTTGATCATTTACCATTTGGTCATTTAGCTCTTGCCTATCCAATGTTTTGTCCATGACGGTGAAGACGAAGAAGTTAAGAAGCCCGATGACGAGCAGCGCCGCCGAGAAAAGCAGAGGCGCAACCACCGAATTGGTGCCATCCACGGCGAATTTCTCACTGATCATCGGTGAGAGCCACATAGCGCCAAACACGCCCAAACGGGCAATAGCCATCTCCAGGCCCATGGCGAGTGCCATCTCTTTGCCTTTGAACCACTTCGCGAGAATTTTACTTACCGTCGTACCCGCCATCTCACAGCCGCAGCCGAAGATCATGAATCCGAACATCGCCAGTTTGGCGCTACCGGGCATAGAGGGCCACCAGGCGTTGAGCCACTCTACGGTGTTGGCGTCCGCCCAAGAGATACCCCAGTATTTGATAGCTGCACCGATCACCATGAGGCTGGCACTAAGCAAGCCGGTGAAACGAACACCCATTTTATCGAGGATGATACCTGCGATAATAAGGAAGCCGAAGACGTTCAGCAAGTATTCACCAGCCGCATAAGTACCGAAGACGCCCTGATCCCAAGCGAGGGTATCGTTGAGCAACGAAGCCAGCGGCGAGAGGATATCGACGAACATATACGCGAAGAACATCATTGACGCCACGAGGACGAGCACCGTCCAGCGAGCTACCATGCTATCGCGCAGGGTCTTTTGAAGTTTTTCTACCATAAAGTCATTTACCATTTGGTCATTTACAATTTAATCATTTGGTCATTGAGCTATTTGTGGATTTGCCATATGACCACTTGCTTTTTTTCTTCAGCCACTCTGCCTTCTTTTTTTCATATTCGGCGTAGTGACTCTCCAAATAGCCGTCTGCCATAAAAATTTACCATTTGGTCATTTACCATTTGGTCATTTAATGCCGAGTTCTTTTTTCACAGCCGGAGTCGCATCGATGGCATCTGCACCGATATGAACCATAGACGCAGAGTCGAAGATATAGGTATATCCGTCGCGCTCGCCAACGGCCTTGATGGCCTTGGTCATCTTCTCGTGAACCGGAGCGAGCAACTCCTGTTGCTTCTTCTGGATATCCTGTTCAGCGGTCTGATAGAACAACTGAATACGTTGCTGCATCTCCTGCAACTCCTGTTGACGGATCTGCTTGATAGCCTCCGCCATAGTAGCCTCTTGCGTCTGATAGTCCTGTACTTTCTTCTGGAACTCTTCGTTCATCGAAGCCAATTGGTTCTCGTACTGACTTTGGATGGTATCCATTTTCAGTTTAACCTGAGCTACTTCCGGCATCGCAGCAAAGAGTTCCTGCGTGTTGATGTGACCGAATTTCTGAGCGCTGGCAATAATAGGCAACGCCAGCAAAACTGCAATAATAAGTTTTTTCATTTCAAATTTTTGATTTATAATTTATAATTTTATTTCGCACCTAATTTACGCAACACCTGATCGGAAACGTCCAGTTTAGAGGACATATAGATGAGAGAGGGGTCCGCGGAACGGTCTTTCACCACATCAATTCGTTTCTCGTTCGCCAGGTCCTGAATGGCATTGTATATCTCGTCCTGGATGGGTTTGATCAGCGCTTCGCGCTTCTTGTACAACTCCCCGTCCTGACCGAAGTATTTGCGCTTAAGGTCGAGCACTTCCTGCTCTTTCTTCACGATCTCCTGTTCGCGCTGCACACGCATTGCCTCAGAGAGGAAGATCTGCTCGGTCTGATAGTTCGTAGCCATCACACGGGCTTCCTGTTGCGCAGCCTCAATCTCTTTCTGCCATCTCTTGGAGAGCATCGACAACTGTTCATTCGCCTGCTCATATTGAGGCAGATTCTTGAGGATATAACTCATGTCGATATAGGCTACCGACAGATCCTTTGCAAAAGCCGTGCCACACATCAGCAGGGCCGCAATGATAATTGATAATTGATAATTGATAATTGATATTTTTTTCATAAGTTGTCTTTTATCTTTGAGCGAAGCTGCCATTATAGTTCTTGACCTAAGACGAAGTGGAACTGACTTCCGCCGTATTGTTTTGAACCGTTGATCTCGTCGAAGCCCCAACCCCAGTCGATACCAAGCAGACCGAACATCGGCAGGAAGATACGAACTCCGACACCGGCGGAACGCTTGAGGTTAAACGGATTATAATCCTTTATATCCGAGAAGCAGTTACCGGCCTCGAGGAAGCCGTGTACCCAGATCGTCGCATTCTGCTCCAGCGAGATCGGGTAACGCAACTCCATGGTAAACTTATTGTACAGGTAACCCATGTTACGTCCGGTCGCGACGTCATACGGCGTTAACGAGCCCGAAGAGTAACCACGCATCGAAACGTACTCGGTCGAATAACTGGTGTATGCCGACATACCGTCACCACCCATATAGAAGGTCTCGAACGGCGATTTCGCATTCTTGTTATAATTGCCGAGGTATCCGAACTCCGCACGGGTCATGAGCACTAACTTACTATCTCTGGTAAGCGGCGTAAAGACTTTTCCGGTAAATTTCCACTTATGGTACTCAATGAGATGATACTTCTCGGATGTGGTCATCTGCGAATAGTCTTTGCCGTTGAAGAGCGACCAAGGCGGCGTAATCTTCAAACCTAAGGTGAACTGACTTCCACGACGCGTGTAGATCGGGTTATCGATAGACGAACGACTGATCTGGAGGTTCAGCGCCAAGTTATGACTTGTACCATCCGAGATCAACAGATATGGCCAGTCTTTCATCATGTACATCTGGTAACTCAATTCGCCGTAGAACGTGAAATAGTCATCCGGCCAGCGCAGACGTTTACCGTATCCGATTGAGATACCGAGTGTACGAAGGTATTTATCTTTATCCGCCTCACTCTCCGCTAACTGCTGGTAATAATTGCCATTTCCGGAGTAGTAGTAATAATTCGAATAGGTGTTATACAGGTTTTGATACGCCTTCTGATAACGGGACGAGTAACCGGTCTGGTTCGCGAAATAGATACTTGCGCTCAAGCTGTTCGGTCGTTTACCGCCCAACCAAGGTTCGAGGAAAGAGATGGACGCTGAAGTATAATAGATACCGTTTGTACGCGCGTTAATAGAGAAGGTCTGACCCTCGCCCTGCGGCACGATACGATAGGCTTTTTTGTTAAACAGGTTCTGGATAGCGAAGTTGGTGAACTTCAAACCCAACGAACCCACGAGACCCGTAGCACCCCAACCGAGCGAGAACTCAATCTGGTCGGAGGATTTGGTTTGCAGTTGGTAGGCGATATCTACCGTTCCGTCTTCCGGGTTCGGCTGGATATCCGGCACTAATTTCTCTTGGTCGAAGTGACCCATCTGGGCTAACTCACGCAGCGAACGCATGATATCCGACTGTGAATAGAGCTGTCCCGGTTTGGTATACAACTCACGGCGAACGACATGCTCGTATACGCGTGTATTACCTATGATCTTCACCTCATTGATGGTTGCCGGTTTACCTTCGTACATTCGCATCTCAAAGTCAATCGAGTCGTTCTCCACATTCACCTCCACCGGTTCCACATTGAAGAAGAGGTATCCGCGGTCGGTATAGAGTTTGCTCACCGCATCGTCGTCGTTGATCAAGCGGTCGTTCAGCGTCTTGAGGTTATATACATCGCCGGATTTGACACCCAACGTAGCATCCAGAAACTCATACGGATAAACCGTATTACCTACCCATTTCACAGAGCGGACATAGTATTTATCACCCTCGCTGATGGTCATATAGACGTCCACACGCGTCGGGTCTTCCGGATTGGGAACCACCGAGTCCGCTACGATATACGCATCGCGGTAACCGTACTCATTGTATTTCTCGATCACCGCCTGCTTATCTTTCTCATACTCCTCGACAACGAATTTCTTGGTTCTAAAGAGGTTGATGATATCGTTGTCGTTGGTCTTCTTCATCGCCTTGTTAATCTGGCGCGTCGTCAGGGCCTCATTACCGGTGATATAGATCTTTCCTACTTTGGTCTTCTCTTTCTTATCGATACCTATCAGCACCTTGACATACCCGGGATGATCGGGATCGTTCCGCTGCAGCACATGTACCTCCGCGTTGTGGAAACCTTTCTCCGCCAGATACTTCTTGATTACCGTCTTGGCATGGTTTTCGAGGTTTGGCGTCATCTGACTACCCTGACGAATACCAGCTTTTACTTCCACGTCCTCTTTCTCACTTTTCTTCAGCCCCTCGTAGCGCACCTCGCTGATACGCGGACGTTGCTCCAGGGCAATAACGAGCCAGATCTTGTTTCCCTCGATCTTCTTCGCTTTAATTTTCACGGACGAGAACAAACCCTGTTTCCAGAAACGCTTGATGGCTTTGGTGATCTGGTCACCCGGCACTTCTATCTTATCGCCTACAGCAAGACCGGAGAATCCTATCAGCACAAAATCCTCGTAGCTATCCGCTCCCTCCACTTCGATGTCGGCTATCTCGTAGGTCTTACGCGTCATACCGTACTCGATGTCCTGCGCCTGCAACGGCCCTAAGACAAAGGACAAAAGACAAAGGACCATTATATGAAATACTCTCTTCACTTTCAACTCTTAAGTTTCAACATTTTACTTGCTCACTTGTTTTGCCAAATCTTCTTTCGCGTTTCTGATAGTCCACAATGGCCTTGTAGAACTCTTCCTCTGTAAACTCCGGCCAGAGGCAGTCCGTGAAATACAATTCGCTATAGGCCAATTGCCATAGCAGGAAATTACTGATACGATATTCTCCGCTGGTTCTAATCAAGAGGTCCGGATCCGGCAGTTCGCGCGTGGTCATCAAGGATGAAACGAAGGGTTCATCCACTTCTTCGGCACGCAGCGTACCGGCTTGCGCACGACGTACGGCCTCTTGCATAGCCGCCGTGATTTCCCATCGTGCCGAATAGCTGAGGGCTATGACCATCGTCAGTCCTGTGTTACGACTCGTCTGCTCAATGCACCCCAAGAACTTCGCTTTCGTGCTTTCCGGCAGACGCTCGATATCCCCGATCGTCTGCAGACGGACGTTATTATTCATCAGCGTCGGCGTCTCCTTTGCGATGGTATCTACGAGAAGCGTCATCAACGCATCCACTTCCTCTTTGGGTCGATTCCAGTTCTCAGTGGAGAACGTATACAGCGTCAGATACTCCACACCTAATTTCGTGGCGGCTACCGTGATATTATGTACCGTCTCCACACCCTGCTTATGCCCGAACATACGCGCCAGACCCTGTTTCTTGGCCCAACGTCCGTTGCCATCCATGATGATCGCTACGTGTCGCGGCAATCGCGCTTTGTCTATTTGTTCTAAATAACTCATATCAATAATTACAAATCCGGCATTCTTTCTTCGCCCGTGCGAACTCAAAAACAATACCTACGGTGAACATGCCCGTCAAGTCGCAGTTCATCCAGTTCCATCCGTTTAACTGATGTTTGTTATCCAAGGCGTCGCGCCCTTCCAGGTTGTCCGCCATGTATATATTATGCTGCCATGCGATATTCAAACCGCACACAGTCGAGAATTTCCATTTAAATCCGATACCTAATGGTATATACGCCGCTACATTCGTCTTGGATTGATTTAATCCGTACACGCCCGCACCGATACCCATGAAGATATACGGCGTATAGGGACGAATGCGCTTATCATACTTATTCGCACTCCCGAAACGGAAGAAGTTAAACTCCGCCATCACATCTACGTTCACCATCTGACTCTGCCACATCGTCTCCAACTGTTCCCCTTTCAGGGTGTAGTCGTGCGCCGTGATGCGTTGACCTGAAGCCTTCACCTGCAGCGCCCAGCGCTTGGTGAACTTATACCGGAAATGCACACCGTACGCTTCCCGCGGGTACATGAAGATATGCGGCGCCGCATCACCCACATAGTAACCGCAACCTCCCTGTAAACCTAATTCACAAAGGAAAGGCTGCTTTTCTTGCGCTTGCATCTTCGGAACAAAGAGCAAGGATCCAAGAACCAAAACGACTATGTATAAATATCTTTTCACTAATCCACTAACCATTAACCGTTACTTTCCCGCTTTGATCAGAAGCCGGAACGCATCTGTCACTTTCTTCACACCCACCACCTCTATCTTATAGCGTTTCGTATCGAGGCGCTCGAGCTGTTCCGCAGGAATAAGAATCCGTCGGAATCCTAATTTCTCCGCCTCGGCGATGCGTTGTTCCAAACGATTCACAGAACGGATCTCGCCCGCTAATCCCACTTCGCCGCAGAGACAGGTACCGGCATCTAAAGGCACATCCATGTTACTGCTCAGCACGGCCGCTAACACTGCCAGGTCAATTGACGGGTCTTGCACTCGCAGACCACCGGCTATATTCAAGAACACATCCTTCTGCAGCAGTTTGAATCCGATCCGTTTCTCGAGCACGGCCAGCAGCATATTCAGTCTTCGGCCGTCTAAACCTGTAGAGGAACGTTGCGGCGTACCGTAGGCGGCTGTAGAGACGAGTGCCTGCACTTCAATCAGGAAAGGTCGAACCCCTTCCACGGCCGCAGCGATCGCGATGCCCGATAGCCCTTCGCGCGCCGTGGAGAGCAACAGTTCCGAAGGATTGCTTACTTCACGCAAACCGTTCTGCTGCATCTCGTAGATACCAATCTCGGATGTCGATCCAAAGCGGTTCTTCTGGGCACGCAGGATGCGATACATATACTGTTGATCCCCTTCGAACTGCAGCACGGTGTCCACGATGTGCTCCAGCACTTTCGGTCCAGCCAACGAACCTTCTTTATTGATATGTCCGATGATGATGAAAGGGATGTTGCGCGTCTTGGCGAACTCTAAGATACGCGTCGCGCACTCACGCACTTGAGTTAACGAGCCGATGGACGCTTCTACGTCCCCTGTAGCGATGGTCTGAATCGAGTCGATCACCACGATCTCCGGTTCCAGTTCTCTCACCTGATCTAAGATACGCTCCAACGAAGTCTCGGAAGAGAGGTATAAGTTCTCGGCATCACCTGCCAGCCGTTCGGCACGCAGTTTGATCTGCCGAACTGACTCTTCGCCCGAAGCGTAGAAGGTCTTCCGTTCGCCTTGCTGCATCAGCACTTGGAGTGCCAAGGTCGATTTACCGATACCCGGTTCTCCGCCCAACAACACCAGACTTCCGGGAACGAGGCCACCACCTAAGACACGATTAAACTCTCCGTTATGCATGTCCAGCCGCATCTCTTCCGTAGCCACCACTTCCTGCAGACGTTTGGGTTGAGCGGCTTCGCCTGTAAGACCGCGTGCGCTGTAAGACCGCTTCGCTGTAAGATCGCTTCGCTGTAAGACCTCCTCTTCATAGGTTCCCCACTCTCCACACACCGGACAACGACCGAGCATCTGCGGAGCTTTGGCTCCACAGGACGAACAGACATATTGGATAGACGGCTTGGCCATTGGTGATTGGTGATTGGTGATTGGTGATTGGTGATTGGTAATTGGTGATTGGTGATTGGTGATTGGTGATTGGTGATTTCAAATATCAAATATCAAATATCAAATTCTCTTCCGCTAAAACGGTATTATCAAATATCGGTTTGGCTTCCTTGAGGAAGAGACTATGGTCCTCAACGCGTGCGGAGTAGTGACCTAAAATCAGTTTACCTACGTGCGCTAACGAAGCGATCTTCGCTGCATCAGCCGCCGTGGAGTGCTTCACTGCCTTACTGCGCGCACCGTGCTCTTGCAAGAACGTGGACTCATGATAGAGCGTATCAACGCCCTCGATGATAGGTACTATCTTCTCGCTGTACTGCGTGTCCGAGCAGTACGCATAACGTTTGCGGGTTTCGTATTCGAACGAACCGTCTTCGTTCTTGACGCGGTGGGTCTCCTTAAAGAGAAAACCGCAGGTCGGCACACCATGCTTGAGAGGAATCGTCTCGACGCTCACCGTGCGGTCCTCGAAGATCACGGCATGTTTGCGAGGGTTGATCGGGTGGAAGACGATATCGTACAAGCGATCGTTGGCATGATAGTCCAGCAGCGGTTGCAGCAGTTCCTGCAGGTCCGGCTGCGCATATATATGCATAGGCTGCGTACGTTTGAGCATACCGAGTGTTGTCAGCAGACCAATCAAGCCAAAGCAGTGGTCCCCATGCAGATGGGAGATGAAGATATTATACAAGCGGGACGTATGAACGCCCAGTTTCTGCATCGTCAGCACTACACCCTCGCCGCAGTCGACGAGGAACGACTTATCGCACAACTCGACCAACTGTCCCGAAGGAGAAGTTGTTTTCGTCGGCTTTGCACTCCCGCATCCTAATATGGTTACCTTTGCTTCACTCATGATTATTAATTAGGTTTCCTAGTTATTCTAGGGCTCCTAGTCTCTCTAGTATTCTATTGCCGAGGGCGGTCTTTTTCTCTATATGTTCAAGGACGGCTTGGACAAACGAGTTGGACTCAAAGCTACCACGTACTTCTTCGAAGTCCGCTTCCGCTTGTTCGCGATCGCCATCCACGCCGAAACCCGTCTGGCTGTTGAGGTCGAACTCCTTACGAGCATCATTATACACCATCTTATCGAGGCTCACTACGGCTTCTTGCCATTCTGTTACGGCACGACGAATCTGATCCAGACTCACTTGCTCCACCGTGCAACCCCATACTTTCTCCAGTTTATCAAGCGCCCATGTCCACTCGTACGAGTAGTAGTTCGCGTGCATCTGCACCAGACGGGTCTGGATATCCTCCAGTGTCATTTGCCCTTTCTCGATATCATCCAGCAGACGGGTTACTTCGCTCTTCGGAGCTATCAGACCGGCCAGATCGACCCAGTCTCCCAAACCGATTGCACTATCGGGACGCAAGGCTGCGCGCACCTCCGCGAGGGTATGCCACTCTTTCTGCTCCAGACGGCTGATGAGACTATTGCCCAAGAACTTCCGGATACCTATTGTATAGAGTTCGCGACCGTGCTTAAGCGACGAGTTGCGGATCTTGCAGTTCCGATAACCGTACACATCGGTGTTCTCTCCGCTGAGCGCCTGCAGTTCATTCAGTACCTCGCGTCCCCGCCACATCTTCTGTACGGTATACGGACTGAGGAGGTTGAAATTGATCTGGTCTAACTTATGCGGATCCCTGCGGTTATCGCGCTTCGGCCATTTCTGCGCATCGCGGATGGTACCTACGGTACGCAGGTTCGCGCCGGGTACGAGATAACTCTCGGCATTATTCTCTATCAGATACGAGAACGGCAGGTCGCTGGTATCGGCGTGATGGGTATGACGACCCATCACCAGACTGAACGCCCCCACCTTACTCGGCCAGAGCAGATAACTGTCGCTTGTTGTCTTCGCGCCGCGTTCCGCTACCCCCTGATGAATCGGACCCAATTTATACATATGGTTCGATTGGTTACTTCCCGAACCCGCATTGAGGAACGAGAACATACCGGCTATCAGCAGCGTACTCTTATGGTGCGTCACGGTGTACGGTCCGGCAAAGATAGCGCATGCCTCACCGTGCATGCCCTGGCAGTTCGAGAAGAACAGACTCTCGCCCGCCGAATAGTGTTTGTCGAAGATACAACCTTGGCCCACGAAGCATTTATCGACCAACGTACTGTCACCAATCTCCACGCCCGAGGCAATGATGAAATCAACGCATTTCACACCACTACCCAAGCGCACCGGAGCGGACTCATTGGAGTTGATCGAACCATTCTTCAACCGACTCACACCGATTAACTCGGCATAGTCACCTATCTTCACATTTTTGATACTTCCGCAGTTGAGGATACGCACATTATCGCCAATATAACCGCGATCAGAAGCCTGCGCCTCGGCATAGGCATCGATCAGGCGCTCCAGCTCATGAATCATCGCCGGACGATGACGATAGAGCGTCAGGATATACGCCAGACTTGCACTCAGTTCGTTGAAAATAGGGATCTCACGACCACCGCCTTCATTCATCACCGGCACACGCACTCCATTACCGAAAGTCGTTTTGCCGTCTACGAGGATGGCATTGACGTTCTCGATGCAGGTGTTGGCGCCGATATGATAGTTAGCGATATAGTTATGGATATTGTACAGGTGCGCATCGTCGCCCACCTCGCAGTTATGCAAGGTAGCATTGTAGATACCCGAGTGGATCTGCAACCCGCCCGGTAACTCGATCTCGCGACGGAAAGCACCTAAGCAGTTATGTCCGCTGAACTTGGTGTTTTGTACATAGCGTGCATCGAAATCAGCCGCTACTTCCACGTCCGCCCAGTTCTTCGCCGAACATCCCTGCGCTTCCAGTTGCGCTATCTCCTGTGTCGTTAATGAACGATCGTTCATAACCTAATGAATAATGATGGCTAATTAATCATTCAGCAGCATCGGCATCAACAACATGAGAACATCTTCGTTCTCCTCGTTCTCAGCCGGCAGCAGCAGACCTGCACGTGCAGGATCAGCCAACTTCAGCAGCACGTCTGCACTCGTGATCGAACCGAGCAGGTCGATCAGGAACGGAGCCTTGAAACCGATAGCCATCGGCGTACCGTTATAGTCGCAAGTGATAGTCTCTTCTGCGCTCGTCGAGAAGTCGATATCCTGTGCGCTGATCTTAATGCTGTTCTCAGTCAGTGTCAGACGCAACTGAGCCGTACCGTTGTTTGCAAATACGGCTACGCGCTTACAAGCGTTGATGATGGTCTGACGATCTACGGTAACGATATTCTGGTTGCTCTGCGGGATAACGGCGTTGTAGTTCGGGAAACGACCCTCGATCTGACGGCACACGATGATCGTGCTGCCGAACTCGAAGCGTGCGTTCTTTGCGCCGAAGGTCACCTTTACCTCGTTCTCCTCTTTCGCCAAGAGGTTTTTCAGCAGACTTGCCGGTTTCTTCGGCAGGATGAAGCTGGCTACTACACCCGGCTTCACGCCCGTGTTCGAGTAACGAACCAAACGGTGTGCATCCGTAGCTACCATCGTCACCTTGTCCTCTGCGATATCGAAGAAGATACCGTTCATCACCGGACGGAGGTCATCATCGGCCGTAGCGAAGATCGTCTTCTCGATCGCGCTCTGAAGTACGTTAGCCGGGATAGCCAACTCACGCGCACCCATCTCTGCACCCGGCATCTCCGGATACTCGTTGCCGTTTACGCCTACGAACGAATACGTACCGTTCTGGCTAACCATGCTAACGGCGAAGTTGTTCTCATCGATCGTGAAAGCCAGCGGCTGCTCGCTGAACTCCTTCAGAGTCTCCAGCAACAGTTTCGCAGCCGATGCCACTTTTCCGCTACCCTCGACACCATCCACCTCAATCGACGTACGGATCGTCGTCTCGCCATCCGAAGCGGTCAGCTTCAGCTCATTACCTACTAAATCAAACAACACGTCGTCCAGAATCGGCAACGAGTTTTTGTTGTTAATCACACGGCTAACAGCCTGCAATTGCGAAAAGAGTTTAGAACTCGAAATTGTAAATTTCATATGCGTTGAATTTTAAATAATTTATTTCCTAATTTTTTCCCCGTGCGCGTACAATAACATACACGCCTACAAAAAGCGTGCAAAGATACGACATTTTTTCCAAATACGCAAATTTTTTTGTCTATTTTCGCGCATTTTGGCAAAAAATCGCATAAAAAGGCTAAAATCCGATAATTAGCCCTATGGCAGCAAAGGTGCTATAAAATAGGGATTAGACATTCGAAACAACAGAAAGTATATATATACAAAGTGTATATATATATAGAAAGAGTGCAGAAAAATACGGGAAAAATGAATTACCCTATG
>SAMEA3663047__coassemble_485_pt1 | contig 14589 bp, 15 predicted proteins | sample SAMEA3663047__metabat2_low_PE_014 | metagenome-assembled genome bin SAMEA3663047 (sample SAMEA3663047) | pig gut metagenome | biome: pig gut; feature: pig-associated habitat; material: faeces | place: France | collected 2012 | reverse complement strand
GCGCCTTGTGCGCGAAATTAAAAGCATGGGTAATAAGCTCCACCTTCTGGCGGTGCGGGGTATGTGCATAGTCGTCTAATAACGCCTCAAACTCGCGGCGTATCATCTCTTCTTCGGCCTGTGTGAATTCACTTCCTTGCATAAACGTACTCAAACGACGCGCAAAATTACAAAAAATATTTTATATACGCAAGTGCGCACGCATAAAAAATAAAAAAAACACGCAAAATGGCATATTTTTTGTTTTCCAAAGGGTGGAAACTTTCCGCTTTCAACTTTTTGTTGTAATTTTGCAAACGATTAAATTGGCTTATTATGCGAAAGTACCTATATATACTCCTTTTGCTGCTCTGCATGCCGTTGATAGCAGCGGAGCATACCTATACCTTAGTGCTGGATGCCGGTCACGGAGGAAAAGACCCCGGAGCGGTAGGACGTTTCTCTAAAGAAAAAGACCTGAACTTGAAACTGGCGCTGAAGGTTGGCGAACTGATTAGTGCCCAATATCCCGATGTCAAGGTGGTTTACACTCGTTCGACGGATGTTTTTATTCCCTTGCAGGAACGCGCGGATATTGCCAATAAGAATAATGCCGACCTCTTCATCTCGATTCATACCAACTCGTCCGAGTCGAAGAAACCCTGCGGTGTGGAGACCTTCATCTTGGGTACCGACCGACTGGAGGCAAACTTGGAAGTGGCGATGCGAGAGAACGCTGTGATGAAGCTGGAGGATGACTATCAAACCACGTACCAGGGTTTTGACCCGAATTCCATTGATTCGTATATCATGTTCGAACTGATGCAGAACAGTTATATGGATCAGTCGCTCCAGATGGCGGAGCAAGTACAACGCCGTTTTGTAGGACATCTCAACCGCGAGGACAGAGGTGTACGTCAGGCCGCTTTCTGGGTGCTGCTGAAGACCGCTTGTCCGTCTATCCTCTTTGAGATGGGTTTCATCTCCAATCCGGAGGAAGAGAAATACCTGAACCAGAATGCCTCTATCGCCCAGATGGCGAATGCCATCGTGAACGCGTTCGGGGCATATTCGCGCAAGCAAAAAAAAGAGGTAAGCGAGACGCCGAATGTGCAGGATCTCATTCAGCAGGCTGAGCAAGCCAAGGAAGAGAAAGCCAAGGCAGCAGAGCAACCTGTGGCTCCCGTGCAACCAAAGCCGAAGAAAGAGTTGACTACCTATTATGCTATTCAGATATGTGCCGCCAGGAACCCCATGGATCCTTCCGATCCCAGACTCAAAGGTGTGGAATGCGATACGATCATGGTGCGCGAATGGGTTAAGTACTATGCGGCGAAGAATACCGACCGCGATAAAGTGGCGGAGAAACTGCCGGAATACAAAAAATATTTCCCCGATTGTTGGATTATTAAATTTGAACGATAATGAAATATGCGAGAGAAATAAAGGTTGGCGTACTGGCAACTGTTTGCTTGTTCCTCCTTTTCTTTGGTTTTAATTTCCTTAAGGGTAAGAATATCTTTTCCCCTACCAATTCGTATCATGGCATTTATGCCCATTTACATGGCTTGGAAGAGCAGGCTGCCGTGTATGTATGCGGACATAAAGTGGGTCAGGTGAATGCCATTCACTACGACTTCACGCGCGACAGCGCCTTTATTGTAGATATCTCCATTAACAAAGATATTGCTTTACCGCAAGGCACGACTATGGCGCTTGTCCCGGATGGACTCTTGGGCGGTGTGGCTGTGGAACTGCAATTACCTCAATCTACACCCTCTAATGACCAAGCACCTATAGAGAAAGGCTCCTACCTCTCTACCACTTATGTGCCGAGCCTGATGGAGAGTTTGCAGAGCGAATTGCTGGCGAAGGTGTCAGCGGCGGTAGAAGATGTGGATTCGCTTGTGGCGGAACTGAAGACGCAGGTGGAAGGCGATCATATCAAACAATCGCTGGCGAACGTACATCGTATCTCCAATGATCTGACAAATGTTTCTTCCGGTCTGCGCTCCATGATGGCGCATCAAGTACCGGCAATCTTGAATAATGCCGATACCGCCGTAGCGGACCTTAAGACCGTGGTGGCTGATGTGAAAAGAGCCGATATCCACGCCACTATTGCGCGCGTAGATACAACTATCGATGGTGTGAATGCCGTCATCGCAGATGTGCGCTCTCAAGAGGGTACGCTCGGTAAACTCATGTATGATAAATCGCTCTATAATCACATCGATGCAGCCGTTATTTCGGCCGACTCTCTGCTCGTTGACCTGAAGGCGCACCCAAAGCGATATGTCCATTTCTCCGTTTTCGGAAAAAAAGATAAATAAGATGCTCAAAATAGGCGTGAAACACGTGTTCCGCTGTTTGTATATTTTCTAAATAGCAAAAAAATAATTCTATGCGTAATGCCTTGTGTTTTCGGGGCATTACGCTATTTTTTATCAAAAAAATGCCATAAACTATTGCAAATATGGAAAGTGCTATATATCAGTTAGTTACATGTTGATAACTTTCGTAAATTGCTGACTTTCAGTTATTTGCATCTAACTTATTGAAAACACGCAAGTTACGTGTATGGGCAAAAACAGGTGATTTTTAAAAATTTGCTCATGTCAAAAAAAAGCAGTACCTTTGCACTCGATTTCGACTAAAAATGCCACAAACACTCTTACAACAATGGGCTCAATGTCAGACCATTTTGGCTGACAACATGACAAGCAGCGCTTACCAGACATGGTTCGCGCCGATTGTTCCTTTGCAGTTCGCGGAGGGAGTGTTGGTGCTGCAGGTGAAATCGCAATTTGTAGCGGAGTATATAGAAGAGAATTATATTCCTTTATTATCTTCCGCGATCTACCGCGTGTTTGGTCAAGGCACCCGTCTGGAGTACCGCGTGTTAATTGATTCGGTTTCCGGTGCTACTACGAATCTGCCTTCTAGCGGTACATCGATTCAGAACAACGCTAATCGCAATGTTAAGCAGGATTTCGAGTCGCAACTGAACGGTTTATATACTTTTGATACCTTCATTGCCGGTCTTCCTAATAAATTAGCGCGCACGGCGGGTCTGGCCATTGCTAAGCAACCGGGCTATACGGCCTTCAACCCCTTGTTCATCTATGGAGGTAGTGGAGTAGGAAAGACTCACTTGGCGAACGCTATCGGGCATCAGGTACAGGCGCTCTTCCCGAAGGCACGCGTGCTATACGTGAGCGCAAATACCTTTAAATTACAATATCAGGATGCTACAAAATGCAATCGCATTCCCGATTTCCTGAATTTCTATCAGTCGGTAGACGTCTTGATTGTAGATGATATCCAGTATTTTGCCGGTTTAAAGGGTACGCAAGACACCTTCTTCCATATCTTCAATTACTTGCAGCAGAGCCGCAAGCAGTTGATCCTTACCTCTGATAGGCCACCGGTAGAGTTGAAGGATATTGAGGAGCGCCTGCTCACCCGTTTTAAATGGGGTTTGGCGGCGGAGATCCAGAAACCCGATTATCAGTTGCGTCGTGATATCTTGGTATCGAAAATGCGTCGCGATGGTATCACCTTGAGTGAGGATGTAGTGGATTTCATTGCGCAGAACGTGCGTGAGTCCGTGCGTGACTTGGAAGGTGTGCTTGCTTCGCTTTTAGCGCATTCCACGCTTACAGACAAAGAAATCGATTTGGCTTTGGCGGAGAAAGTAGTGAGTCATATCGTGCTTATCCAACCGCGTATGGTGACCGTAGAGGACGTGATAAGCAAGGTAACCAAGCACTACAGCTTGCCAGAGAAAGCCTTGTCGGCGCAGAATCGCTCGCGCGAGGTTTCGCAAGCGCGTCATATTGCTATTTATTTATGCAAGCAGTTAACCAACTGTTCACTCAATGAGATTGGACAGAGGATGGGCCATCGTTCTCATGCTACCGTGCTTCACTCGGTATCGCTCATCAAAGAGCAAATTGAGTTTGATGCCGTTCTTCGTCAGCAAGTAAGTCAATTGGAGAAATCACTTATCGGTTAAATTCCATTCTCATCAGTGATCATAAAAAAAGGCACCAAATGGTGCCTTTTTCTTACATCATACCTCCCATGCCGGGGTTCGGCATAGCGGGAGCAGGGTGCTCCTCCGGATGATCCACAATCACGCATTCCGTTGTTAGGAACATACCCGCTACTGAAGCTGCGTTCTCAAGAGCGACTCTTGTTACCTTTGCCGGATCAACCACGCCTGCTTCGAACAGGTTCTCGTATTTATCGGTACGTGCGTTGTAACCGAAGTCAGCCTTACCGGCGCGTACTTTATCTACTACCACTGCACCTTCTTCGCCTGCGTTGGCTACAATCTGACGAAGCGGTTCTTCAATTGCGCGGCGTACGATCTCGATACCTGTCTGCTCGTCTTCGTTGGCTCCCTTGAGGTTCTCCAAAGCAGCTTGTGCACGGATATACATCACGCCTCCACCCGGAACGATACCTTCCTCTATCGCTGCACGAGTAGCCGAGAGGGCGTCATCTACGCGGTCTTTCTTCTCTTTCATTTCCACCTCGCTCGCTGCACCTACGTTCAGTTGTGCAACACCGCCGGCCAATTTTGCCAGACGCTCTTGCAGTTTCTCTTTGTCATAGGTGGATTTGGTAGCTGCGATCTGTGCTTTGATCTGACCTACACGAGCCGCAATAGCCTTTAACGATGGTCGTATTGTCTTTACTAACTGTGATGGTCTCTGCTGTACCGAGCATCTCAATGGTAGCCTGATCCAGTTTGAACCCTTTCTCTTCGCTAATGACGGTACCTCCGGTGAGGATAGCAATGTCTTCCAACATCTCTTTACGACGGTCTCCGAAGCCCGGAGCCTTTACGGCACAGATCTTCAACTGTGCACGCAGACGGTTTACAACCAACGCGGTCAAAGCCTCGCTATCTACGTCTTCCGCAATGATCAACAGCGGACGTCCGCTTTGTACAGCCGGCTCGAGAACTGGCAGCAACTCTTTGAGGTTCGAGATCTTCTTATCATAGATAAGGATATACGGTTTGTCCATCTCGACGAGCATTTCTTCGGTGTTCGTAACAAAATACGGACTGATGTAACCGCGGTCGAACTGCATACCTTGTACTACATCGATCGTCGTGTCCATACCCTTTGCTTCACCGATGGTGATCACACCGTCTTTGCTCACTTTGCGCATCGCGTCAGCAATCAGTTTGCCGATCTCTGCGTCGTTGTTCGCCGAAACGGTAGCTACCTGCTCGATCTTATCGAAGTTATTGCCTACGACAACTGCGTTCTTCTTGATCTCTGCTACCACTGCAGCTACGGCTTTGTCAATACCGCGCTTCAAATCCAGCGGATTAGCGCCTGCAGTCACGTTTTTCAGACCTACACCTACGATGGCTTGTGCCAACACCGTTGCGGTTGTAGTACCGTCACCTGCTTGGTCACCGGTCTTGGATGCTACTTCCTTAACAAGTTGTGCACCAAGGTTCTCAGCGGCATCTTTGAGCTCAATCTCTTTTGCTACGGTCACTCCGTCTTTGGTGATATGCGGTGCACCGTATTTCTTATCAATAATTACGTTACGTCCCTTCGGACCCAGTGTAACCTTTACGGCATCAGCCAGCTGGTCCACACCACGCTTCAGCGCCTCTCGCGCCTCTACATTATAAGTTATGTCTTTAGCCATAATATTGAAAAATTTCTAGTTTACTAGTATACTAATCGACTAGTGGACTAATTAATTGATTTTCGCTAAAACATCACTTTGTCTCATAATAAGGAACTTCTCGCCCTCGAGTTCGAGTTCCGTGCCGGCATATTTACCGTACAGTACTTGGTCTCCGGCTTTGAGAACCATCTCTTCGTCTTTGGTACCGTTGCCGACAGCCAGCACTTCTCCGCGTAGCGGTTTCTCTTTCGCGCTATCAGGAATGATGATACCGCCTACTGTCTTTTCTTCTGCAGCCGCAGGTTTAACCAACACGCGATCTGCTAATGGTTGAATTTTGCTCATAGTATATATGTTAAATTTTCAATTTACAATCTTCAATCTTCAATTTCTGTGCCATGACACCAAATACTGCCAAATTGGCAGATTTGTCTGCAAAGATACAACTTTTTTTGCATATATGCAATTTTTTTTGTACTTTTGTGCCCGAAATGGAAGAGAAACAGCAAATAGGACAACTCTTTGACCGAATCGCAGGGACGTACGATGGTTTGAACCATGGTCTCTCGATGAATACCGACCGTCGATGGCGTAGGAAGACAGTGAAGTGTATGCCTGAAGCAGATCACGTGTTAGATGTTGCTATCGGGACGGCAGATCTGACAATTGAGATGTTGCGTAGAGGAAAGGCGCAACATGTGACCGGTATTGACCTATCGGATAACATGATGGCGATCGGAGAGTCGAAAGTGGAGAGTCGAAAGTGGAAAGATCGTGTAGAATTTGTGCATGGCAATGCGCAAACTATGCCGTTTGAAGAGGCGTCGTTTGATGGTGTGACCTGTGCGTTCGGGTGCAGGAATTTCCAGAATTTAGATGAAGGGTTGCAGGAGATGTACCGGGTACTCAAACCCGGTGGACAAGTGACGATCTTGGAGTTTTCTTATCCTGCCAACCGACTTGTGCGCGCGTTGTATGACCTATATTTCTCACATATTTTGCCTACGATAGGTCGTATCGTCAGTCGCGATAAGACGGCTTATACGTATCTCAACAAGAGCGTGAAGCATTTCTGCTGGGGAGATGAGTTTGTCAAGCATCTATTAGATGCCGGATTTACCGAAACTTCGTATAAAAACCTCTCTTTCGGCATCGCCATGATCTATACAGCAAAAAAAAACATAAATCAAGAATCATAAATCCAAATCAAATATGGTAAAGCACATTATTCTTTGGAAACTTCGTTCGGAGTTAAGCGCTGCTGAGAAGCGCGAGAAAGCGATCGCTATCAAGGCCGGTCTGGAAGGCCTGAAAGGTCAAGTGCCCGGTTTATTGGATATCCGCGTTCAGATTGACGGAGTCTTGGAGACCAGTAATGCGGATCTCATGTTAGACTCTACCCTTGATAGCTTCGAGAGCCTCAAGGGATACGCGGTACACCCCGCACATGTGGCGGTTGCTAATGGGGTAGTAAAACCGAATACGGAAATCAGAACGTGCCTCGATTTTCAGATTGATTAACGTCTGCGAGGATTATAATAGTTATTCAGGATACGGCAATGGTCGCAATTAGACCAGCGGTATGAAACACTGATACCGAACTCAAACCATCCATCGTTCCAATGGATGTGCTCCTTGCCATAACGATCCGTCCATTTACCGAAACTGTTACCCAATGCCACTCCGTCGCTGTTCTGCGAAGGAGCCAATGGCCATGCGTCGAGGTTCATATAATGGGTATCGATAAGACCTTCCTGCACCATTGCATGGATACTCAATATCCACGAGTCGGTCAGACGCCAACTCCAACCCAGACCTAACTGAACCATCGGGAGCAAACCGTAGGTGCTACCACGAAGCGGCGTGCGCACTTTTTGTCCGTCCACGCGAGCGTAGTAGTAGAACTCATATTCCGTGATGATACTGGCCGTTAACGCGATACCGCCGTAAAGGAAGAATCCGGCACGGTTAAACGGATAATACTCCACACCTACCGCAGGCTGAACCAAGATCGATTTGAACTTACGATAGTCATCGCGCGGATCCGCCAGACTCTGGAACTTCAACTCGTTGTTACCATGCAACGTACCGCCCATTAAGGAAAAACGCATGTTACAATGGTTACCGGCCGGCAGAGTATAAGCAAACGAGACATCACCACCCAGACTGAAGTTGTTCATGTTCCAACCTCCATTGAATGCGACACCCTCGTTATCTACGTCTCCGAAGAAATATAAAGCAGAAACATTAAGCGTCACACCATGCGATACGAAAGAATTTCGCATCGAATACAAACCTGTATTACGGTTTTGCTTCGCCCCCCAAACAATACGAGGCTTGCTATACCGATTGGTATTGTATTTGTTATTATTGCGCGCAGAAAGCGGCAACGAAGCCGCTAAGAAAAGTCCTACAAGAAATAGTGCAATATGCGTGCGAAATTTCATGGTGATTATCTAACACATCCAAACCGTGTGCAAAGGTACTAAAAATTTTTCATTCACGCAAATATTTGTGCATTTTTTCCCCAAAAAATGTAAAATTAACAAAAAATATCACAGTTACGAGTCGCTGTACTACAACAAAGGAACCCCGCAAGGTTCCTTTAGTAGTGCTACCCGGACTCGAAAAATCCGAGGGATAAGAAAATTCCAAAGGAATAATCGACAGAGCGTAGCGGCGGAGAACCCCCGGTTACGAGTCCGTATATGTAGCAAAAAGGAACCCCGCAAGGTTCCTTTAGTAGTGCTACCCGGACTCGAAAAATCAGCTTGCTGATTAATCGTGCCCCTGTTCGGGGCTAAGAACCCCCGGTTACGAGTCCGTATATGTAGCAAAAAGGAACCCCGCAAGGTTCCTTTAGTAGTGCTACCCGGACTCGAACCGGGGTTTACGGCGTGAGAGGCCGTTGTCCTAGGCCACTAGACGATAGCACCCTAAGCATTTTTCTCAAAGCGGGTGCAAAAGTACTGCTTTTTTTTGATATGACCAAATTTTTTACAAAAAAAATGCACTTTGACATGCATTTTTTTGAATATTGGAGTTAAAAAGGGGTTTTAGAACCATCCAAAACGCCGGATTAGTCGTAACATACCGGTAGGGATACACTGGATGATGGTGGTCAAGCAATGCCAGAAGACAGCCGGAACCGTCACTTTCGCCCGTCCCCTAAACATTGCACGCAGCCCACGTCGAACTAATGTCTGCGGACTGACGATGATACCAAAGGCCTTGCCGAGTTTGGTTAACCATGGTTTGATAGAGTAGAGTCCAGTATCCACTGCACCGGGACTGACATTCGTCACATATACGCCGTATTTGCGTAACTCGATATGTAGCGCTCGGGTAAAGTGGGCCAAGAATGCTTTCGTGCCTCCGTAGGTTCCTAAGCGCTGCGCGGCTATCTTGGAAGTCACCGAGCATACATTGAGAATATAGCCCTTGCGGCGTGCTTTCATGTCTTGACCAAACAGATAACACAGCATCGCCGGCGTGTACATATGTAGGTTCATTATAAGACTCGTGAATCCTTCGCTGTCATCTAAGATGTCCCGGTCGTGATACACGCCGGCGTTATTGATCAGTACTTCAATTTCCAATTCATGCGCGTGCGCGTAATCATATAGTTCGCGTGCAGAGGACTGCTGGCCCAAATCCATGACAAGCGGAATAACCTCTAATCCATTAACCCTCTCATCCCCTAATCCTTTCTTGATCTCTTCTGCCGCGCCGTTAATCTCCGGAACGTTACTTACAATGAGTAAGTTATACCCCCGATGGGCTAACTGCTTGGCGAACTCCAAACCCATACCAGACGAAGCACCGGTCACTAATGCGAAATGTTCTTTCATGTCAAAATCTCAAATTTCAAATCTCATTTTAACTTTCTACAACCGTTCAACCAAAGTAAGTCCGTTTTTGCGTCCCATATAATAGCCTTCGAACATACTCTCAAAAATTTGTGCAAAATTATAAAATTATTTGCACATACACAAATTTTTTTGTACTTTTGCACTCTCAATGGATACTAATTCGTTCACATCGGGTCCTATTCGTCCGCTTAGTTCGCAAGAATTAGGTGTAAATCATCTCACGGATTATGAGTTACTGTCCGACTCCGGGCACAACTTGGTGTACCGTGCGCAGATGGGCGGCAAATGGGTGGTCCTGAAGGCTGCCAAACCGGATGAAGGCGAGCAGACTCGCAACCGGCTTTTGCTGGAACGTGAGTTTGAAATCATGCACCGTCTGGATTCTATCTATGTGGTTCAGACGATATCCATGTAGTCCGTGACCATAACCGTTTACAGAGCATCTGCGAGGACTATCCGATGATCTATTCCAATAAATATTCTAATAAAACGGAATAATCATGCAAAAAAGCAGATTTATTTGCATATTTGCAAAATTTGTTGTATCTTTGCACCATAATTTGAGAATTTTGTGATATATATTTGAGAATTTTGTGTTGCAGATTTAAGAAAATTATTCTCAATAATCACGCACTAGTAACCTATAAATATGGAATTTAAAAGAAAACAATTTGACATTGTGCTTGAGCGCATTAAAGAACCCCGTGGAAAAATACAAGTCGTTATTGGACCACGGCAAGTAGGGAAGTCCACACTTATGGATCAGGTGTTTAGTCTGCGGGTTACAGAAGTATGCGAAAGATGATGCGCGCAAATATAACTCATCGCCTAAATATCAGGTGTTCAATAATGCGCTTTTGACTGCGAACCATCGAGGTAAATTCGAGTCAATACGAGCTGATGCTGACCTCTGGGGAAGATGGGTTGAATCGGCTATCGGAGCACACTTGCTGAGTGCTGCCGAGGAAGAAGATTATCAAGTGTTCTACTGGCGGGAACGTGATAATGAGGTGGATTTTATTGTTGCTACAGACGATGGGTGTGTCGCATTTGAGGTCAAGAGTGGCAGACGTAAGATGAACGGCGGAATGAAAGATTTCATGAAGGCTTTTAATCCCCAGCATTCCTATATCGTAGGAACCGGAGGCATTAGTTTTGAAAACTTTTTGCAATCGGAGGTAACTGATTGGCTATAAAACATCACACATAAAACACTAAACATTAAACACTCATTCATTCGTTCCTTCCTTCACTCGTTAATTCGTTCATTCCTTCACTCGTTAATTCGTTCATTCCTTCATTCGTTCATTCCTTCACTCGTTAATTCGTTCATTCCTTCATTCCTTCACTCATTCATTCGTTCATTCGTTCACTCGTTAATTTATGGCTAATTAGGGCGTAAAGGGTCAAACCTTTGCGCCTTTTGCTTTTTTATTGTACCTTTGCATCGTTTTTCGCACAGTCGAACAAGCGAGTAGTACACCTTATGTGCAAAAAAATAGCGTTTCGGCAAAAAAACAACAATTTATTTGTGTATGTCAAATATTTGTTGTAATTTTGTGGCATCTTTTCAGCGGAAAAGAAGGCATTTACCATCTGTGGTGAGACGCTTACATATTTTAAAAGCTAATAATACCAATTGGATTCACAGAAATCTCGCAAATTTTTAGGAATCACAAACATTGGCATTTGTTAGTGCACATATTGTGTACTACTTTTGTTGTATTTGTGATTCGGGCTATGCGAGAGCCTCTTTGAAGATACAACAGAAGTAGTACTTTTTTTTGTACGTATATTTGAAAATAATCTAATATAATGGAGAATGCCGAAAATCCAATAAAGAGTAGGTAAAACAAAATTTGTAAATGATATGAGTTGTTCTACATCCAAATCGGGAACAAACGCCCCTTATCCACTTCAGGATAAAGCGAAAGCCAGCACGTTAGCCGCGTTGGTACGGGCATACAAGCACAACGAAGAAAAAGTGCATGACTTTTGGAGCAAGAAACTGTTTATTCCCGAAGCGGTGTTCGGGGATAGATGTAAGTATCCCGATGCCCAAATAACTTCTGACATACTGACAGAAGAACAATGGAGGGATTTCCTTAAACGGGTAAAAAAAGACCATCACCAGCGGCGGATTCCCAATGACCGATTACGCGAATTTGCTGAACACTTGGCTATACATTGGAAACGAGATTCGTTTGAGGACTTTGAAGACCTGTATGAGTATGTCAGTGATATTCTTGTGCAATCTAAGGATAATCCGGACGGAAAGATAAAGAACCCCTGTGCATTGGTGTTGTATGACACCGCACTCCGATTATCTTACCGGTTCGGAGAGAAATGGCCAAAGAAATTTGTGTACCTGAACGGCGGCGGACCGATTGAGGCTGCCAGAATATTGGAATTGAACCCATATATAAAGAGACGGAAAATCTTGTTTGCGAATGTAACCAAAGTATATCCAGAGATTAAGAAACTGGATGCAACAGAGACAGAACATTTCTTGTGTATTAGAACCGAAGAAATACAAACAATTGTAAACAATCAAAAACACTAATAATTATGAAACGCAAATTTTTAATTTTCTTCCTTGCGCTTGCAGCAAGCGCAGGAACCATGTTCGCTGAAAATGTCATCTTCAGCGAGCCATTTAGTGCCAGCCAAGGAAGTTTTACCATTGACAACAAGTCATTGTCTTCAGGATTAACTTATGTTTGGAAATGGAGAAGCGCTGACTACGGTATGGTAGCATCTGCGTATGTGAGCAGCACTAATCATGAGTCAGAAAGTTGGTTGATTTCGCCTGCCATTTCTTTGGTCGACTATTCTGCAGCTACTTTATCATTTGACCACGCAATCAACAAAGGCGCGCCTACAAATTTTGAAGTGAAAATTTCTGCCGACGGTGGTTCTACATGGGATGACTTGTCTATCTCACAGTGGCCTGCTGGAAACAGTTGGACTTTTCTTAATGCCACAGCATCATTGAATTCTTATGTAGGAAATACCGTCGAGATAGCTTTTGTTTATGTTTCCACCACCTCCCTCTGTCCACAATGGGAGATTAAGAATTTCCTAATAGCAGGCACTACACCTACACCGGATCCAGATCCGGATCCATTTCCGACTCCAGATTACGAACGAGTCCAAATCGGCGACCTGTATTACAATCTCGATGGCACCAACCATACGGCTGAAGTAACATACAAAAGTCTTACTGGAGATTATAATGTAGGTTGGGGTATTAAAACTGCCAATATCCCTTCCTCTGTGACATACAATAGCAAAACCTATAGCGTCACCAGCATTGGAGATTGTGCTTTCTGTAGATGCAGCCGTTTGACCTCTGTGACGATTCCTAATAGCGTCACAAGCATTGGAGAGTGGGCTTTCGAAAGTAGCACCGGTTTGACCTCTGTGACAATTCCCAATAGCGTTACAAGCATTGGAAATCTGGCTTTCAATGGATGCAGTGGTTTGACCTCTGTGACGATTGGCAATAGCGTCACAAGCATTGGAAATGCTGTTTTCTATGATTGCTTCGGTTTGACCTCTGTGACGATTGGCAATAGCGTCACAAGCATTGACAATGCTGCTTTCTCTCGGTGCAGCAACATTATAATTGTAGTTTGGAATGCAAAGAATGGGCCTTCTTATAATTTCGGAAGCCAAGTTACTTCGTTTACTTTTGGGAATGAAGTGGAAATTATCCCAGCTGGGCTTTGTAACGGAATGACCAACTTGACCTCTGTGACAATTCCCAATAGCGTCACAAGCATTGGAGAGAGGGCTTTCTTTGATTGCAGCGGTTTGACTTCTGTGACGATTCCCAATAGCGTCACAAGCATTGGAAGTAGTGCTTTCTCTGGTTGCACCGGTTTGACCTCTGTGACGATTGGCAATAGCGTCACAAGCATTGGAAGTAGTGCTTTCGAGGATTGTGGAAATGATGGCAATTTGGTTTTGCCGGCTTCCCTAAAAACGATTGGCGATTATGCATTCAAGGGGTGGACAAAGATTCGTAAAATCAATATTCCTAACGAAGTTACTTCTATTGGTGCACATGCTTTCGATAGTTGTATTCTTGTAACCTCTATTTATTTGGGTTATCAAGTAGAAGAGATTGGCGATTATGCTTTCAAAGGTTGCATCCGCGTGAACGACATTACCAGTATGAAAACCATTACTCCGGTTGTTTACGAAAACACGCTCTCGTCTATTAGCGATTATGCTTATTTATATGTACCTGCAGGCAGCAAACGAACCTATCAACTCGACCCGTATTGGGGACGATTTGATATTCGTGAGATTGCTTCGGAAGATGCAACACTTACCAAAGGCTCAGTAACTGTTGAAGCAAACGATGATAATGCAATCTTCACATGGCCGACAAATACTGAGGCTGCCTCTTATACCCTGCAAATTACCAAAGATGGTGTAGTATTCTGTACACTTGTATTCAACGCTAACGGACAACTGACAGGTATCGCGTTCGCACCCGGACGCAACGGAACATCGCACGCACCTGCAGCAACTATGTCTGTTGCAGGCATGTCCTTTACCGTTATCGGTCTGAATGTAGCAAGCAAATATGCTTATCGTCTTGCGGTTGCTGATGACGCAAGTGAAGAATTGATTGCTTATCGTGGAGAATTTGCCACTACAGGATATGATGGCGAAGTAAATCCTGGCGGAAATCCTGAAGGTATTGAAGATGTCTTTACTGATGAACACAAAGCATCCAAGATCCTCCATAACGGCCAAATCTTCATTCTCCGCGGGGAGAAGGTATATACCTTGCAAGGGAAGGAGGTGAAATAGACTTTGCCCCTGATAGGGATTTTATCCCTTCCTACCGCTTGGCGACACATCCCATTCGCCAAGCGGTTTTTTCTTTGTCCATTGCCCTGCATGCCATGCCTCCTATATAAAAATTTGCATTGAGATTCTTGAGACACTTGAGACACTTTTGTCTAATTTGCTCATTTTTAGATGAATCGTTACTCATGGAAATGTCTTGTCCTGAAATATGTTGACACTAAAAAAGGTGTCGTTATGGACAAAAGAT
>SAMEA3663047__coassemble_469_pt1 | contig 14797 bp, 13 predicted proteins | sample SAMEA3663047__metabat2_low_PE_014 | metagenome-assembled genome bin SAMEA3663047 (sample SAMEA3663047) | pig gut metagenome | biome: pig gut; feature: pig-associated habitat; material: faeces | place: France | collected 2012 | reverse complement strand
CAATAATTTTAGGTAATTTAATAAATAAACTGTCAACACTATTTAGGAAAAGTCAAAATCCCAACTATCTCAACTGTCTCAACTGTCTCACGTACATTTTTTGTTCTGACCATTCTGTCCTTTTTTTTGCATTGCACTACTACACTTTCTGCACTTTCCCCTTCCAAAGTGCAAATAGTGCAATGCTATTTTTTTCTTTGCTATCCTTTTGCTAATTCATTTTTTCGAACGATATGTTCAAAAATTGACCGTTAGTCATTCTTATATATTTTTAGTCATTCGTTAACCATTCTCGGACCTATTACGTACTCGGAACAGACGCGAAAACCGATTCAAACGGCTCTCCGACACGCACAAAACCGTACGTACACGTCCGTAGTGGTAACGAGATGGTAACGGAAATGAAGGCTAAATAGAGGCTATTCATCCACTCTCTTCGGTCTCATAAAGCCGGCCGGTTGCTCGGAGGTGTCCGCTTCAGTGCCTTGTACTGCAAAATGAATCTGGTTACGTCCAAATCGCTGGTTGATGCCGTCTATCGCCTGCATCAGGCGTTTCCGTTTCGCTTGTTTTTGTGCTTGGTTCGGTGCAAAGAGATCTAACTGTACTGCATCGGAGTGCTGCAACTGCCCTAAGATTACCCCCGCTTGTTTATATTGGTAGTTCTCGCGGAATAATCTATCCAGCAATTGTGTCACGGCGTGAATGATCAGCGCAGAGTCATCCGTTGCTGTGCCCAGTTTGATTGTATCGTCCGCATGATACTGAGGCAAGTCTTCCCGATGGCGGTTTGTCGCCAAGAATAGCGTTACGGTACGGCATAGTGATTGCTGCTCACGCAATTTGCGGGTAGCAGAAGAGGCATAGTTGCTCAGTTCGCGCAGCAGCACTATTTTGCTGCTTGTCATATGCGCGAACGTGCGGCTGTACATGATGGATTTCTGCCGCTCGTGGCTGGCGATAGTGATGGCGGGTACACCGTTTAACTCTTTCCATGTACGCAGGCCGGTGACTCCGAATTGCCTGTTGATCCACGCTTCGGGCAGGCGGGTGTACTCTAACGCTGTCTTGACGCCTTGGTAATCAATAGTTTTGATGCTGCGTCTTCCAATTCCCCAAACATCTTTGACGGGGACTTGTGCAAGTGCTGCTTCGCGTTTGTCTGCCGGCATGATACAGATGCCTTTGTATGCAGGATAATGCTTGGCAAACCATGTGGCTGTCTTAGCGAGCGTGTATGTTATTCCGGCACCGCAACTGACAGGAATATCCGTTTCGCGCAAGATGAGGTCTTTGAGTGTTTGCAAGTATTCGCGCAGTTGGGACGGATCGTCTTCCGGCATCTCGCCGAAGAACTCATCTACACTATATTGTATGAAGTTCAGAACCATCTCTGTTTTCCGCACTTCATCCATGATATGATGCGAGATATCGTGATAGAGTTGATGATGGACATCAATGACCGTCACATGATTTAGCTCAATGATTTTCGTCACTTGAAAAATAGGATTGCCTCTCTTCAGACCAACCGCTTTCGCCTCTTGGTTTAGGGCAAGGATGATTCCGCCGTTGTTGTCATTATTATTAGCCACAACAACCGGCGTACCCTTCAATTCCGGCCGCGAGACTAACTCGCAACTCACGAAGAAATTATTGCAATCCAGATGAATATACATGTCCGTAAAATCCTCTGCAAAGATACAAATATTTTTGCATATCTCAAAATTTTTACTACAAAAATGCAAAAATACTTGTGTGTTTTAAAAAAATGTTGTATCTTTGCCGAAGATTTTTCATGGCACTTCTAAAAATTGCTTTATTATGAAAAATATCCAATATGTAGGCTGCGATGACGCCGAATTAGATTTATTCGAGAGCCAGTACGCTTTGCCGGACGGCATGTGCTACAATAGTTATGTAGTGCTCGGCGAGAAGCAGGTGGCGGTGATGGATGGGGTTGATGCGCGATGTGCGCATGAGTGGTTAGACAAGGTGGAGGAGGCTATGGACGGCCGCACGCCCGTGTGCCAGCATATGGAGCCGGATCACAGCGGCGCGATGGCTTTGTTCCTGGAGAAGTACCCGCAGGCACAAGTGCTTTGTTCGAAGCAAGCGGTGGTGATGATGCAGCAGTTCGGCATCGAGGCCAAGAACGTGCAGATTGTGGCAGAAGGGCAGCGAATAGACCTTGGTGGCGTGACATTACAGTTCATCGCAGCGCCGATGATCCACTGGCCGGAAGTGATGATGACGTATTGTGCCGAAGAACAGGTGTTGTTCAGCGCGGACGCGTTCGGTAAGTTCGGCATCTATCATGCCGATGAGGACGACTGGGCTTGCGAGGCAAGGCGGTACTATTTCAATATCGTCGGCAAGTACGGCGTGCAGGCGGCTAATGTGTTGAAGAAGCTGGCGGGAAAGGATATTCAGACTATCGCGCCGCTGCACGGATATATGTTGGAAGGCGAGAAGAAAGACGAGGCGTTGCGGTTGTATCATATCTGGAGCGCGTATGGCGTCGAGACCGAAGGAGTTCTCGTCGCATATGCATCCATCCACGGCAATACGGCGAAAGCCGCGCAACAACTCGCAGAGATACTCAAGGCGAAAGGGGCAGGGAAGGTTGCTATTACCGACCTCAGCCGTGACGACATGGCGGAGGCGATCGAGGATGCGTTCCGTATGGATAAATTGGCGCTTTGCTGCGCTACCTTCGATGGCGACATCTTCCCGGCGATGCATTTGTTCCTTCATAAACTCCGCCTCAAGGGTTATCAGAACAGGCGTGTCGCACTTGTAGAAAACGGTTCCTGGGCGCCGCAGGCGGTACGTGTCATGAAGGAAATGTTGGCGGGTTGCAAGAACATCGAAATCGTCGAACCGACCGTCACTATCCGCGGTTCCCTCAAGCCGGAACAAAGGGCTGAATTAGAAGCTCTTGCCAACGCCTTGTTGGCAAAATAAGCGCAAGCTAAAATATTAACTCTCTAAAAATCATCCTCTTATGGCAAAGTACATTTGTGATGTATGCGGGTACGAGTACGATCCCGCAGTAGGAGATGAGGAGCACGGCATCGCTCCCGGCACTCCATTTGAATCTCTCCCTGAAGATTGGACCTGTCCTCTCTGCGGAGTGGGTAAAGACCAATTCTCCAAAGCGTAATTCGTTAAAGCGTAATTCTATGAGGAGTAAAATCCTTTATTTCAAAAATCTGCATCTAAAGTGCAGATTTTTTTTGTCTCTAACATCAAAAAAGACAGATTTATTTGCATATATCAAAAAAAAACAGTAATTTTGCGAGCAAAATTGAAAGGGAGATGCTTTATGAATCCAATTTTATCTAAAATACAGTCTTTAGGAAGGCAGGTAGTCCCCAGGGATAGCCGTCTTATGCTATTTGGTTCTCGGGCACGTGGAGATTTTCGTCCCGAGTCGGATTGGGACTTACTAATCCTCCTAAATAAGGACAAAATTTCCGCAACTGATTATGACACAATTTCATATCCGTTTGCAGAATTAGGATGGGAAGTTGGCGAGATGATTCATCCGATTATTTATACTAAAAGTGAATGGGAAAAAAAGAGTTTCTCGCCTTTTTATAAAAACGTAATGAAGGAAGGAATAGAGTTATGAGTTTGACTTCTGATGAACGCAAGTCCGTGGTGGAGTTTCGTATTGAGAAAGCGCGTCGAGCTTTAGAGCAAGCACAAGGCGTGGTGGAACTCCAATATTGGGAAACGATAGCAAATCGTTTATATTATGCGGCATATAATGCTGTTTCTGCTATGCTGATTGCTTATGGATACATGGCTCATTCACACGATGGAGTCATTCATCTCTTTGGGCAGCATTTTGTAAAACCGGGTATTGTAGATGTAAAGGACGGAAAATTATATCATCATCTTTTTTCTATGCGCTTAACAGGCGATTACGATGACACATACGGCTTATCAAGCGATGATGTTTTACCACTGCTTTCCCCTGCTTCAGAATTGATTGAAAAGGTGATAACCATCGCTACAAAGAAAATCAACGAATCAGAATAATTTATTTTTCTATTATAAAAACCGCCGAATGTTTCGGTAAAGGAGAACAGAAAAAAGGATAAAACAATCCGTTGCTACTACGGAAATAAAGGAGCAGAAAAAGCAATAAATAGAAAATCAACAATAATCAAAATATAAACAAAAATCCGCCTATGGCATAAAACAACCAATAGGCGGAAATAAAATACACGTCTCTTTCCGAGACGCTAAACCGGAGAAAACAAGCGCAAAGCGTTGCGCAGACATATTGAAATATTTACAGCGTTTATTGCGCTTTGTTCTTGGCAACACTGAATCTGGTAAATTCAAAAACTTTCCGTCAAGGCATGGCAACAATGAATGTCTGTCAATGTATGCATATACATTCATCCTATATGGGTGAATTATATCTATACATGGCGGGCTTCTGGTTGCTATCCTACGGAATAGGCTTACCAGAGCCAAGTGTTGCGGGATAGTTACAAGTTGTCCCGCTTTTTGTTGCCATAGATGAGCGCAAGCGCATCAAATAACAACTATGGCAAACACTAATCTTGCAAATGCAAAAACAGCAAAGAACGACGAGTTTTACACGCAGTACCCGGACATCCAAAAGGAGATAAACGCCTATTTGGATTATAACCCGGATGTGTTCCGTGGCAAAACGGTATTGCTACCTTGCGATGATCCCGAATGGAGCAACTTTACCAAGTTCTTTGCGCAGAACTTTGAACTACTCGGACTAAAGAAACTCATTTCTACTAGTTTTGCTCCAGAAAGCAAGAAATTCAAGGCGGGTTATATGCCGACTTTATTTGAGACCGAAAGCCCTCATTTTGACCAAGCCAAAACACAGACGCACGGCAAGATATTTACACTTGACCATGACACCAACGCAAGCGGTCGCATTGATATTGAAGACTTGCAATGGAACTACTTGCAAGGTGATGGTGATTTCCGCAGCAAAGAAATCTGTGAACTGCGAGACGAAGCGGACATCATTGTTACTAATCCTCCTTTCTCACTATTTAGAGAGTTTGTAGCTTGGGTTATTGAAGCAGGCAAACAGTTTATTATCATCGGCAATATGAATGCCATTACATATAAAGAGGTTTTCCCTTTGATAAAGAAAAATAAGATGTGGCTCGGAAATGGTTTTCAAAACGGGAATGCCTATTTTCGGATTGTTAACGAAAGAGAGTACGCAGATGGTGTATATGACGCAGAAACAGGTCTTGTGAAATTTCGTAATTGCTGCTGGTTTACTAATATTGATCATGGGAGACGCCACCAACCGCTTAAACTAATGACCATGACGGAAAACTTTAAGCATAGTAAGCATAAGGAAATTCGCGGTCTTAAGGAATATCTGCACTACGATAATTATGATGCAATAGAAGTGCCATTTACAGATGCTATTCCCGATGATTATTATGGAATAATGGCTGTCCCGACTTCATTCCTTGATAAATATTGTCCCGAACAATTTGAACTATTAGGCATAACACAAAGGAATGATGATCCGTATAAAACAAAAAAATACACAGTTGCAGAATATAAAAATGCAAATGATTTAAATGCACGCGGTGTAATAATGGTCGATGGACTTCCAAAACCGATGTACGCACGAATACTAATCCGCAAAAAACAATAACCATGAAAACAGAATTGAAGCAATATACCGTTGAGCAAATTTGTGATGGTTTTGAGTATAACGAGTTGGAGGGCAAAGGTCTCTATGGTCTGTCCGGCACGTTGACCATTCAGCCGGAATATCAACGCAATTATATCTATGCGGACGGAAAGAAAGATGTGGCGGTGATTGAATCCGTACTCAAAGGCTATCCGCTTGGATTGATTTATTTCAACCGCAATAGTGAACCGAAATTTCCGCAGACCGAATTGGAAGTGCTTGACGGACAACAGAGAATAACCTCGTTGGGGCGGTTTGTCAAAAACAAATTCGCAGTAAAAATAAACGGTATAGAGCAAATCTTTGATGGATTAAATGAAGGCTTGCAGCGAAAGATTCTCGATACGAAACTGTTAATCTATATCTGCGAGGGCGAAGGCGAAAATGCGGAAAATGAAATCAAGGAATGGTTCAAAACCATCAATATAGTAGGAGTGCCATTAAACGACCAAGAGAAACTGAATGCAATCTTTAGTGGTGAGTTCGTGACGCTGTGCAAGGCAGAGTTTAGCAATTCTCAGAACTCACAGATTCAGCGTTGGGATAGTTATGTCAAAGGACCTGCTAACCGCCAGCAGTATTTAGCCACAGCCCTTGAGTGGGTAAGCAAAGGCAATGTAGAAGCCTACATGTCAGCCCATCGACGCGACACAAACATTGACGAAATTAAAACCTATTTCAATACGGTAATTGACTGGATAGACAGCAAGTTCGATGATGTATATTCCGAAATGCAGGGCTTGAACTGGGGCGAATTGTATGAACGTTTCCATTCGCATCCGTATGACCACACACAAATATCTGCACGTGTCCGCGAGCTGATGAACGATGATTATGTGGGCAATCGTCGCGGTATATTCGAATATGTGCTTGGTGGTTGTCAAGATACCAAATTACTGAATGTGCGGCTGTTTGACAAGCAAACGATGCGTAAGGTGTATGATTTGCAAACGGCTAAAGCAAAAGCCGAAGGTGTGAGCAACTGCCCGTATTGCGCTATAGGACACGATCAAAATGCGCATCGTATCTGGAAACCGGAGGAGATGGACGCAGACCACGTTACGGCATGGAGTAAAGGCGGTAGCACAGACATATCGAATTGCCAAATGTTGTGCAAAACACATAATAGAGCTAAGGGAAACAAGTAAGACATGGAATATATGGAGCGAATACGCAGGTATTTTCTCGTTATACGGGAATTACACGAGATGGGCTATGAACTTATCCGTGTATGCCCGTGTGTATCTCCGAATGGAATGAATTGGCGGTGCGCTACTACTGTAAAGAAATACACTTTGAAGAACTGCGGTGCTATCTATCGCGGACCGGAGCATACCGCAGCCAATACATCCGGAGGAAATTTTAGTTGGGGTGATTGCGATGCCTTAACGCCATATGAGATAGCTTTGCAGTTTCTCGCACACTATCCGCATATTGCCAAATGGGGGAAAGGGAAAGATCCTGAATATGTGGAGTGGTTTAAGAAAGCCAATGACCTTGCCCAACGTGGCTATACCTTCTTTGCTTTTGGAGACTGGTGTTCATGTTTCGGAAATAACCATAGGATGTTACTTGCGCCCGAACCGCCAACAGGTGAGTATTTACCTTTCCCCCCAGCCGGCGAGGTGGTATAGTAGTGGCGCGAGGGTGGCTTGAGAGTGGCTGATTGACCATAAGGATTGTTTCAAACTCGTTCTAACATCCTTTCAAATAGCAGACCTTGCGCTGACGCTGCGCTGAGGTTGGGCTGACTTTGGTATAACGCCCAAATCTTAATAATCGGCAATAATTACGCCTATATAAACCAACAACGCACTCTCTTTCGGGAGTGCGCTGTGGTATGGTTACAAACTGGATGTTAGAATTTCCATGAAATGGAGAATCTGTTCGCTTTTGCGAGGCTCAAAGAGAAGATGCTCAAAATCACGCTGCTTGGTCTTTAGATCTGTATGAGTGACAGTTTCTTGCAGTTGTACCAATAGTTGTTCGTTGTTCTCTATCCCGTGGCGTTGTTTCAAGAATTCGTAGTCCGGTTTTGTGCGTTGCCATAAAAAAAGGACATCGTAAAAGTCACGCCCCTTTTGACGGGTCAAAAGAGCCGATAGTTTCATTGAAAGAAGAATGCTCACAGGAGGAACAGGAACGGGAAAATAGAAGCCTAAACGGCTGATTGTCGCCATTTCTCGCGGATAAACAATGCCTTGGTCTTGTGCCTCTATCTTCATCAAAAACCGCTCCTCCCGATGACCCGTTAATTGGAGCGAGAAGAGTAGTTCCGGGAAATATACATTCCTGCGGAAGACAGTCAGATTCGGATTCTCTTTATCACGCGGCTCAACGGTTAGACCTTGAAGCGTCAAATAGCGCATAAGGCCGTCCGTCATTTGGATAAAATCCTCTTGGCTAAGGTTCTTGCAATCAAAATCCAAATCTTCTGAGAAACGGTCAATGCCTTGTATCAGCCGTAGGTTCGTGCCTTCGATGAAAGCCAGTTTGTCCGACCAAGCCGACTGAGAAACCCATTCCATTGCCAAACACTCAATATACTCCTTGAGCAAATGCTTTTGGAAGTTGGCATTGTTGGCAATCTGTGGCGGATAGAAACCGCGTATGTATGTTAAGTCAATCATATTCCGTATGTTTTGAGCATGAGTTTTACCCGCTTGGTTAGTATCGGGCTTCCGATGCGGCTGGCGTATTCTGCAAGCCGTTCCTGGTCTAACTCGTTTTGCATGAAATCTTCGTCCAGACGCAATTCGCGCATTTCTTCTTCCGTTGAATACTGCGGATAGAGATAAAGCAAGTCGATAAGCGCCTTCTCCGGAGTGGCTAACATAAAGGTCTTGCCGTCGGATAACTGCTTTGGTTCATAGCCCCAAAACAGAGAAGGCTTGATAGTCTGATAACTATAGGAAGCAAAGACATTCTCAAACTGCGCTGTTTTGCGCGTGGTAATACTTGTAATGGCTACCACTGCTTCGGGAATAATGCCATAGAACGATAAAGCGGTATGCAGACTGATATAGGATGGGGTATATATCTTCGATGCAATATAGCGTGCGTAATCCGGCTTGTTCACGTAATCCGCAAAGGCATACCATCCCTGTCGCAAGGGAACAATATAGCCAGCTTTTTGCCACCGCAGATAATTTCCACGCGGAAAGTCCGGGTGTATTGCTCTCACTTGTGCTGTAGAAAAACAAGCCAAATGATTCCACTGATTATAAAACGAATTATAGGTCATAATGTGCTAATCATTTCTATAATGCACCAAAATCAGTGCCTAATGGAAACAAATCCGCCGCAAAGGTACAATAAATATTTTGATTATGCAAGTAAAATTGTAAAATTGTGCATAGAAAGTGCACTTTTTTCTGCACTTATTGTGTGTATGATGACAAAATAACAACGCACTCTCATTCGGGAGTGCGTTGTGGTTTTGATCCGCCAAACATGGCGGATGCTTACTCCCTTCCTTTTAGGGAAGGGTGGGGTTAGGCTTCTTATTTCTCGTCCTCGACGGCGGCTTGTGCTGCTGCCAGACGTGCGATAGGAACGCGGAACGGTGAGCAGGAAGCGTAGTTCATGCCTACTCGTGCGCAGAACTTAACGGACGAAGGTTCACCACCGTGCTCGCCGCAGATACCTGTACGGAGTCCCGGACGAACGGCACGACCTTTCTCTACCGCCATCTTGATCAACTGACCTACACCGTTCTGGTCGAGAACCTGGAACGGATCCACTTTGAGGATCTTCTTCTCAAGGTAAGCCGGCAGGAACGAAGCGATATCGTCACGGCTGTAACCGAAGGTCATCTGCGTGAGGTCGTTGGTACCGAAGGAGAAGTACTGAGCCTCCGTAGCGATACGGTCTGCAGTCAGAGCAGCACGCGGAATCTCGATCATTGTACCAATCTCGAACTCTACCTCGATGCCATACTCGGCGAATACCTCTTTCGCTACGCGCTGGATGATCTCTTTCTGTTGTTTGAGCTCATAGAGAATACCGATCAGCGGAACCATGATTTCCGGCATCGGGTTCTTACCCTCTTTCTTGAGTTCGCAAGCGGCGGAGAGGATAGCGCGGGTCTGCATAGCAGTGATCTCCGGGAAGGTGATACCCAGACGGCAACCACGGTGACCGAGCATCGGGTTGTTCTCTGCCAACTGAGCTACACGTGTCTGGATCTCTTCTACGGAAACGCCCATCTCCTTTGCCATCTGCTCCTGACCTTTCAGATCATGCGGAACGAACTCGTGCAAAGGCGGGTCAAGCAGACGGATGTTCACAGGCAGACCGTCCATAGCATCCAAGATTCCCTTGAAGTCAGCCTTTTGGTACGGCAGCAGTTTAGCCAGCGCTTTCTCGCGGCCTGCACTGTCCTTGGCGAGAATCATCTCACGCATAGCGATGATCTTCTGGTCGTCGAAGAACATGTGCTCGGTACGCGTCAGACCGATACCCTTTGCGCCGAAAGCACGTGCCACAGCAGCGTCGTGCGGAGTGTCGGCGTTGGTACGAACCTGAAGGTTCGTATATTTGTCGCAGAGGTCCATGAGTGCCTTGAAATCGCCGCTGAGCTCAGCAGCCTTGGTCGGGATCTCACCTGCGTAAACCTGTCCGGTAGAACCGTTGAGAGAGATGTAATCACCCTCTTTGTAGGTCACGCCTTCGATCTTGACGGTCTTGGCTTTGTAGTCTACTTGGATAGAACCTGCACCGGAAACGCAGCACTTACCCATACCACGAGCCACAACGGCTGCGTGCGAGGTCATACCGCCGCGAGCGGTGAGGATTCCTTCTGCTGCGGACATACCTGCGAGGTCCTCAGGGCTGGTCTCAATACGAACCATGATCACTTTGTGACCGTTTGCGTGCCATTCCTGTGCATCGTCCGCGTGGAAGACAATCTGTCCGCACGCAGCGCCCGGAGAAGCGGGCAGACCCTGGGTGATGACTTTCGCTTTCTTGAGCGCGTCCTTGTCGAAGACAGGGTGGAGCAGCTCGTCCAGTTTCTGCGGCTCGCAGCGCATGATTGCCTCTTTCTCGGTGATCTTGCCCTCACGAACCATATCCATAGCAATCTTCACCATGGCAGTACCGGTACGCTTGCCGTTACGGGTCTGGAGGAACCAGAGTTTGCCTTCCTGTACGGTGAACTCCATATCCTGCATGTCGCGGTAGTGGTCCTCGAGCTTCTGCTGGATGGTGTTGAGTTCGGCATAAAGAGCTGGCATAGCCTCTTCCATAGACGGATACTTGCTGGCGCGCTCTTCCTCGCTGATACCTTGAAGTGCTGCCCAACGGCGGCTGCCTTCCAGTGTAATCTGCTGCGGAGTACGGATACCTGCTACCACGTCTTCACCCTGTGCGTTGACAAGGTACTCACCGTTGAAGAGGTTCTCGCCCGTTGCGGCGTCGCGGCTGAAGCAAACACCGGTAGCGGAGGTCTCGCCCATGTTACCGAATACCATAGCCATAACGGAAACAGCGGTTCCCCACTCATCAGGAATTCCTTCCATCTTACGGTAGAGGATCGCACGCTCGTTCATCCAGCTGCGGAATACGGCACAGATAGCGCCCCAGAGCTGCTCGATAGGATCGTCCGGGAAATCTTTGCCCGTCTGCTCTTTGATAGCGGTTTTGAAACGAGCTACAAGCAGCTTCAGTTCCTCTACATTCAGGTCCTTATCCAGCTTCACTCCACGGATTTCTTTCACCTCGTCGATGATAGCCTCGAACGGATCGATGTCGGTCTTGTTTACCGGCTTCATACCCAATACGACGTCACCGTACATCTGTACGAAACGGCGGTAGGAGTCATATACGAAGTGGGGGTTGTTGGTCTTGGCTACCATGCCCTCTGCTACTACGTCGTTCAGACCGAGGTTGAGGATCGTGTCCATCATACCCGGCATAGACGCGCGCGCACCCGAACGTACAGAAACAAGGAGTGGGTTCTTCGGATCGCCGAACTTGCAGTTCATCAGACCCTCTACATGTGCGACCGCTGCGTTCACCTCTGCGGTTAACTCCTCTACGATCTTCTCCTGACCTACCTGGTAGTACTCGTTGCAGACCTCGGTGGTGATGGTGAATCCCGGAGGAACAGGAACGCCCACCAAGTTCATCTCTGCGCAGTTGGCACCCTTGCCACCCAGCAGTTCACGCATTTGCGCGTTACCTTCAGCTTTACCGTTACCGAAGGTGTAAACTCTTTTTTTCTTTTCCATGTGTATAAAAATTGTATATTAAAACATTAAAAATCAGTGTTTTAGTTTCTTACAATTTGGCCTTTGGGGTTAGCCCTTCTCGGCGGAGGCCATACCTCCCGTTTCGGAGGGAAGACAATCCGGGTGCAAAGGTACAAAAAAAAAATGATATGTGCAAGAAAAGCACGATTTTTTTATTTTTTGTTAAGTTTCCTTGTGTATTTCAAATTTTTGTATTATCTTTGCAGCGCAAAATATGTCGCGTATGAAAAAATCTACGATTTTGATGGGCTTGATGACCGTTAGTTTGAGTCTGATGGCTCAGAAACAGAGTGAAGCTTATAGGCATTATATAGACCAATGGAAAGAGACGGCGATTCTTCAGCAGGCCGAGTATGGCATTCCTGCATCAATCACGATGGCGCAGGCGTTGTTAGAGTCCGCGGCCGGTCAGAGTGAGTTGGCGGTGAATGCGAAGAACCACTTCGGCATCAAGTGCACGAGTGAGTGGTTCGGCGGCGTGTATTACTACGATGACGACTCCAAAGGCGAGTGTTTCCGTCAATATGCCGATGCGGCCGAGAGTTTCAAAGACCATTCGCTTTTCCTGCAACGTCCGCGTTATGCAACTTGTTTTGAAATTGCCGTAGAGGATTATGAGGCATGGGCGGTGCGTCTGCGTGAGTGCGGCTATGCTACCGACAAGCATTATGCATCGAAATTAATTCGTCGCATCGAGGACTATCATCTGGATTCGTTGACTATGGCTACCACTGTAGGAGTTTTTGATCCTACTGCAGCGCAGGATCTGCGTAATACGGAGCCGAATGCGCAGGTGAATGTTAAGATAGACCCGAATCAACCCAAGCCGGAGAATCAGCAGGCTTCGAAAAAGCTCGCGAAGCGTCCGTTGAAAGCGACGGTCGTACAAGGAACGGCACCTATCATGGTGATTAAGAACGACCCGGAGCCGCCATATGTGGCGCCGAAGACCGCCCGTGAGGAGCGCGACAGTTTCTTCATCGAGCACCCGAAAAAGAAATACAACGGTATCAATTACGTGATCGCGCGTGAAGGCGATACCTACGCGACGATCGCATTCCGTATCAATGTACGTGAGCGTGAATTACGCGAGAACAACGATGCCTTAGGTCGTGACCTGATGCCGGGCGATCGCGTATATCTGACGCTGAAGAAGACCCAAGGAAGCAAAGAGTTCGTTTGGACCCATACCGGTCAATCGCTTTGGAAACTGAGTCAGGAAGAGGGTGTTCAAATCGAGGCTATCCTTAAACTCAATGAGTTGGACCCGAATATCCGCACTTTCCGTACCCGCCAGAAGATTTACTTGAAGAAGGTGAAGGAGCAGAAGTAAGGAGGAGGCAAGAGTGAAGGGTGCGATGTCGATATCTGACGCGCTTGTGGATTATCTGCGCGAGAGTGGTCTGGAGCAGTCTGTATTGGATATGCAGATCGAGCAGGTTTGGCCGCGTGTGATGGGTGAGCCAGTCACGAAGTTAACCCGCAGTATAGAGATGCGCGACGGGATGCTGATCGTCCATGTGAACTCTGCTGCGCTAAAAGCGCAACTCTTTGAGAACCGCTTCGAATTGGTCAAGAAACTGAATGAGGCGGTAGGTGCGAATGCTATCCGAGATTGTCGAATCTTAGGATGATTTACCCTGAGAATATAGAAGCGAAGATTGACTTTACAGTCATTCGTGAGGAGTTAGGGCGGCGCTGTGCGTCGTCCTTAGGTCGTGAATGCGTAGATGCTATGCATTTCGAGACCGATTATGAACTCGTGCAGCACATGTTGCAATTGACCGACCAGATGTTGCACGCCCAGAGTGACCCGATGCTCACCTTCCCGCGCGGGGATATCCATGACATGCGTGAGGCCATCGCCCGTATCCGTATAGAAAGATTGTTTTTAGACGAGGCGGAGTTAGATGCATTGCGCAAGACTTTGGCTTATGCGGCCGAGCTGGAGCATTTCTTTGCAGGCTTAGACAGTACGAAGTATCCGCTATTGAAAGGATTAGGGGATGAGCGGTTTAGCGGATTAGGGGAGATTGTGCGCGAGATAGACCGGGTGCTTGATCGCTATGGCAAATTAGCAGACCATGCTTCGCCTGAGTTAGCACGTATACGGCGGGAGTTAGTGAATCTGCAAGGAAGAGTAGGTCGCACCTTAGCTTCTATCCTGCGTCAAGCGAAAGCGGACGGATGGGTGGATGCCGATGCGGCTCCTACCATACGCGAGGGACGATTGGTGATCCCTGTTCCGCCCGGTTATAAACGCAAGATCGGCGGAATCGTGCATGATGAGTCGGCGACCGGTAAAACGGTGTATATCGAACCCCAACAGGTGGTTGATGCCAATAATCATATTCGGGAATTGGAAGGTGCGGAACATAGCGAACGGATTCGTATTCTGCAAGCTATCACGGATATGCTACGGCCAAATACCGACCGTATCTTAGGCAGTCAGCAACTGTTGGCGGAAGTAGCCTTTTTGGATGCGAAGGTTTCCTTGGCGCAGACCCTGCATGCTATCCGACCCGAGTTGTTGAATGAACCGATGTTGGAATGGTCGGACGCCCGTCATCCGGTGTTGCTGCTACATTTTATCCCACAGGGCAAAGTGGTCGTACCGCTTTCTATTCGTCTGCGTGCGCAAGAGAACCATGTGCTGGTGATCAGTGGCCCGAATGCGGGAGGTAAATCGGTTTGTCTGAAAACCGTCGCCCTGCTGCAATACATGCTGCAATGCGGATTGTTAGTGCCTGTAGCGGAGCAGAGCAGAGCCGGTCTGTTCGGCAGCCTGATGATAGACATCGGCGACGAGCAGTCGATACAGGAT
>SAMEA3663047__coassemble_426_pt1 | contig 15503 bp, 11 predicted proteins | sample SAMEA3663047__metabat2_low_PE_014 | metagenome-assembled genome bin SAMEA3663047 (sample SAMEA3663047) | pig gut metagenome | biome: pig gut; feature: pig-associated habitat; material: faeces | place: France | collected 2012 | reverse complement strand
AAATTCGTCACCTTCCTTATCCTTCTGGCTTTCTTCGGCCTCTCGCTCACTCCTGCGTTCATGGGGAAGATCGGTACGGACTTTATGCAACAACAGGATAACGGCCGTCTCTCCGTGACCGTCAAACTGCAGCGCGGTACGCGTATCGAAGAGACCCTCAAGACCGCACGTCAACTGGAGGCACGGTTTGTGGAACTCGTTCCGGAGATCCAGCTGATCAGCACCTCCGCCGGTTCCAGCGACGATGCCTCTATCGCTTCTCTCTTCTCGTCCACGATGAACAACAAGATCCAGATGACCATCCGTCTGCCTAAGAAATGGGAGCGTGACCGCGACATCTGGACTCTTGCAGAGATTCTCCGTCAGGAGATGGCATCCTATCCGGAGATTAACGAATACCAGTGTGCTGTTTCGTCCGGCGGACCCGGTGGCGATATCACAGTTGATTTGGAGATCTACGGTTATGATTTCGATAAGACCTCCCAGTTGGCGGAACAGTGCCGTCAGTTGATTTCCCAACTGCCCGGTGCCCGCGACGTGAATATCAGCCGTGAGGACGACCGTCCGGATATTAAGATCACCGTCGATAAGGAGAAAGCCTCCCGTCTGGGGCTCTCCTCGGCGACTCTCTCCACCTACCTCCGTAACCGCGTAGCGGGTATGTCCTGCGGTTACCTCAAGGAGGACGGCTCGGAGTACGATATCGTCGTGCGTCTTGAGGAGGATGACCGCAACTCTATCTCGGATATCCTCAACCTCTCCATCCCAACTGCTACCGGCAAGTCCGTCAAACTGACCGAAGTAGCTTCCGTCGGTGAGTACTGGGCACCGCCTACCATCGAGCGTAAGGCGCGTCAGCGTATCGTCACCGTCAAGGCTACGCCATACAACACTACCCTCGGCGAACTTGCGAAAGCGATTGAGACGGAGGTCATCCCGCAACTCGACATCCCAGTAGGTTACTCCACCCATATCGGCGGTGATGTCGAGACCCAGCAGGACACGTTCCGCGACATGATCCTTCTCGGTCTGATGATTATCATGCTTGTGTATATCGTCATGGCGTCGCAGTTTGAGTCGCTCCGAATGCCGGCAATCATCATGTTCACGATTCCGTTTGCCCTCTCGGGTGTCATCATCGCCCTTTGGCTCACCGGCCGTTCGCTGGATATGATCGGTGCCCTCGGTCTGGTGCTTCTGGTGGGTATCGTCGTCAAGAACGGTATCGTGCTCGTCGACTATATCAACCTCATGCGTGAGCGTGGCTACGAGCTTAATCAGGCTATCCAGATGTCGGGTCGGAGCCGTATCCGTCCTGTCCTCATGACGGCGTTCACTACCATCCTCGGTATGATTCCGATGGCGGTCTCGTCCGGTGAAGGTGCCGAGATGTGGCAACCGTTAGGTATCGTCGTTATCGGCGGTCTGACCGTCTCGACCTTCCTGACCTTGTATGTCGTGCCTCTCCTCTACGGCGTTATGTCCCGTCACGGCGACCGCGACAAAAAGGAAGCCCTCCGCAAGAAATTCATCTTCATGGACCTCAAAGTTAAAGACCGTCCTTCGGACTCAAAGTAGAAAGACCGCTAACGCTCAAAGTAGAAAGACAAAAATGGTACACAACTTCAGAGAACTAATTGTGTGGAAGAAGTCTATTGAGTTATCCAAGAGGGTATATCAATTGACTAAAACTTTCCCCTCGAACGAATTATATGCGTTAACATCTCAAATGCAACGCGCCGCGGTCTCTATATCTGCAAATATAGCAGAAGGAGCCGGTAGGGTAACGGATAAAGATTTTGCGCATTTTTTAAGTATAGCTTTAGGTTCTGCGTATGAGTTGGAAACAGAATTAGTACTTGCACAAAACTTTGGGTATTTAGATGAAGCGGTATGTGCAGAAGTGAATTCTCTGATTGTAGAGGTTCAGAAAATGCTCTGTAATTTAATGAATAAAATAAATAAGGTTTAACTGAAAGAAGAAAGACTGTTCACGATCAAAAAGAAAGAGTCTTTGAGGTCACGCAGTGACCGGTCTTTCGACTTTCGACTTTCGACTATTTCTTATGAAATCTGTTATGATAGTTTTTAATCAGGCAAACACCGGTCGTGTGGAATATATGCTTGATGTCCTGAATATCAAAGGCTTTACGTTCTTTGAGCAGGTACAAGGTCGTGGTACCAACGGCGGTGAACCCCGCCGTGGCACCCACGCATGGCCCGAGATGAACTCCTGCGTCATCACCGTGGTAGAGGACGAACAGCTCCCCGCGCTCCTTGAGTCCGTTAAGAAACTTGATCTTCGTAACGAAGAAGTAGGTGTTCGAGCGTTCGTCTGGGATATTGTAGCTACGGTGTAATTCACCATTAAGCGCCCTTGCCGCGTCACCATTAATCAATCCATCATTAATATGGTGTCCATCCAACATATATCCAAGTCATTCGGCTCGCAGAAGGTGCTTAATGACGTATCCTTGGAGATCCCAGCAGGCCAGATCGTTGGTCTGCTGGGACCCAACGGTGCCGGCAAATCCACCCTCATGAAGATCCTCATCGGTCTCTGGAAGGCCGACAGCGGAAAGATCTCCGTGCCCGAGCGTATCGGCTACTTGCCGGAAAATAACCCCCTCTACGAGGAGATGTATGTCACCGAGTACCTGCAGTTCATGGCTAAAATGACCAATGACAAATGTCAAATGACAAATGTCGATGCCCTCATCGACAAAGTCGGTTTGACCCCCGAGCGCCACAAACACATCCGCGAACTGAGCAAAGGGTATCGTCAGCGGGTCGGATTAGCACAGGCGCTCTTGGGTGACCCGCAGTTACTCATCCTCGATGAACCCACCACCGGCCTCGACCCCAACCAACTCGTCGAGATACGCTCCCTCATCAAGAGTCTTTCAGGCGGAGCCGGTCTTTCGACTTTCGACTTTCGACAAAAATCACGTTCCGTGATTTTGTCCACCCATATCATGCAGGAGGTTCGGGAGATGTGCGACCGAGTCGTCATTCTCGACCACGGCACCGTCAAGGCCGACCTGCCCATCGACCAAATAGATAATTTAGAAACCCTCTTTCACGAAAAAACCCAAAATTAGTCGATTGTCTTTGAGCGGCTCTGCCGCGGTCTTTCGACTTTCGACTTTTAACGCTTATGGCAGAATTTGATATACGACAACAAATGAGCGAAAAGGACCAGGACAATGCGCTTCGCCCTTTATGCTTTGCTGACTTTGCCGGGCAGAGTAAGGTCACTTCGAACCTTAAGATCTTCGTCGAGGCAGCCAAACTGCGCGGCGAGAGTCTGGATCACGTGCTGCTCTTCGGCCCTCCGGGACTCGGTAAAACAACCCTGAGTAACATTATTGCTAATGAATTGGGTGTAGGTTTCAAAGTGACCTCAGGTCCGGTGTTGGACAAACCCGGTGATTTGGCAGGACTCCTCACTTCGCTCGAACCCAATGACGTCCTTTTCATCGATGAGATTCATCGTCTGAGTCCGATCGTGGAGGAGTACCTCTATTCGGCGATGGAGGACTATCGCATCGATATCATGATCGATAAAGGTCCTTCGGCGCGTACGATTCAGATTGACCTGAACCACTTCACCCTTATCGGTGCGACCACGCGTTCAGGCCTCTTGACTTCGCCGCTCCGTGCTCGTTTTGGTATCAACTGCCACCTCGAGTACTACGATGCCGATATTCTTGCCGGCATTGTGAAGCGTTCAGCACGTTTATTAGGAGTGGAGATCAATGAGAAAGCGGCAGGTGAAATCGCCCGTCGCTCCAGAGGAACGCCCCGTATCGCGAATGCGCTTCTGCGTCGCGTACGTGACTTTGCGCAAGTGAAAGGGAATGGTAAGATAGATCTCGAGATAGCGAGATACGCTCTCGAGGCCCTGAATATCGATACCTTCGGTCTTGATCAGATTGATAACAAACTGCTGCTGACCATCATCGATAAGTTCCGCGGCGGACCTGTCGGACTCAACACCATCGCTACCGCTATGGGCGAAGATGCCGGCACGATAGAGGATGTCTACGAACCCTTCCTCATCAAAGAAGGCTTCATCAAACGTACCCCGCGCGGACGCGAGGCAACGCCGCTGGCTTACGAGCATCTGGGCAAGACTCCCCTTGCGCCTGATGGCCAGCAATCTATCTTCTGAAATCAGAACGCTACTTTCGGCGCTTTGTTGGAACCCTCTTCGGCCTCGAAGTAGGGTTTCTTTTCGAATCCGAATATGCCTGCGAGCAGGTTATTCGGGAATCGGCGGATTAGGGTGTTGTACGCCCGAGCCTCTTCGTTGAAGAGCTGACGGGCTACCGTGATGCGGTTCTCCGTGCCCTCTAACTGTTGTTGCAGGTCGCGGAAGTTCTCGTTAGCCTTCAGATCCGGATAACTCTCCGCTACGGCTAACAACCGCCCTAATGCCTGACTCAGGTCTCCTTGAGCAGCCTGATAAGCGGCTAATTGCTCCGGCGTGGCTGTACTCGGATCGATGGTGATCTGAGTAGCGCGAGCGCGAGCAGACACTACGGCATCCAGCGTCTCCTGCTCATGCGATGCGTAACCTTTGACCGTCTCCACAAGGTTCGGGATCAGGTCGGCACGACGCTGATATTGGTTCTCTACTTGTGCCCACGCGGACTCCACCTGCTCTTCAGCACTCACAAAACGGTTGTACACACCTGCGGACCATAATACGATGATTGCCAGTACTCCCAGTACTGCAATCCAAGGAAGAATTTTTTTCATTGTATCAAAATCTCAAATCATAAATCATAAATCATAAATGAGCTCGCAGAGCTCTACCATTTCCCTCCTGCGCCGCCACCGCTGGTGGAGCCGCCGCCCCAGGAACCGCCTCCCCAGGAACCGCCTCCGCCCGAAGACCATCCGCCGCCGCTCGAACCCGACGGATTCGAGATATGTACCAGCTTGGGTATGCGTTCCTCTAAGGTGAACTCATGTCCGCAGTTCTTGCATTTGTACGTCACTCTCGCTTTCCCCTCATAGTCATACGTCGCGTGTGCCAATGTCTCGCGGTGGATCTCGTGCCCCTTGCGTTTATGGCATTTCGGGCATCGCTTGATCGATTTGATCCACGCGCGTACGACAATACCGATGACAAGCAGGATCGCACCGCCAATCATGATGGCCTCCAAGACGAGCCATCCGAACCATCCCTCCTCCTCTTTATCGTCGTAACTGCCGCGGTTGGTTACGCTCCTTACCGCCAACAGTTCCTCCGGCGTCTCTCCGTCGGTACATACGTCGTAGATGGCTAATACGCCTAAGCATATTCCCATGTCGTAATCGCCCTCGCGGAAAGAAGGGAACATCTCCTCGTGCATGATCTTCGAGCAGATACCGTCCGTCAGCACCCCTTCTATACCCGTGCCGGTCATGATACGCAGGTCGTGACTCTCTCCCGCAAAGAGGATCAGCACACCTGTGTTCTTCCCTTTCTGACCGATGCCCCATCGCTGGAAAAGCTCGTAGGCGAAATCGAATGCATCCTCCTCGCCGATGGACTCTAACGCCACGACGCACAGCTCCACCTCCGTCTCTTTCTTCAACCGCGCCGCGCAGCCGTTGACCCAATTCACCGTCGAGTCCGATAGGATCCCGTCCGGGTTGGAGACATAATACTCCTGCCCCTGACTCTTGGGGTTCGGTACTTCTTCCGGAGTATATACCTCCGCATAACTGATCGTCGCGAAAAACAGCGCAAGAATTATTCCTACTCGTCTCATGGCATACTAATTTTGCTGCAAAGGTACTAAAAATAAATGGTATTTGCAAGTGGTTCCGCAAGAAATGCATCTTTTTAGAGCAGATTTTACATATATATATGCATTTTTTAGTGCAATTAGGTAATCCGATATGCTGATATATATTGAAGCAATTATTTCGACATCACCCGCGCCGGCGAAGGCCGGTTCATGACCACCGCCGAGATCTCCGACAAACTCGTCTCCTGGGGTTCCATCAAGAAACCGATGAGTATGAGCCGCTTAGGAATGGTACTGCAACAAGCCGGCTTCCAGAGCAAGCGAATCGGGAAGGCCCGTACACGCGGACACCCTTTTCTTAAAATATACACACATGCGCGTGTGTGTGAGATTTATAAACAAGGGTGTCCGCCGGTCTACCCGTCCGCCTAAAAACTTCGTCCATTGCGTCGGGATGTTATCCGACATCCACCCCCCTATTACTGCCTAATTACTGCCTAATTACTGCCTATTTACGGCTCAAAACCGCGATATGACCGCGACCTGACCGCGACCTCTACGTACTGTTCAAAACACCTGCTGAAGCCGCTAACCAGAAACGTTTCGCCGCCATCGCCCAGATCGTTGCACGAATGAAGGCAGAAGGCCCCAAGAAAAGCAGAAAGCAACTGTGGAAAATTGCTACAAAAGCCTATGATGCAGAAAATCAGTAAAGCGGAGTTGGCCGCGCGGACGTGAAGCGACGGAACTGGCCTATAAGCACCTGGGTAAGACGCCCATCTGTGCGGACGGACAACAGTCGATGTTTTAACTCTCGTGAGTGATGATATAATACGGAATGTCGAGCGCTTGGATCTCTGATTCATAGCGCTCGAATAGTTCTTGGCGCATGGTGTCCGATCCGTTGTAGCGGGTAGGGTCTGCCTGCCAGGGTATATCCGGTTTGGTCAGCAGATAGGCGTCCATCGGATACTTCTCTATCGCCTCGTCCAACCATTCCGGTACGCGTCCGAAAGCATAATCGAACCAAACCTTCGTAACAATTAGCTCGGTGTCGAAAAAGACCAGCTGAGGCTGTAAGACCGCAAGACGCTCCATATCTTCAATCTGATGCTTAGCAATCTCGCATACCTGATCGTAACTCACCTCTTTCGACTTGCCCTGCTCGATACGCTGGGCGATATACTCGCGTGCGTACTCCGGCACAAGCACACCCTTGTATCGTTTCGATAAATAACGGGCAAGAGAACTCTTACCCGTACTCTCCGGTCCTATGATACCTACTCGAAACATTATCTTGTCAGCATCAACTTGATATTCAAACCGAAGTTATCCGCCTTAACGGGGTAACTGCTGGAGATGAGCGGCGTGGTACCCTGGTGGTCGTAGAAGAGTTGCAAGTTAATCTTCTGACTCAGCACGTAGTCTGCCGAGATCTTAATGGCCAATACGCGGTTGCCGGACGAAGCCTGCGTGATACCTTCGTCTATCTTACGAAGCAGCATCTTCACATCTTTGTACGATACATCTACTTGTATCTTCAGGTCGTTGCTTACTTTCTTCTGTCCGCCATCTTTCTTTTTGGCGATGAAACTGAGGTTCTTGATGGTGTAGCCGCCGCCGATGACGAACTCGTCTGTATGACCTTCGGTCAACTGTACGCTGGTCACATTCAACGCTAAGTTACGTTGTTTGCGATACTCGGCTTTGACGTTCAGCGAGTTCTTCATCGTCAGGTTCAGTCCGATGAGCGGACTGAAGGCCTCGGTGATCGTGACGGTACTGATGTCGTAGGCTGCACTCGGGTGCGGAGCGTCTGTGGTGACATCGCGCACGAAACCGATATTCTTATTATTGCCGTCCGCACTTACCCAGGTCGAGTAACTGCCGAAGGAGCCGATCGCATACTTACAGGTGTAGGCGTGCGTCAGGGTGACTGATTTGAAGTGATCGCGCATCCATGGTAAACGACCTAATCCATCGTAGGTCACTGACCAGTTCGGCAGAATCCTCAGGATTCCCATGAACGGATTCAGACTGACCTTATTGGGGTCTCTACCGGTGTAGGCTGCTAAGAACGCAGGTACCAAGACGTCGGCAGAGTTGCTATTGACGCGGCCGTGTTTATTTGGGTCGTACTTCGTACCTTCCGGTATATTGCTCATCCAGCCTGTAGAGGGTAGGGTGATACCCGTGTATTGATCTTGTACACGTCCGGTAAGGATCTCGCGGTTGACCAAGAACTGGTCGTACGCCGAGTTGGCGAAGTTCTCCTCCTGTTTGCCGATGCGACTAAACATCGTTCCGATAGCTACCTGCGTGATGTTATACGAACCGGTGATATTCTCCATCAGATCACCGTAATTGTAGGTGATCGAGGTGGATTGCGCCATATAACGCTTACCGTTTAACTGCACCTTCAAGCCCGGCAGCGGTTCGAGGGTTAATTTGATATCGAAATCCGAAGTGTGTGCGCGTGTCGCAGGTTGGATTATAGAGGTGTCGCCGGATAACCATCCGTGCGTTTGAGCGCGTTGCATCCAGTCTGCGGCGATGAAACCGAAGGCGAAGTCATAACCCGGAGCATTCGCCCCGCCCGCTTTACGTTGACCCATGAAACCGGCCTCCGGCATGAAGCCCGGTACGGTCATAGAGTTCGTCTCGCGGTACGTCACTTGCAGACGACGGAACATCGTACCTACGTACGCAAACATATCGCCGGCTACCTGCTGCGGCGACCGTTCATTCGGGTCGCGGGTCGTCACTGTGATGGTGGCTTTAGCGCAATCCGATTTCGGTACGATGCTTACTTTTGTGTTACCGGCCGGCTTGAAACTCACCGGTATGCTCTTTCCTGTGGAGTCGGCTACCGTTACCGTCAGCCTCTCGCTGTTGAGGCGGTGGGTGACCTCTACCGGTTCCCCTTTCTTCAGAGGTACCGTCTGGGTGTAGGTCTTGGGTTTGAAGGCCCGTCGAGTGCTTCGACCGCCATAGCGCTGGGTGATCATCTTCCAGTATTTCGACTTACCGTACCAGGTCTCGAAGTTGATACTTCCGTCTACTTGCCAACTCTGCAGCGAGCTGACGGTGTTACCGCTGTTGATACCATTCGTCGTCGATGCAGTACGTGTCCAGTTGTAATTCGCGTTGTACGAACCGTTAGCCGTCAAGGCGTCAAGCCCCGGGATACGGTTAAACGGTACGTTCCAGGATGCCGTGAAGACTTGTTGATAGGTGTACGGCGAACCGAATTTAGCCAACGAGTGCTGAATGGTATCTTTCCATGCTTCGTACTTATCGTGGTTGAACTGCTCGTCGAAATAGCGGCCGTTCAGAATTTCCGGCGTGTACAGACCTTCATCGATGATGGCATTCATCGCGCTTTGGAAACTGAACTTCATGTTCTTGGTCAGGTCGTATTTGATATCGACATGACGATCCCAGGTGAAGTCCTTGCTGTAAGTCAGGTCCATCGCCTCTGCACTCGTGCCGGCCAGGTCACGCAGTTTCATGTGACTGAACGTACGGTGCATATTGGTGCTGAACGCCCAGGACTGAGGCAGATAGTAGAAATTCATCTCCTTGAGGAACTTTACTTTGCTTACTTTCTCCACTTTAGCGAACGGTTCCCAAGGCTTCGGATTGAAACTGTAGGCGTATTGAAAACTACCCTTATGGTCCGTTGTGATATTCCGCTCCAATTCCGGCGAGTGCTCCGACTGCTTGTTATACGAAGCCGAGATACTGAAGTTCGCCGGATCGTAGAACATATCCCTTTTCTTCGAGTGGATATTGACCTTCATGTTACTTATGCTGAACGAGGTGGACTCATGAACGGTGTTGGTCATCTGTTTAATGGAGTCTCGTTCGGCTTTGGTATCATAGGTATCCAAGGTCTCGGATAACTTGACGTCCGTATCCAGCGGGTCGTAGCCCGGTTTGGTGGTCTCGTTGCTGTATGATACGTACAGCGGCATCTGGATCTTCGCCTTCTCGGGGAAGAGACGACCTGCCTCCAGTGCGGCACTCACGCTGAGTTGATAGAAGTTATCGATGTTACGGTCCAGCACGTTCGATTCAATCGAGCCGTAACCTGCGGTCTCTAATCGACCGGCTACGTTCACCTGTGCGATATCGCTGATAGCCAAGGATGCATTCGCCATAGCGGCTACACCGCCTTGTTCATTGAACTGGCTCAGGCGTAACTCGTTCACCCAGATCTCACCGCTCGCCTCGTGCTGACCGTTATTGCGCACACCGATCATGATGGTTGAGACCTCTTCCAATGTCGGGTTACCGAGCACGGTGATCTTGTTCTGCGGCTTATCGTTAGCGTCGTCATAGATGACGTACGGGATGGTGTTGCTCACACCTTCGTTGCCGGCGCGTTTGGCTTTGTTACGTGCTGTCTTGGCTGCCGTGAAGACTTTCAACGGGAAGTCGAACATGTTCTCTTTCGGCCACACGATCTCACGGTCCGCAGCGGAGTTGTTGTTATAGATACCCGGCGGGGTGAGGTGAAGCGGGATCTCGTATTCGTAGTAGTTATTTCGCAGGTCGGTACCCAAACGGATGAAACAGGTCAGGTCGCCGTCCTTCAGGTTCGGATCCACGGAGGTTAACTGCTCGGCGTGAACGAACATCTGCAGGTTTTTGTACTGACGCAGGTCATAGCCGGTATTCTTGTACATAGCTCGTGCATCGTGCGGACTGAGGTTCATCACGCGCAGAACCATCGCTTGCTCGTTCTGGGCGATCAACTGTGCCTGACCCGGGTCGGTTTGACGACTCACACCCGGAGGTAACACGTAGTTAATCGGCGTGCGGGTGCTGTTCTCTTCGATATTCACGGTCTGTACGTCAATGGAGGCACCGGTGTTGACCGGCGCACCTACCGGCGCTAAGTCACGAGTGTACTGACGCCATTCGCCGCGCACCAGGTCCAGTGTGGCGAAACGCAGGTGGGTCTCATGCTCAAATCCTGTCATGTACATGCGCATGAACCGGATCGACTTCCAGTTACGGATAGAACCGATCTTCTGTACGCTTGCGCTGTCGCCCTTCAATGGAATCTTAAACTGATACCAGGTCACCTCCTGTGTCTCGCCGTTACGTAGCGTCACGCGGCTCACTTTTTTCTCTGTGATGTGCTGACGACCGACTTCCATCATGTCAGGGCGAATAATGACCTTGTATTGATAGTATTTCTCGTACTCGTTAAGCGTGTTGTCCTGGTTGATATCTTCGATATCCGGCGTGAGGGTTGAGGCCGTACCGTAACTCTCGGTCTGTTGCTCCGTAGCCGGTGAGTTACCTTCGGTACCGTTATAATGTTTATAGCGGTCGAGGATAGAAACCTCCTCCTCGTCATAGTCCGTACCGCGATAGTAATGGAAGTTATCACCCGCAGGGTCATTACGCGGACTAAATCGCTCGGTGCTCCATTGATCCCAAACCGCCGGAGATACACGGTTCTGTAAGTCCGCCAGGTACTGCCGATAGATGGGCCAATTCTGTTCCTGTGCGGTGCTCAAACCGTTGAGACCGACGTCCTGCAGCGCACGCGAACCGGGTTCATTACTGAAGGCCACTACCGTACTGGTCGTTCGCGGAACTAAACCCCAGATCGTTGAATCGACACGTCCTGCATCGTCCGGCGAGATAGGTAATCCGTGCTCAAAGGCTTTCTTGCCGTCTCGTAGAATATCTTCGCTGATATCACCCAAGTTGATGTATAACTCGCCGTTATAGCCGTCCGGGTTGGTGAGCATCGGGTCCATCAACCAGAACTGGATATACTCGATATTGGCTTTCTCGAAGTCCGTGCTCTCCAATCGCCGCATGATACCGCCCCAACGGTTCTTCGGATTCAGCAGTTTACCGTCCGGACCAACTTCACTCGCGTTGACGTTATACGAACCTCTCTCCTCCGGGTAGTAGGCCAGGTTGAGGATGGCTAACTTCGTATCTACGTTGCTTGCCTCCTGACGGTTCGGATATATCTCATCCTGATAAACGATACGGGTGCGATGATCGCTCAACGCCGCCAGATCATTACGGATATGAGCCGGTGTGTTGGTCTGCGGGTAGCCGAAGATAGGATCGACAGAGAACCAGGCCAAGTGTGCACGGTTCTTGTTATACGTGATTTGATTGATATCCTTCGATTCATCGAAAACCGTCGGCGTGGAGGCCAAGAACCATTGACTGGGGTAGTGAACGTCGATATTGGTGGTCGTGCTCTCGAAGTCATCGATATAAGCCGTACCCACACTTCCTACGTCCCTGGTGTGACCCGGAATGAGGTGCGCAAACTCGGCATTGATGCTGAAGGTAGAAGGTGCTGTGGCGGTGATCCAAGGGATCTTATCGATCGCGTTCGTGAGCCACTGCATCTCGGTCTTCCAACTTCCGTTGACACCCCAGATCGTGTTCGCTAACGGTTCTGAACCTGTGTTCACTTTCGTGGTCAGCGGGCGTTCACGCAGGTGCATGATCGTTCCTCCGATGACCAGATCTTTGGTGAACTCGTACTCCAAGTGCGCCCCGAAAAGGCTCTTTCGCTGCATGGAGAAGGTACTCTGGTTCTCCAGTTTGACATCCACGTTCGTGCCGCTCTCTAAGATCGACGAGTTCAGGATGGTTACTGTTCCCATCGTATAATCCACGGTGTAGTCGACGTTCTCGATGAGCGTCGCACCGCCGGCCGTTACGGTCACACTTCCGCGCGGGATATTCATCGCACCCAAACGGATCTCATTGCCGTTCGTACCTTTGTATTTACCGGTCAGGTGGAATTTATTCTTCTCGCTTAACTCCTGCGCTACAACGAGCGTCGAGTCATATAATTCCTGGAAACAATATTTGGCTACCAAGGATGCATCGTAGTCCAGCATTCGCGCCAAGTGTGCGCCGAACGGCTCCAGTACAGGGAAGATGATCTTACCGCTCGAGGAATAAACGGTCAGTCCTTCCAAAAAGTCGAAACGGCCATCGGGGCTGGCGTTATGTTTCTGGTCCAGGCGGTCGAGGTTCATCACGCGAATTAACTGCTTACCGCTGATCGGACCTTCATTCAGGTATTGCATGTCCGTTCCTACCGAGTCGTTTCGATAGGTGACGTAGAGTTCGAATTTCTCCGACTGAATACTCGTGGCACCGAGGGAATAGATATTCTTCATCATCAGGTCCCATGTGCCGCGGTTCTTCTTTGCTGGAGCATTCGCACTGGACTTCAGCATCTTCAGCGCCAAAGCGTTCGGGGCACGCAGTTCTTCGTTTCCGTCCGTAGAAAACTCACCGACTTGATAGACACGGCCGTTATAGGTGTATTCGTAGGCAACTGCCAGCACTTCGTCTTGGTTCAGAGCCGACTTCAAGGAGATATAACCCAAGGAACTATTCAGCGTGTACTCACTGCTCGTCAGCAGACGTGCCGACTCGATCTTCTCGAAGTCCACACCGCCCTCCATGCCGTTCAGTCCCTCCAGAGCCGAACTCGTTTGCTGCAGGTCGCGGAAGGGAGTGCCTTGAATGGCGCCGTAAAGGGTGTTGGCGTTGTTGGTTGGCTCTTCATAAGGTCTTCCTGTAAGTGGATCATTATTAGTAATCCAATTGAGGTTCTGTCTATGTTCGCTATTCTCCTCGCCGAGGTCCGTGAAGGCGACGATATTACGTGCCTGGTCGTAGTTACCCCGTTTATTGGTCACCCATACCTCGATCTTATTAATCGTCACACCGCTCGCTATATACGGAACAGAAGCCATGGCGCCTTCATATTGATCGCGGAAGAAATGACCCAGGAAGAAATGTCGGTTCTCGTCGTAGTTATCGCCGCTGATGTCAAACTTTGTCGTCTGTGCTCCGCCTTTACTGCTTACCGTCTGTGCCTCGCTGTTCTGCTGACTGATTAAGGCTTGAATCTTGAATTTGCCGAATTTCAAATTCGTCTTGATACCAAACAACGCCTTGCTACCGCGGATCAGAGACGAAGGTAAGTCCATCGTTACATTACCGGCCTCGATACTCTGGATGATATCGTCTTCCTCGCCCTTGTAGTTCAACTTCAGGTTCTGTTGGTCGAAACTGAAAGACGCCTCGGTGTTATAACTGAGGTTGAAGTTCAGTCGCGTACCTACTTTACCTTGAATGCTCGCTTGGATCTTCTCGTCGAAATCGAAGATGTTGTTGTTCCGCGCGCGTAGCGTAAGAGACGGGTTCGCGATATACTGGTGCTTGAAGCCGAAGAGCAACTCCGCACTTCCCTGCATCTTCAGTTGAACACCGCCGGGACCGAACACTTTATCGGCCGGACCGATGTTGAACTTCATATCGGTGATATCAAATTTCTTCTCGTTGTTATGCTCTACCTCGCCGATTTTCTGCTGCCAATACCGCTGCATCAACTGCCGCTCCGCGTATTGATTATATTCGTCCTGCGTCAGCATGTAAGGAGTGGTGACATCCGTGTCGCCGATCTTCGTACGGATGATATAGGTACCGGTCTCCGGCTGATATTCCACGGTCGTGGAGATATTATTCGGGTCCTGCAGGTCCATCGAACTGGACGGTTGCATCAACTCTCCGTAGTTCTGCGCCCCCAACTGCTTCACCTGCGTCGGTGCCCACAGCGCACTATCCGTCTCCGTCACAAAATCCGCCACATCCTCAGGGCTCCCGTCACCCGTAACCGGTAACCCGTCACCCTTCTCTCCCTCCCCTTGGGGGAGGGACGGGGTGGGGTTCTGCTCTCTTCTCTTCTTCTCCTTCTCCTCTGCTATCAACTCCTTGAGCGTCTTCGGCTTCGAACTCTGTGCATACAGAGTATGAACTACCATGCTTAATGGCAGCCAGAGTAACAAAATAATATATAACTTACGTTTAAACAATTCTTATAGCATTGTCAGTGCCTTGCGTATCACGCCTTCTACGGCCAGACTCGGCTCCGCCTTGAGGATCTTATCCACGGCTTTACCACTGGCTGCGGCTGCAAAACCGAGCATGGTCAGAGCACTGATGGCTTCGGCTTTCAAACCCGTATCCACTTCTACCTCTAGCATCGGCAACTCAGTCGGGTCACCTCCCAAATCTAACTTCAGCGCCTTGTCCTTGAGGTCCACAATGATACGTTGTGCCGTCTTCGGACCCAAGCCCTTCACCTTCGCCATACCCTTTGAGTTACCCGTAGCAATCAACATGCGCAATTCCTCCGCACTGAATGCACTCATAATCATGCGTGCCGTAGCCGCGCCAACACCGCTGACGGTCACCAGCAATTCGAATAACTGCCGCTCCGCACGAACGACAAAGCCGTATAACTCATGGGCGTCCTCGCGAATAACTTCCGTGATGAATAATTTCACCATTTCACCATTTGCACCATTTTCACCATTTGCACCATTTAGCGCAGCGTCACCAGTAGCCTCTTTCCCTATCAAAGCCGAGTACGTCGGCAAAGTAATAGCGATTGAATAACCCACACCGGCAGCTTCTACCACGGCGTTTGTCGGAGTCAGTTCCGTTAATGTTCCTTTAATATATTCTATCATATGCGCACAAAATATTCCTGTGTACGGGTATACACACGAAAAAGCGTGCAAAGGTACAACAAATATTTGGAATGTACAAGAATTTTATGCAAAAAATCAAATTTATTTGTAGTTTTTGTGTAAAAGGCTTGTCATTCGCACAACTGTGCGATAGTACCTTCGGAGGATTCCTTATTTCTGAAATGAACCCCAAAAGTTAGACACAAAACAA